>ERZ791934.922-NODE-922-length-34010-cov-4.191224_pt1 | contig 34010 bp, 29 predicted proteins | sample MGYA00510125_ERZ791934 | MGnify/ENA primary metagenome ERZ791934 (study PRJEB30046, sample SAMN00993240) | human gut metagenome | study: EMG produced TPA metagenomics assembly of the A metagenome-wide association study of gut microbiota in type 2...
GAACCAATATAACGAACACTTTTTTGGACGAAGCTGCATTGCTGACCCTTGCGGTCTGATAGTTTCGAAGGTTTCGGACCAGGAAGGCATTATGTACGGCATCTTGGATATGAACTATCAGCAGACGGTCAGAAGCCAGGTGCCGACCTACCAAAACAGGCGGCCGGAACTCTATGAAGTGAAGTAAAGGAGGCATAAAATGAGGCTAAAAAACCTGAGCTGGAAACAATTTAAAGAGCTGGATAAAGAAAAACCGGTTATCATACCCACAGGCGCGATTGAGGTTTACGGCCCCCATCTGCCCATGGGCGGCGACGCCATCGTGGCCGACAAAGTAGCGGACATGGTCGGCGAGAAACTGGATCTTCTAGTGACACCAACCATTGAGATGGGAGACTCCCTTTCACTGCTGACCCCGGAATTTCCCGGTACGATGGTCATAAAACCGGAACATTTTAAGGGTTATCTGGAGGATGTCTGCCTGAGTCTGATACGCTGGGACTTTAAGAAACTCTTCTTCCTCAATACTCATGTCAGTAATGTCTTTATGATTACACAGCTGGGCTGGGAGTTGGAAGACAAGTACCAGATTCGCTGTGCATCTATGGATTGGTGGCGGTTTATTCAGCCCTACTGTGAAGGGGTGTGCGAATATAGCGGCATGATGGCTCATGGCCATGCCAGCGAAGCGGGCACTTCAGTGCTGAAGTATCTGACCCCTGAGCTGGTCCACGACGAAGAAGCTGTTTGCACTGCGGAACTCTTTGAAGACAAGTTTCCGGAATTTAAGCAGTATATTAAATTTGATAAATATACGGACACGGGCACGTTGGGCGATGGGACAAAGGGAACTGCTGAAAAGGGAAAAATCATTGTTGAGCGCAGCGTCGATAGAATCGTTCAATTTATAGAAGAATATTACAGGTAAGATGGAGGCTGACAGATGAATATTATAAACACCAAAGTAAGGCGGCTGGACAAAACTTTGATAGACCGGTTTAAAAAGATCAGTCCTAGTGAACTGGGACATGCCCTGGAATTCGGCTTTATGAATAACGACATTGTTCCCTTGAATAAGGAAAAGTGCATGTACGTTGTAGGTACGGCAATTACCGCACGCATTCCAGCTACAGATTCGACCATGGTATATAAAGCCATGACTTATTCTAAGCCGGGGGACGTACTGGTTATTGACATGCAGGGAGAGAAGCGCCACGCCTGTTGGGGAGAAATGACCACCCTGACAGCAAAACGTTTCGGTTTAGCGGCTGTCGTTGTGGACGGACCGAATACAGATTCAGAAGAAATCAAAGCCAGCGGATTCCCCGTGTTCTCTAAAGGGCAGTCCAATCTGACAACGAAGATTTGCGGGTTCAAAGGTGACGTCAATGTGCCAATTTGCTGCGGCGGCACGGTGGTCTGCCCCGGTGATTTAATTTTGGCCAATGGCGACGGTATCGTTGTCATTCCCTATGACTTTGCTGATAAGCTGATTTTGCTGGCTGAAACCTATGAGCAATACAACGAAATTGACAAGGCGGGATTTGAAAGGAATCTTCCTTTGACAGAAATCATGTCTTTTGAAAAGAAGATTGCAAAGATGAATGATGTATATTACCTTGAATAGGGGAGGAACTAAAATGGAAAATACAAAAGAAAAGAAAGTTTCTGTAGCCATGGCGGCGGTAGCGATGATTGCTTTAGCCCTGGTGCTGATAGGCGGATTCATCGTCCTGCAGATTTCTACCCATGTGGTTTTTCTGCTGGCAATCCTGGCAATGGGCATCATTGCATTAATCAGTGGATTTACCAAAGAGGACTTACAGGATTTCTTCATAGAAGGCTGTAAAAATGCAGTATTAGTCGCCTTGATTCTGATGACAGTAGGAACGGTAATTGGTTCCTGGATTGTATCGGGAATTGTGCCGACAATTATCTATTATGGCTTGGAAATTCTGTCGCCAAAGGTATTTTTAGTAGTAGGTTTTTTTATCTGCTGTATCATTTCCTTCTTTGTAGGCAGCTCTTATTCAGCCATTGCGACTCTGGGGGTCGCTTTTATGGGAATCGGTCTGGGGCTGCATATTAATCCCGGTTTGACGGCGGGAATGGTGGTGTCGGGGGCAATCTTCGGTGATAAGATGTCGCCTTTCTCTGATACGACGAATTTAGCGCCTGCAGTTGCGGGAACAGATATTTTTAAGCATATCAACTCCATGCTCTACACGACAGTGCCTGCAACAGTTATTGCTGCTATTATCTACACCGTCATCGGCATCCAAATCGGCGGTGCAGCCATGGATACATCAGCTATTGACGCAATTAACGATACATTGCGTATGCATTTTAATATTAATCCGTTGCTTCTCATCGTACCGCTACTTACGATTGTTCTGGCAATTAAGAAGATGCCGCCGCTGATTGCCTTGCTTCTGGGTGCTGTTGCTGGAACTGTTGCAGCCTTTATTTTTCAGATGGGACACTACGATTATCAGGTAATTCTCAATGCATTAGGCAATGGGTTTTCCCTGGAAAGCGGCAACACAGACGTGGATCGGCTTCTGAATAGAGGAGGTATTATGGGGATGATGAGTACATCTTCGCTAGCGCTGCTGGCTCTGGGACTGGGCGAAATTCTGCAGAGAATGGGCGTGTTATCTGTTATTCTCAGCAAAATGGAAATCTTTATCAGGAGTCCAAGGTCGTTGGTGCTGACGACTCTTGCGACCTGTTTGGTCACAACCGTGTTGACAGCTAGTCAGTATATTGCAATTCTGCTGCCTGGGCAAGTGATGAAAGAAGCTTATACCAAGCAGGGCGTGGAGAAAAGAGTTCTGTCACGAACATTGGAGGACGGCGGGACCATATTTACTTTCCTAATTCCATGGTCTACTACCGGCATTTTTGTTTCCGGGGTGCTGGGTGTGGAGGTCTTACAATACGCACCTTATGCGTTTCTGGCAATTCTCTGTCCATTAATCGCTATCTTTTATGCTTGCACTGGGATTGCCATCTTTAAAGAAAAAACAGCAGTCAAAGAAAAGGCTGTATGAAAAAAACATACGGGACGGCCGTCAGAAACTTTCCCTGGCGGCCGTCTTTGTTGTATAATGGTTCCACGATCTTACGATTTCATCGCAGGGAAGGGACCATTGAATCACGACATCCGATTGTAATTATATAAGAAAAGTGTGGAAAGGGAAAAACGATGAAGAGAATTATGGTAGTAGCGCTATACAAGGGAATCAGCGAGTATTATTGTGAATATCTGAAGGGAATATTTGAAGGTTTAGCAGAAATAGAAAATTATTATATTGAAAACAATTCTCAGGAGCTGAATTTTGATGGCGATTTGATTGTGACTTCCTCTAACATTTTATACGAGCACGTGAAGCGGCTGAACAGACACCAGGTAGAGACGATCGTTATGAGGCGAACCTTTACAAAAGAAGGATTTGAGAAGTTAAAACGAATCGACAAGGAACGTGAAATTTTCTTTGTCAGTAATTTTCATGAAATTGCTGTGGAGTGTGTGTCAAAGCTATACGAACTGGGCATTAAAAATTTGAAACTGATTCCTTACAACACGTATTCTCCTTACGATGAAGGCCCCTCTGGAATTAAGACCGCGGTGATTGCTGGAAAAACGGAGCGTATTCCTGCATTTATTAAAGAGATCATCGATATTGGTGACAGAATCATCGACCTTTCAACAATTGCGGATATCGGAGCAATATTAGGACTGTCCAGCCGAAAACTCTATCAGATATTAGATGCGTATAAAAAAGAAATCGTCTATGCTGATTATGGTATTAGCCAGATGCTCAGTGATTCCAGCGATATAAAAAAACAACTGCGAACTATCTTACACTTTACCAACGACAGCATCATTGCTACCGACCTCACAGGTTATATTACAGAATATAACGGTGCAAGTGAACGAAACTTTGGAATAAAGAAAAAGGCGGTTCTTGGAAAAAACATCAGTGAAATTTTTCCAGAAATTCACATTCAGGATATCATAGAGCGGAAAGAAGCTGTGACGAACGAACTGGTTACAATCCGCCATATTACCTACGTAATCAACAAGTATGGCATCTATAGTGACGAGGGACTGCTCGTCGGTATCGTCATTTTTGGTCAGAAGTATATGGAGCTGGAGAATGAACGAAACCAATTAAAATCAAAATTAATTCCTCGCGGCCATGTGGCCAAATACACGATGGAAAGCATTCTCGGTGACAGCAAAGTCATTCAGGATCTGAAGAAAGTCGCAGCAAAGATGGCTGGGAGCGCTAGCACAGTGTTGATAACGGGAGAAAGCGGTACAGGGAAAGAAGTCTTTGCGCAGGCGATTCACAACGGTTCTAGCAGAGCAAAGGAAGCCTTTATTGCAGTTAACTGTTCCGCACTAGCGGCTTCTTTGCTGGAATCGGAACTGTTCGGTTATGAAGAGGGGGCCTTTACCGGAGCGAAAAAGGGGGGCAAGCTGGGACTCTTTGAAATAGCAGAGAAAGGCACGATTTTTTTAGATGAAATTGGCGAAATGCCCTACGAACTGCAGGCAAAGCTGCTCCGCGTATTGATGGAACGGGAGGTCATGCGCATCGGTGGTGTCAATGTGATTAAAGTGGATGTACGTGTTATTGCTGCCACCAATAAAAATCTGATGCAGCTAGCCTGCGAAGGGCTATTTCGTGAGGATTTGTATTATCGAATTAACGTGTTGCCCTTGCCATTGCCGCCCCTAAGAGAGAGAAAAGAGGATATTCCCCTTTTAGTCGAGGCTTTTCTGCAGGATTTTGGCGGGGAAAAGCAATTAACGCCGAAAATTCTCAAGGTGCTCAAGGCTTATTCCTGGCCGGGGAATATTCGCGAATTGCACAATTGTATTGAATACATGTACCAGCTCTCTGATGAAAAGATTATGCTGAAAGACGTACCGGAGCATATTCGTGACTTTGGAGCAGTTAACCCGAGGATTGACTTCTCCTTAGACAAAAGAAAGGAGACGGTGCTTGCAGCTGTGGCAAAATTTAATAGCGACGGTCAGCCGGCAGGACGAAAAAATCTCCATGACAACCTGCTGACAAATGGCTGCAAAATTGCAGAACAGGATATCCGTTTTATATTGAAGAATTTAGAAGGGATGGGACTAGTGGAAGTCAATAAAGGCCGCCGGGGCACAGAGATTACAGCAGCGGGCTTACAGTACTTGAAACACAGAAGACTATAAAAGGGAAACGGGTTTGGGCTGCCAACAATATTAAACCACTGTATAATAACTTTAATAAATTATAATTGTGGGTGGTATAGATCATATGGTTCATCTTTACAGAGACACCCTAGACTTTCATACGGTGTGGGCTGGCGGCAATTTTGCTGAGTTTGAGACGGCAAGCGCCCTCTTTTGCCGATGTGGATGCAGAATATGCGCGACTGTCAAAGTCGAGTGTAAACTTCAGAAGGAGAACCTATGACTTTCTTTTTCGGCATCCGCAACTTTTATGTTGCACCCGGAGGGAAACTTGCTTGAAATCGGCAGCACCAGTAAAGCATAGATTAGAAGTTTGCTGATCTGAGGTTCGCCCGGTAAATTAAAAATTATCAGGTAGACACGGCGTGTCTTATCATGGCAAAAAATACTTTTCTCACTTTTTTTCGTGGATAGGTGTAATAACATTTACTATTTTTATTGTGCTAGAAACTTCGGGGTTGGCCGATAGTGGGACTGCAGAAGCGATAGCATCCTTTTGCTGTGGTGGATCTTTCGGTGTACTGATTATAGCAGTAATATATACGAACCGGTATTTATATAAGTTTAAAGCCTCTAAAAAAGATTACTTCAGCATAAGTAAACAGTAGGCCTATTACCAGAATAAGCCAATAAACCGCAGAAAACACAAAAAGCGTAAAGATAGGGTTTCTATACTCTGCCTTTACGCTTTCTGTTATTTGGTGTAAATAAAACGTGTTACATCTTACTGTAAGCCACAGCAATTTTTGCCGCCTCTTTCGCATTGTGATAAGCCAGCTGCAGGTTAGAAGCCAGGGACACGCCGTCTGTAAATTCTTTAATGTGAGCGAGAAGGAACGGTGTCGTCGCTTTGCCGTGGATGCCTTCTTCCTGGGCGGCTTTCAGCGCCTTATTGATAACCGCTTCCATTTCATCGTAGTCCAGTTCGTATTCTTTTGGAATCGGGTTGGCAATCACGGAGCCGCCTTTCAGACCCAGATCCCATTTGGCCTTCATAACTTTTGCCACAGTTTCTTCATCAGGGGCGTTGTAATCAACGCCGAAGCCGCTCTTCCTGCAGTAGAAGGCGGGAAAATCATCCGTCCTCAGACCGATGACAGGCACACCCATGGTCTCTAAGTATTCCAGCGTCAGACCGATGTCCAGCAGACTTTTCGCGCCGGCGCAGATAACTGCTACTGGTGTATTTGCCAGTTCCTGCAGATCGGCAGAGATATCCATGGTGGTTTCCGCTCCGCGGTGAACGCCGCCGATGCCGCCTGTAGCGAAGAAGCGGATGCCCGCCATTTCCGCCAGCATCATGGTGGTTGCTACGGTGGTGGCGCCAGTCTGGCCCGTTGCCAGACAGATCGCTACATCTCGGCGGCTGACCTTGGCAACGTTTTCTGCCCGGCACATGATTTCCAGTTCTTCTGCTGTCAGACCCACCCGTAGTTTTCCGCCGATGATGGCAGTGGTTGCCGGAATGGCGCCTTCTGCACGGATGATCTCCTCAACTTTATGAGAAAACTCCAGATTTTCCGGGTAGGGCATGCCGTGGGAAAGAATGGTGGACTCCAGTGCTACCACCGGTCTTTTTGCTTCCAGAGCAGCTTTCACTTCTTCCGTGATACATAAATATTCGTTCATTTCATTTACCTCTCTTTATATATTTTGTAAAATAGTCTCTTTTAGCAGTGATTCAGACATCTGTGGATTGATGGTCTGCTCACTGAGTATGGCCAGCGTCGAAACGGTCATAGCGGCCGTCAGGGTCTCATCGATATTGAGATCGTGCAAGTAGGCATAGAGAAGTCCTCCCAGGAAAGCATCGCCGGCGCCTGTTGCGTTGGCAATCTGATCCAAAGGCCGTGGCTGACGATGCTTTGCTGTACCTGAATGATCCCGGTAATAGACCCCGTTTTTGCCCAGACTGATAAAGACACGTCTGACTCCACAGCCGATGATGCGGTCTGCAGCCTCCTGCAGGTCGCCGAAGGTGCGAATCTTCACACCTGACAAAACTTCCGCTTCCAGCAGGTTGGGCTTCAGCGTGTGGATGCCTTCAAGGCGGCCGACCAGTTTTTCGGCATAGGTGGTGGATACAGGATCAGCAAAGACGGCCGTTTTGCTGCAGTATGTCTGAAGGAGATAGTCGATGGTCTCTTGAGGAAGACCAGTATCAAAGGTAATCGCTGCCGCATTTTCCAGCAATTCACCCTTTTGCTTCAGATGAGCCGGCGAAAGACTTTGCAGTACATTCATGTCCGATATTGCGATATTCATCTCACCATCTGGCTCGTGAATCGACATATAGGTGGAGCTGATCTGTCCGGGAAAAGCAAAGAAATGTTCTGTAGACAGACCCGCACTTTCGCAGGCCGTGCGAATCAGCGTGCCAAAATAATCATCTCCCGTCGCGGTGATGAAATTGACTGGAAGACCCAGGCGGCATGCATTTTCGCTGGCGTTATGGGTTGCGCCGCCGATGGAAATTTTGATCTGTCCCGGATTGGAGTCCTCGGATACCAGAGGCCTTTTGCTCCGTCCCATGACATCCACATTGACAGCGCCCACGCCGACGACGTAAGGTTTTGCGTTCATATAAAATCCTCCTGTACAGGCGGCCGATGGGACGCCTTTCTTGTCCCTAGTATAGCAAAGAGGATTGCGAAAAAATAGGACATATGGCATAATGAGAACAGAAAGATAGGAAGGGGCAAAAGAGATGAAGATCAACGATGAGATGGTGAGACAGCAGTATATTGCGAAATATCCCATTCAGCAGTTGTTTTCCGCGCCGATAGAAGAGTTTCTGGAAGTACATGTCTTTGAAAAAGGGGAATACATCTGTGAAGAATTGATGCCTCCTGAACGGCTGTATTTCCTGGTAAAAGGGAAGGTGAAACTGTATATGATTCATCAGGACGGCAATGTTTCTCTCGCTCAATATTACGAGGCAGGAGACATCCTGGGAGAACTGGAATTTCTCGGTATCCGCACCCAGTCTCAATCCATCCAGGCTGTAGAACCGTCCGTCTGCCTGGCATTGTCTTTTCAAGAGCACGGCAGTTTGATTCTTTCCGATGCAGTGTTCCTGCGAAATCTGAGCAAGCTGATTGCAGAAAAAATGCTCCGCAGTGTGAGCAAGCTTGTGGCGACACAGACTTATCCGTTAGAAAACAGAATGGCGGCCTATCTCCTTGAAAAGGAGGGGGAAGTGGGCAGAGGAAATTGGGTCAGAGTGTCTTTGACAGATCTTGCCCAGTATCTGGGAACCAGTTATCGCCATTTGTCCCGTGTCATCAAACACTTTGACGAGGCCGGCTGGATTGACAGAGAACGCGGCCGGATGCGGATCAGCAACTACAAAGCCTTAGCGGAAAAAGTATCACTGATGCAAATAGAGTAGGAACAGAGGAGATGTAAAATGAGTATGGTTAGAGTGATGTCTGTCCAGGTAGGATGGACGCCGGATAAAGAAGATAATCTGAGACGGGCAATTGATCTCATTGAAAGGGGAATTCGGCAGTACGGCCAGGCAGATCTCATCTGTCTGCCGGAGTTTTTCTACGAAAGCCCGACATATAAAAACAGGGATACAGTTGGCGAACCTCTCGAGGGTTCTTTCTGTCAAACCTTTTCCCGTTGTGCTCGGGAACACGGAGTCAACATCGTAACAGGGACCTTTCCGCAGAGGAAGGAGGGCAGGCTGTACAACACCTGCCTTGCCATAGACAGACAGGGAAATTTGGTAGGGACATATGACAAAGTCCATCTGTTCGATGTTCCGGATCGAAAGGAATCCGACTATCTGACAGCCGGAAGAGATTTTGGCATTTTCCAGTTTGACTGCTGCAAGGTGGGCGTGGCAATCTGTTATGAGGTGCGGTTTTGTGAGTATCTGAGGACCTTGGCCTTGAAAGACATCGACCTGCTGGCGATTCCAGCCATGTTTTATAGACCGCGGCAGGATCAATGGGATCTTCTGGTCAGAGGGGCAGCGCTGAACCATCAGCTTTACGTGGCAGCTGCCAATCAGTACAACAAATATTGTTTCGGCAGAAGTCAGATTATAGATCCCTGCGGTTTGCCGCTGGCACAGGCATCAGATAAAGAGGATGTGATCTTTTCGTACATCGATAAGTCCTACCAATCTGAAATCAGAAGAGAGCTGGCCGTCTACGAGAATCGTGTGCCGCAGGTATACGACTTAAAGTGATATTGCAAAAAAAGAGTGCATGAGGTCGCATCGCGCCTCTGCACTCATGTCGCCAGCAAGGAGCGACGCTTTGCAAGGTATGTTCTATTGACAAAGATAATGAAAACTTTATCTTACACGAGTCCAAGAAAATTTTGCAGACCGAGGCTGACGATTGTGATGCCAGCCCAGCAGCAGGCCCCCATGGTAATGGGTTTACCGCCGTTTTTAACCAGCTTGACGATGTTAGTATTCAAACCGATTGCAGCCATAGCCAGCACGATGAAAAACTTGCTCAATTCTTTGATTGGTGTAAAGAAGGCGGCTGGAACGCCAAAGTGAATGGCGACAGTAGTGATAATCGACGCACCGATAAAAAACAAAATAAAGAATGGGAAAATCTGTTTAAAATCTATTTTGTTTTCACTCTCCTCATTCCTCGCACGCAGGTAGCCTAGCAGCAGGGTAATGGGAATGATGGCCAGCGTTCTGGTCAGCTTTACAGTTACGGCTTTGTCTAAGGTAGCTGACCCCAGGTTCCACATACTGTCCCAGGTCGCAGCAGTGGCTGTGACGGACGAAGTGTCATTGACAGCAGTTCCGGCAAAGATGCCGAAGGCTTCACCTGATCCGGTGTCGAAGCCGACTAGCTTTCCAAAAGTGGGAAAGAGCAGGGCAGCCAGGACATTAAAAAAGAAGATGACTGAAATCGCCTGGGCCACCTCCTCTTCGTCGGCTTCAATGACGGGAGCTGTCGCTGCGATAGCAGATCCGCCGCAGATGGAGGAACCGACGCCAATCAAGGCAGAGGTTTTTGTGGGAATCTTCATCGCCTTATGAAGAATATAAGCGATAAGCAGCGAAATTGATATCGTGCATATGATAATCGGCAGAGATTGTTTTCCCGTTTGGAGAACAATATTGAGGTCCATCCCGAAGCCTAATAAAATGACTGCCCATTGCAGAACTTTTTTTGATACGATTTTGATGCCTGGCTCGTATGAGGCCTTATCCTTGAAAAATAAGGCGACAAGCATGCCGGCGAGAATGGCGATGACGGCGCCGCCGATGATTGGGAACACATCGCCTAGAAACCATGAAGGCACAGCGATGGCGAGGCAAAGTAAAATGCCTGGTCCGTTCTTTCGTAGTAAATTCATATTGTGTTTTGTTCCTTTCTAAAATTGATCGTAAGAGCATTATAAAACAACAATATGATAATGTAAAATTATAAAAAATGATAAATCAATAAAGTTTTATTATAATAAAAAATAGCCATGTGATTATCGCTATCATGGCTATCCTTATTTATCTTTGGCATTACAATTTTTTTGCTATCAGCTCGTGAAAATTTTTCTTGTCTCCCGCTACAATTAAGTGCTGATCCTCCGAAAAGTAATACTCCTCTTTATCAAGGGGCATGATTTGATCGCGGCACTTATAGGCGATGACATTAACGTGGTATTTTTTTCTTACATTGATCTCAGTCAGCGAACGGCCAATCCAAGATTTTGGGGCGGCTATCTCAAAGATACCATAATGCTTGCTCAGCTCAATATAGTCAAAGGCATTTTGAGCGCTGTACTTCATAGCCGTTCTAATCGCCATATCCCGTTCTGGATAGATGACGTCGTCGGCCCCATTCTGTAAAAGAAACTTAGCGTGAAGATCTTGATTGACCTTTGTTACCACCTTGTGAGCGCCTAATTCCTTTAAGGTCATGGTGATGACCAATGACGATTCCAGGTCGTTGCTGATGCAGACGAAACATAGATCAAAGTTGGCAACACCTAAGTCCTTGAGTACTATTTCATCTGTACAATCGCCGATTTGGGCTGACGTCACATAAGGCGCTATTTTGTTTACTACCGCTTCGTTTTTATCGATAACCATCAGTTCATTGCCTAAATCTGCCAGGCTCGTTGCCAGATGGCGGCCGAAACGTCCAAGGCCGATAATTAATATGGAACGCATTTTATTCTCTCCTTTATATCATTAACCGATTGTGATCTTCTCTTCCGGATAACTGATCTTCGGTATAATCTTTCTTCTGGCGATAGCCATAGCGACTGCGATACTGCCAAGTCTGCCACAATACATCAGAATGATGAGGCAAAGCTTTGAAAAGGTGCCCAAATCAGAGGTAATTCCCATCGTCAGCCCCACCGTTCCCATGGCTGACAGCGACTCAAAGAGACAGCTTTCCGCGGTAATCGCCGGATTTGCAACTAACAGGCAGAACGTGCATAACAAGACTGCCATGACGTAAGAGGCAATGCTGGAGAACGCTTTTCGCTGCGCTTCAGCAGGCAGTCTGCGCCGAAAGATGCTCAAATCCTGATAATGCTTTGCATAAGAGTACATGGAAAGCAACAATGTCGCAAAGGTGGTCAGTTTGATACCACCGCCTGTAGATCCGGGACCGGCTCCCACAAACATCAAAAACATGGTCAAAAATCTGCCGGCAGTAGACATATCTGCGTAATCCACAGAAGCAAAGCCTGCCGTTCTCGGTGAAACAGATGCGAAGAATGAATTGAGAATCTTTTCATCCGTTGGCATCTGTCCAAAGGAGTTAGGCCCTTCTATAAAATAGAAGGCCACAGCGCCCAGCAAAATCATCAAGAAGGTAAAGCACAACATGATCTTGGAGTGAAGGGCGTATTTCCTAAAGTGAAATTTGTGATCCACAATGTCACCCCAGACGATGAAGCCAATGCCGCCAGTGGCAATCAGTGTCATGACGGTGATGAGCAGAACCGGATCATCTGAAAAACGTGTCAGAGAACTTCCGGGATCAAATCTTCCAAGTAAATCAAACCCGGCGTTGCAGAAAGAGGATACGGAATGAAAGATGCCGTACCATAACCCTTGCCAAAATCCCACCTTAGGAATGAATTTGAAGGAAATAATTAATGCTCCCAGTCCTTCAAAAAATAAAGTACCAAAGAGCATTCTCCTTATGGTTTTTACTACGCCTCCAATATGGAGTGTGCCTATGGATTCCATCAAAAGGGAACGCTGAAATATGGTGATCTTGCTTCCAATCAGGAAGGAAAAGGTCATCGCCATACCCATAAATCCAAGGCCGCCAATTTGTATGAGCAGTATGATTATGAATTGTCCTAAAAAGTTGAACTGTGTATACGTGTCATAAACTGCCAGTCCGGTTACACATGTGGCCGACGTCGATGTAAACAAGCCGTTGATAAAGGGAATGCTTTCTCCGCTCTTATTGCACAGGGGCGAAGAGAGCATGAAGCTTCCGATTAAGATAATCAGGCCGAAACCGATTGCCAGAATTTGAACCGGAAATAATCTTATGTGTCTTGACATAAGTACCTCCGAATTTCTGTATGAATTGTTGTATTCACCCTATTATAGAATATTTTTTTGTAATGTCAATATATTGCATCAAAACTCCTAAATTTGCGTAATAGTAAGAAAATTTGTCTTGCTTTTTCACCTCGATCAGACCCGCGTCGACAAGTTTTTTGACGTGCTGAGAAATGGTGGCCTGGGCATAATCGAAGTTGGCTACTAAATCTTTGTTACATACTGTTTCCATTGACTTATTACATTGCATAATATATCTGAAGAGTTTCAAGCGGACAGGGTGGGCCAGGGCATCAGAAACTCTTGCAATCAATTCTATGTCTTTTTCTTCGAATAATTCTTGATCTTTTCTTATTCTCATAGTATTCCTCCCATTACAATAAATAGTCAAATACCAATATACAATAAATTTGTCAGTTTTTCAATGAAAATGTAGATGCAAAAAAATTTGCATATAACGAAGAAATAGTGTAAAATAGAATTTGGTATACAAACAAAGACTTGGTGCAGAACCATCAGGAGGTACAAGCAATTGGATGCAGAAGGATATAAGAAAATCATTGAAGAATTGATCAAACTAATCGACGCAGGTGTATATGTAGTGGACCAAGATGGTATCGGTATGTTTTATAACGGGGCCATGGCGGATATGGAGCAGATCAACATAGAAGACGTAGTAGGGAAAGAGTTTCACAAGGCCTTTCCAGGCGTAAAATTAGCTGAAAGCACCATGTATCAGGCGCTCAAAAAAAACGTCGCTACCAAGAACAAGCAGCAGTCCTATAAGAACTTGTACGGTAAAGAAATTACCACAATTAACAGTACTGTACCTGTTGTAGAGGGCGGCAGGACTATTGCGGCAGTGGAGGTAGCAAAGGACATCACAAATATCCGGTCTATGAGCGACACGATTTTGAAACTGCAGGAAAAGAAAATAGAACCTCATAAAGTAAAGCCGAAAATCAGACAGTACACCTTTGATAATATAATAGGTAACAACCCCCAGTTTGTCTCCGTTTTGGAGCGGGCAAAGCGGGCCGCTGACAACGACGCTTCCGTCTTCATTTATGGTGAGACGGGAACTGGAAAAGAGCTGTTTGCACAGAGCATTCATTACGCCAGCAGAAGGCAGAACAAGCCTTTTCTCGCGCAGAACTGCGCAGCTCTGCCGGAATCATTACTGGAAGGTATATTGTTCGGGACATCAAAGGGGGGCTTTACTGGCGCGGTAGATCGTGCAGGCCTGTTTGAACAGGCAAACGGAGGTACTCTCTTGCTGGATGAGATTAGCGCCATGCCTTATGAGCTGCAAAGTAAGCTTCTTCGCGTGCTGCAGGAGGATTATATCCGGCGTGTAGGCGGGACAACGGATATTCCCATCGATGTGAGAATCATCGGTACAGTGAATGAATTTCCGGAAAAATTGATTGACGAAGGAAAGCTGCGGAAGGACCTCTATTATCGCCTAAACGTTGTAAGCATTGCAATTCCACCTTTACGGAGCAGACTGGACGATATTCCGCTTCTAACAGAGAAGCTTTTGGAAAAACACAATGAACGGTTTGGAAAAGAAGTTTGGATGGTGTCTGAGGGAGCGATGGACAGGCTCTGCGAGTATGATTACCCTGGAAATGTCAGGGAATTGGAAAATGTCATCATGCAGTCTGTCGCAATGGCAGATACAGAACACGTATTGACGGAGAAATTACTGCAGATGCCAATGCAGGTAAAAGCCATTGGTGCAGACGTTGAAAAATGGGACAGGAAAGGACCTCTGGACCAGTATTTGGCCAACTTAGAAAAGGAAATCATTCGTGAAGTCATGATTACAGAGGGGGGGAATATTTCTAAAACTGCAGAAGTTCTCAAGATAAAGAGGCAAACGCTGCAGCATAAGCTAAAAAAGTACGGAATTAAAGATTAAATGCAAATATTTTGGCATATAAAATGCAAATAATTTTGCGTTTAAGTCATGTCAGAATTTGCATTCTAAAAAGTTATGTGATTACTTTTTGGTTATCTAGTGAATTTTACCAAAAAATGGACTAAAAGTTAGCGTTTTTCTATTAAAAACTGGGAATTTAAGTATGTTGTATACAGGAAAAGCGTTGGCATGGAAGTTGCTTTATATATGAGCATCGCGTGAAAGCCACGCAGAATTTAAAACTAATGGTTAATGTTTATTAATTTTTATGTAAAAAGGAGAGAAAACTTATGGAAAATGTAAAAGTAATTATTTGGGGACTTGGCGCAATGGGCGGCGGAGTTGCAGACATGCTTCTGACTAAGAAAGGTGTTGACATTGTCGGCGTTGCTGGAAGAGGCAAGAAAATTGGCACTTCCATGTATGACTACATAAAGACTGAAAAAGGCGACAGAGAAGACGTTTTAATTCAGGCTGCTGAAGATGTAATCAAACCAGGTGCTGCTGACATCGTTATCCTTTGCACAGACTCCTTCACAAAGAACGCATTCCCTAGACTGAAGTTCATCATGGAACAGGGTATCAACGTAATCACTTCTGCTGAAGAGATGGCTTACCCTGCTGCACAGAACCCGGATCTGGCTGAAGAATTAGACAAGATTGCAAAAGCAAACGGCGTATCTTGCCTTGGAACTGGTATCAACCCAGGACACATCATGGATCTGTTAGTATTAGTTATGACAGGATGCATGACAGACGTGAAACACATCCTTTCAAGAAGAGTTAACTCACTGTCACCGTTCGGACCAGCTGTAATGGAAGAACAGGGAATCGGCATCAGCGTTGATGAATTCATGAAGAGAAAAGCTGACGGATCTATGGCTGGACACGTTGGATTTGCTGAATCCGTAGGCATGATGGCTGAAGGTCTTGGCCTTTGCGTTGAAGATTTCTCCCAGGATATGAATCCGATTGCAACAGATGTTGACAGAAAATCCCCTTATGGATTTGCTGCTGCAGGATCATGCGCAGGCGTTTCCATGACTGCAGATGCTAAACTTTGCAATGGTATGGAAATCCGTATGGAGCATCCACAGCAGATCGAACCAGAGCAGGTTGGCGTTCAGACTGGAGACTATGTCATCATCGAAGGAACTCCAGCAGTTAACATGGTTAACAGCCCAGAGGTTGAAGGCGGATTGGGAACAATCGCTATGTGTGCAAACATGATTCCGCAGGTTATCAACGCAGAACCAGGACTTCACACTATGATTACTCTTCCTATTCCAAGAGCTTTAATGGGTGACGTAAGAGACAGAATCTGCCCAGACAAGAAAATCGTAAAATAATAACGAACGTATTTTAAGAAGATAACAGGGCACGCTTGGTTTAGGCTGGGGGTGCCCTGCTAATCTAACCATAAAATTTGGAGGTAGAAATGGCAAAAAAAGGCGATTGGGTGCGCATTCACTCTGTAGTTTTAAAAGCTGCAGAAAGAACTGCTAAAATCCCTGAAGATACACAGAAATGTGATTTAGAAATGTGGACCAAAGGCACTCTGCAGGAAGATGCAGAAATCGGAGATGAAGTAACTGTAGTAACTGCAGCGAACCGTACTGAAAAAGGAACTCTGATCGAAGTTGGTCCTTATTATACTCATAGCTATGGCAAATTTGTCCCTGAGATCATCGAGATCGACAAGCAGCTGAGAGAGATTATGTTTGGAGGTGACAAATAATGGCATTAGCAAAAGATTACGATTCCGTAATGGCGAGATCAAATGATATCATGAAAAAGGCACTGGGACTGGACTACAACGAGTTTGAATCCGGTACCATCGCATTCGATTACGAAGCACTGATGAAATCCACTGGTTACACTTTGGAAGAGGTTGCAAAGATTCAGTCCAGAACAGCAGTAGGTAACACACCGCTGATCGAGCTGAGAAATTTATCCGCACTTTCCAGAAAGTATGCAAAGCCGGGATATGGTGCGAGAATTTTTGCAAAGGACGAAGCTGCAAACGCTTCTGGAAGCTTCAAGGCTAGAAGAGCTGCCTGTGCAGTTGCTCATGCGAAGAAGTTAGGATACAAAGGCGTTATGGCTGCAACTTCCGGTAACTATGGTGCAGCAGTTGCATCCCAGGCAGCAATGCAGGGACTGGAATGCATCATCGTACAGGAATGCTACGACTCCAAGGGAGTTGGACAGCCGGAAATCGTTGAAAAGGCAAGAAAATGCGAAGCTTACGGTGCAGAAGTTCTGCAGCTGACTGTAGGACCTGAATTATTCTACTCCTTCCTCTCCGTTTTGGAAGACACAGGATACTTCAACGCTTCCCTTTACTCACCATTTGGTATCGCAGGTGTTGAAACACTGGGATATGAAATCGCAATGCAGTGCCGTGAAATCGTCGGCAAAGATCCGGATATGGTTGTCTGCACAAACGCTGGCGGCGGTATGATGACTGGTACAGCTCGTGGACTTCTGAAAGCAGGCTGTGTTGATACACAGATGGTTTCTGCTTCTATCGACCTGACTGGATTACATATGGCTTCTGACGAACAGTTCAACAAGAAATCCTGCACAACAGGACACACTGGATTCGGTGTTCCTTACGCAACTGATCCTGACCACTCAGACGTTCCTCGTTCAGCAGCAAGACCGCTTCGTTACATGGACCGTTACGTTACAGTAAAACAGGGTGAAGTTATGTACATGACAGAAGCGCTGGCTAACCTGGAAGGTATCGAAAGAGGACCTGCAGGAAATACAGCACTTGCAGCAGCATTCTCACTGGCACAGGAACTTCCTGAAGATGCAGTTCTCGTAATCAGTGAAACGGAATACACAGGAGCTGGCAAGCACATTCAGCCACAGCTTTCCTTCGCAAGAGAGAACGGAATCGAGTTCAAATTCGGTGATCCACAGAAGGAAGACAAACCAGGTGAAAATATCGTATTCCCTAAGGACCCAAGCTTCATCAAGTGCGAAGATGCTGATATCGACCGCTTCAGAAGATCTTTGATTAACAAGGCTTGCAAGAGAGCTGGCATCACGAACCCAAGCGATTCCGATATCCAGTTCTTAGCAGAAGAAACAAAGACAAATGCAGATTTCGTAAAGAAAACTTTAGGACTTTAATACGCATAAAGGATATAAAGGAGAAAAAGAATGAAAAGAGCAGACGATTTCCAAGAAAGAAGAAAGCATATTGCTAATCTTTCTGACGAAGAACTTTACAACAGATTCTGGGAACTGACAGAACAGGTTGTTGAACCGCTTCTTGACCTCGGAAGAAAGAACACAACTCCTTCCGTAGAAAGAGCAGTATTGCTGAGAATGGGCGTATCCTCATTAGATACACAGAAAATCGTAGAAGGTTGCATGGACAGAGGACTCATGGGTCACGGAACTGGCCATGTCGTATACAAATTATCAAAAGAGAAGAACATCTCCATCAGAGAAGCAAGTGAATTGCTGGCTAAAGGCGAATGCTGGGATGAAGTAACTGCAATGTTCAAAGGAGGTAAATAAAGATGGCAGACATGATTTTAAAACCAAATGAAAAATTGGATGTTCGTAACATCTTGAAAGACCTCGACAAGTATGAACCGAGAAGAAAAGGATGGGTTTGGAGAAAACCTGCACCAAATCTAAAGATGGGACCTTTCGAGTTCCATGATGTTTCAGAACCTCTGAAGAACAGTGTTGGCCTGCCGCCTGCAAAGTTCTTTGAGAACATCGACCCGCAGCCGCTTCCAGTCATCACCACTGAAATCGCTTCCGGCAGATTTGAAGACGATATCAGAAGAATGAGAATGGCAGCATGGCACGGCGCTGACCATATCATGGTTATCAGGCATATGGGACAGTCCCATATCGACGGCCTGATGGAAGGTACTCCACAGGGTATCGGCGGTATTCCTGTAACTAGAAAACAGGTTAGAGCACAGAGAAAAGCTCTGGACATCATCGAAGATGAAGTTGGCCGTCCAATCAATTATCATTCCTACGTTTCTGGCGTTGCAGGACCTGACGTTGCTGTTATGTTTGCTGAAGAAGGCATCAACGGCGCCCACCAGGACCCTCAGTACAACGTACTTTACAGAGACATCAACTGCGTAAGATCTTTCGTAGACGCCTGCGAATCAAAGAAGATCTTAGCATGGGCTGACATTCTGCAGATTGACGGCGCACATAACGCTAACGCAACTGCAAGAGAAGCATGGAAGGTAATGCCTGAACTGATCGTTCAGCATGCTATCAACTCCTTGTTCTCAGAAAAAGTCGGCATCAAACCAGAAAACATCGCATTATCAACAGTACCTCCTTCAGCTACTCCGGCACCTTGCATGTACCTGGATCTGCCTTACGCAGTAGCTCTGAGAGATATCTGCGGAAGATATAAGATGAGAGCACAGCAGAACACAAAATATATCTGCTCATCAGTAAGAGAAGCTACCGTTACACATGTAATGAACATGTTCATCTCCAAGCTGACAAGCGCTGACATCCAGTCCACAATCACACCGGACGAAGGAAGAAACGTTCCTTGGCACATCTATAACATGGAAGCCTGCGACAATGCAAAACAGGCTCTCATCGGCATGGACGGTCTGATGGAAATGATCGAACTGAAGAAAGATGGTCCTCTGAGAGAAAACGCCAGAGACATCAAAGAAAGAGCTTGCCTGTTCATGGAAGAAATCATTGAAGTCGGCGGATACTTCCAGGCTGTCAAAGAAGGATTCTTCGTTGACTCCGCTAAATATCCGGAAAGAAACGGCGACGGTATCGCTAGAAATCCAGAAGGCGGTATCGGCTATGGATACATCTTTGAGAGAGAAGAAGACTACATGGCTCCTGTAACAGCTCACTTTGGATATAACAACGTAGAGCAGTACGGCGGAGATCCTGCGGATCCGGCAGCTCTGATCGGCGGATGTACTTTCGAAGACAGAAGCAAGATCGTATTCATCGACGAACTGGATGATGAAGACAATGTAGCTACAAGACTTGAAAAAGTGAAGAAATACCTGGACGGCGAAGCAATCAAGCCAGAAATGGAATGGTGTGCAGACGGAACTATCATGATTACCATGATGATTCCAGCCAATGCTAGAACTGCGGAAGCTGCAGCTGTTGAAATCGGTAAGAAGTTAGGTCTGGAAGAGCCTGTAGTAACAAGCAAAGAAGTGATGCAGGAAGCAGAAGGAACTAGAATTGAAATGAAGGGCAAACTGACCTTCGACGTAGATCCTTCTAACCTGGAGATTCCACCTGAACCACATCACCTGGACGACAAGACTCTGTATGATGAATTCCAGAATCATGACATGGTAGTCGTTTGCGGAACTGTCGGCGAAGACGAACACTCTGTAGGACTTCGTGAGATCATCAACATCAAGCACGGCGGAATTGAAAAATGGGGTATCAAGGTTAATTACCTCGGCACTTCTGTTCCAGTAGAAAAGCTGGTTGACGCTGCTGTAGAATTGAACGCTGATGCAATCCTCGCTTCAACGATCATCTCTCACGACAACATCCACTACAAGAACATGAAGAGAATCAACGATCTGGCAGTAGAAAAAGGTATCAGAGATAAGGTTATCATCTGTGCTGGCGGAACGCAGGTAATCCCTGAAGACGCTGTTAAGACTGGTATCGACGCTGGATTTGGAAGAGACTCCCACGGTATCGACGTAGCTACTTTCCTCTGTGAAGAGGCTAAGAGACGCCGCGGCGAAGAATAAGCTTAAGCTTGTCTTTTGCGCCCACAGTGCTTTGCAGACTTTTTGCCTGGAGTCGTCGTTTTTACCAGGCAGAAGCGAGCAATCACTTCATAGAAAACATAAAAGCCTAATTGGGGCGGGCAGTAAGCCCGCCCCTTTTTAATATAATAGAAAATATCGATTTCCTATTATATTAAAAAGGGGGTGTGCAGAGGGGATTCCCCTCGCCGTCTTCAGGAGGGTGTTCAGCCTGCGTAGCAGGCACCGAAGGGAACCTGCCTTTTTGCCCCAGCTTCAGCTGGCTAGGCGAAACGGACAGCGAAAGGAGCGCAGCGACTGGAGGAGCGAATACAGTGAGCGTTAGGATTCCCTAGGGGAGTGGCGAAGCCACTTTTCTAATCAATTTACAGAGGGGCTTTTGGCCATTGTGTAAATTGATTGTTTGAAAGGAGCAGGAGCATGTTAATTGATGTAACCCTAAAGATTACGCCTAAAATGGCAACTGACGCCCAGGGCAACGAGAAGAAAGCGCTGGTCGGTCATCTGGGAACCCATTTTGATGTGATGGACAAAGAATTCCCTTTAGATTATACTAGACGCAGGGGGCTCTGTTTTGATGTGAGTGATATCCCTGCGAGCAGAGAAATCGGTGAAGAGGCTGTGGATTTGTCCTTGGTAAAAAAAGAGATGTTCGTCTGCTTTTATTCCGGGTATATGAGAAAAGAAGGATATGGTTCCAGAACCTACTTTACAGAGCATCCGCAGCTTTCAATGAATTTGATCGATCAGCTGCTGGCAAAGGGCGTTTCGATGATCGGAATCGACTTCGCTGGGGTGCGAAGGGGGACGGAACACACCCCGACGGATCAAAAGTGCGCTGAAAAAGGCACTTTTGTCATTGAGAATATGGACCACTTGGAGGATTTGCCAAAGGGTGCTGAGTTTGTCATTCACACCTATCCGATGAATTACGAGGGAATGACAGGTCTGCCGTGCAGAATCGTTGCGGAGGTGTGAGATGTTTACCTACAGGAAGTGTGAGCAAAAGGATGCAAGTCTGTGGATTAAATTAAACCGAGAATTCATCGTCTATGAGAGTCAGGATGATGGTTTGTGGAACGGAGTCAGCAGGGTCAGCGACCAGCGGTTTGCCCAGACTTTTGAAGAAGCCCTCTCCTCGCCGGAACTGATCAGTCTGCTGATTTTTGAAGAAGATGGAGCGCCCGTTGGTTTTGCCAACCTGATGACGATCTTCAGCGTTTGGTCTCACGGCAAAGCCCTTTACCTGGATGACCTGTTTATCAGAGAGGAGCATCGTGGGAAAGGATATGGCAAAAAAGCCTTAGCATATATAGAAGCGTTTGCCAAAGAACTGGGATGCAAGCGGATTCAGTTTCATTCCGAGGCAACCAACCCCAATGCGAGGGAGTTTTACACGGCAGTGGGATACGCTCCGTCGGAGATGTATTTTTATGTGAAGTATTTTTAGAAGAGGTTAACTATGAACAAAGAACAATGGGAACAGGAAGTTCTCAGATTTGAAGCAGAATATGAAGATGACAGTCCTTTTGACAGAAAACTGGAACGGGTATTTTACGGATGTAATTTCGAGGAACAGAGAATTTCCCATCGATTTGCGGCCCAGCCCTGGCAAAAGAATGAGAGAGGTGACGTGCATGGAGGCATTATCAGCAGCATGTTTGATTCAGCTATCGGATTGACGGCCATCTTTGCGGCCGGATGGCGTGAAGCCACTACGATAGATCTGAACGTGTCCTTTCTGCGGCCCCTTGACGGTGATTCTCACGCCATCATACATACCTATATTGTAAAGAATGGGCGGAGTATCATCAGACTGCGGGGAGAAATGATTTGTGAAGAAAGTGGAAAGCTGGTCGCGACTGCGACTGGAAGCTGGTTCCCTTTGTAGTTATAACATAGAAAATATGCAATAAATAGAGGTGATAAGATGAAAGTAGACGTATTAGTAGCCGAAATCGGCTCGACAACCACAGTTGTTAACGCTTTTAAAGATTTAAATACCGACAATCCCATATTTTGGGCACAGGGTCAGGCGCCAACATCGGTCCTTGACGGAGATGTGAGGATTGGTCTGCAGGGCGCTGTTGACGATCTCTGCAAGAAGATGAATATCGATAGTCTGGAATATGACGAAATGCTAGCCACCTCTTCGGCAGCAGGTGGACTAAAGATGACGGTACACGGTCTCGTATATGATATGACTGCCAAAGCAGCCAAGGAAGCTGCCCTGGGCGCAGGCGGCATTATCCATTACATTACAGCGGGTAAATTGAGAAGGACAGACTTAGCCAAGATTAAAGAAATCAAGCCGAATTTGATTTTGATTGCCGGCGGTGTCGATTACGGAGAAAGAGACACGGCCCTGGATAATGCTGAAAAGATTCGTGCTCTGGGGCTGAATACCCCGATTATCTACGCAGGAAATATCGAAAACCAGGAAGAGATGAAGCTGATTTTCGATGAGGAAAGCGGACAGAAGTTATATAATGTAGAGAACGTATATCCAAAGATTGACGATCTTAACGTGGAACCGTGCAGAAAGGTGATTCAAGATGCCTTTGAAGAACATATCATCCATGCACCGGGCATGGAGCACGTCAGAGATATGGTCAACGGACCGATCATTCCGACGCCGGGCGCAGTCATGGAGTGCACCAAGCTTTTGTACGACTGTCTTGGTGATCTGATTGTTCTTGACGTGGGCGGAGCTACCACAGATCTGCATTCTGTGGCAACGGAATCTGACAAAATCGCCCGAATCATGATCGCACCGGAACCAAAGGCCAAGCGGACGGTGGAAGGGGATCTGGGCGTCTATGTCAACAGGATGAAAGTCATCGAGTCCATCGGAGAAGAGCAGATGAAAAAAGACTGTGAGAAGATGGGCATCGACTTAGAGAAAACCTTGGAAAGCTATGTGGCGATTCCGAAAACAGAGGATGAATTTAAGCTGGTAGAACGTCTGACGAAAGAAGCAGTTCTCAAAGCAGTGGAACGCCATGCCGGCATCATCAGATATATCTATGGGCCTTCTGGCAGAAGCACAGTGGCAGAAGGAAAAGATCTGACACAGGTGAAATACATCGTTGGTACGGGCGGCGCTTTGACAAGACTGCCGCATAGAATCGAATTGATGGAGGGGATTGCGAAGCATAACGAGACAGGCATGATGCTGTTCCCGACAGAGCACGCCAGGATTTTGGTAGATAACGATTATATCATGGCCTCCCTGGGTGTTTTATCGAAGAGATACAGAGAAGCAGCGATCAGACTTCTGGAAAAGAGCCTGGACTTCCAGTTCCCGGAAAAGAAAGAGCAGGAGATTGCGGTCAACGCTAAATTTATGGCTGATGTAGACCGTGAACTGGCAGAAGCAAAAGCAAAAGAAGAAGAGTACAGGAAACACATTGAAGAATGTGAGGCCATGGGCTACGATATGACTGCCTTTAAAGAGGAGGAAGCAATCGGCGGCGCCAGTGCAGAAGAACTGGAAGCCGCAAGAAAGGCGGCGATGGCGGAAGCAGATGAAAAGACTGCAATGCGTAAAGGAGGCGGCATCAAAGGCAAATGGGCGGCACAGACAGAAAACGGCGGACAGTATATGGGAGACTGCACTCACGACTGCAAGCACTGTACTAGAAGAAATTGTCCAAACAGAGTAGAATAGAAAGAGATAAAAAGGAGAGAAATGATGTATCCAAAACTAATTATCAATTTAAAGAAACTGGAAGACAACCTAAACGCCTGTGCGACGATTACAAAGGATCACGGCAAGTGTTCTCTGATGATCGTCACCAAAGGCCTTTGTGCAGACAAAGAAATGGTAAAGATGGTAGCGGAGAATCCAAATGTGGATTTTATTGCCGACTCCAGAGTGAAGAATATTGCTGGCTTTGCGGATACAGCAAGAGCAAATGGCAAAAAGACGGTTTTGCTGCGCATTCCTATGCACTGTGAAGTCGCAGAGGTAGTAAAATATGTGGATCTTTCTTTTAACTCAGAACTGTCCACCATCAGACTGCTCAATGAAGAGGCGGCCAAGGTTGGAAAAGTACACGATATTTTGCTGATGATCGACCTGGGCGACTTGCGCGAAGGAATCTTCTTTCAGAATCAGGAGTTGATTTATGAGGCAGTGGAAGAAATCCTCAAGATGGAGAACGTCAATCTCTATGGCATCGGTGTCAATCTGACCTGCTATGGCGCCATCATTCCGAAAAACGAGAACCTATCCCAGCTGGTTGCCATCGCCAGGGATTTAGAAGCGAAGTACGGCATCAAACTGGAAATGGTATCCGGCGGAAATTCCAGCTCTATCTATCTGGTGGACAAAGGAGAGCTGCCGGAAGGCATCAACAACCTGCGTCTGGGGGAATCCTTCCTTTTGGGAAACGATACGGCCTACGAGACAAAGCTGCCGGGAACAGTCAGTGACGGATTGATTCTGCAGGCACAGATTATCGAACTGAAAGAAAAACCATCTCTTCCAATTGGAGAAGTCGGTGTCGATGCCTTCGGTGAAAAGCCATACTATGAGGACAGAGGAATCATGAAGAGGGCCATCATCGGCATCGGTAAGCAGGACACAGATCTGGGCAGTATGACGCCATGCGATCCCCAGGTGGAAATCATGGGCGGCAGTTCAGACCATATCATCCTCGATGTGACCCACTGTGACAGAGAATACAAGGTAGGCGATATCGTCGAGTTCGAACTGGGATACGGCGGCATGCTGAAGACGGCTACCAGCCCATATGTGGAGAAGGATTACATCAAGTAAGCAGAGGAGAATTTTACTTGACAAGGGTATAAAAAATGTAGCATGAGATCTGAAAAGAAGTATTATTACGGCGAGCGGCATAGTCAGTTTTGGCTATGCCGTTTTGTTGATGCCCGGTAGTTCAATCACGCCGACACAGTTATAGCTGATTTCCACCTGCTGCACCCGTTCCCCCCTGAAAGCCGATCCATCCCCATTCCTGCGCCGTATTGCGGCGTTAGTACGCTGACCTGCTTCGGGCCAAGGGGACCCAAAGTGACTGCTGGATATTTTATCCACAAGTGGCGGCCTTATGGCGGTACTTCCCCATCCTGCGATATCTCTTTCGGACGATCATTCACTCTGCTTGTCCATTGATAAACTAACACAAGTCTATACTTTTTGATTGCCCGTCCCGTATATCTGAAAGCTTGGAAATCTGGCTAAAACACACTGTTTCCACGCACTCGGTTTTGTGGTAGAATAAAAAAACGTAAACTGACTAGGATGGCGAGCCAAGAAAATGCCAACAGAATTAATTAGTACGGCTTTCATCTGATGAAATAGGAGAGTTGTATGCCGACACAAACAAAGATTAAAATAGACGACGCGGTGGAATTGCGTCAAAAATTGGATGGAATTTATGACACTGCTTCACAAACAATACTGGCAAAATGGTCGATACTTTTAGCAAAGCACATCATGGATATTGCAGGGTTTGCCGATGCAGAAAACGAAACGATCCTCAACGGTTTTGACGTCAATGAGGCCTGGCAGAATGGGCAAGCGCGAATGCACGATGTGAGACAAGCAGGTTTCAAAATTCACGCATTAACCAAAGCAACTGAAGATGTGTTGCATATAGCTATTTTAAGAGTTATTGGGCAGGCTGTCGGTACTGGTCATATGAGAGAACACGCGATGGTGGCCTCGGACTATGCAGTCAAGGTTGTTAATATCCTGCAACCAGACAACAAAGAAGCGGTCATTGCGGAAAGGGAATGGCAAATAACCACTTTGGTGAAATGTTTATCATAATTGGGCGTAGGGGGATACGCCGTAGCTGCATAACTGGGGAAATGGCAAAGCAAGCCGAGCCAGTCAACGGTCAAGATGAGCGGCGCTTGCAGCCCCGCCCGTCTTCTGTTGTCACATTCCGCTTGCCGACTGCCCAATCAGAAGGTTCCTCAATACTTCCTTAATGGACATTAGCCTTCAGAATTGGTATTTTCTTTCGTCATAGACTCCATTTTACATCCACTTTTGAAGAACTTCAATTAAAAGCTGAATGTCAATTGGCTTGGCTATATGATCGTTCATTCCGACATTGAAGGCCTTGCCTAAGTCGGAGGTAAAGGTATTAGCCGATAGTGCAAGAATAGGAATTCTTTTGGCGTCATTACGATTTAGCGCACGAATTGCTTGTGTCGCCTCATAGCCGTTCATAATGGGCATTTGAATATCCATCAGGATACAATCGTAGGTTCCAGACGGCGTGTCTAAAAACCTATTGACTGCCTCTTGTCCGTTTCTCACCTCATCTACAAGAACGCCATGCATTTGCAGCAATTCAACGGCGATCTCACGATTCAGATCGTTGTCTTCCACCAGCAAAATCCGCTTTCCGGCTAAGATAGGGGTTACTTCCGCTTCTCGCCCGATAGGCGGCTGTCCTGGCATCTGCTTACAAAAGGCCTGCAGAACATGGTGCAGTTTTGATTTGAACAGCGGCTTTGTTATAAATCCATCCGCACCTGCTTCTACAAATTCTTCCTCGATATAAGAGTAATTATAGGAGGAAATAACGATGACGGGGATGTGACTGTCTAGCCGCCTGCGAATTTCCTTCAGCGTTTCGAGACCGCTCATATCCGGCATCCGCCAGTCCAGCATGATTGCATAGTAATCGCTGCCTGCGCCGTGGGTCGCTATGATGTGATCTACGGCTTCTGCACCACTTAACACCCAATCGGCGCACAGACCCAGCTCACTTAAAAGAGAAGCAACACTTTCACATACAGTTTGATCGTCGTCAACGATGAGGACTCTAAGACCTGCTAACGTTTCGTCATATGCATCCTCTTCCAAAGGAAGTTCCAGAGGAACGGCTACTGTAAATTCACTTCCTCTCCCCAATTGACTCTTTACTTGAATGGTTCCATTCATCATGCTGATGATGTTTTCTGTGATGGCCATACCAAGGCCGGTGCCTGGTATTTTACTGATCCTCGTATCCTCCGCTCTAGTGAAGGGCTCGAAAATATGCGTGATAAAATCTTCTGACATACCGATGCCGTTATCCTGAAAGTCGAACTCATATTGTCCTTTACCTTTGATTACGGATGGTAGCTCTCGAATTTTTATCGTGATACTGCCTCCTTCAGGGGTGTACTTCATCGCGTTTGTCAGCAAATTCATGAAGGCCTGCTGCAAACGGCCGCCGTCAGCAATGACCGTCTCATGCTGCACTTGAATTGCAATTACTTTCAATTCCTGCTTTTTCTCTGCAATGAGTGGCTGGCACATATCTATCAAATTCTGAACCAATTCTGGCAGACTGATTACCTCGGCAGATAAATCAATTTTACCGCTTTCAATTTTAGACATGTCTAAGACCTCATTGAGCAGAGTCAAAAGATGTTGGCTGGCAACGTTGATCTTATCCAGACAAGAACCTACTTTCTCCGGACTATGCAGATTTGCCTGTGCGATGGAGGACATGCCCATGATAGCGTTCATAGGTGTGCGGATATCGTGAGACATGGCAGATAAGAAGTTACTCTTTGCATTGTTTGCAATACGAGCAGCTTGGTAGGCATCTTCTAATGCTTGGCGCTGTCGCATCTGTTCTTCTCTATCCTTGGTTACATCAATGCCGATACTGTAAAAAGAAGGGATTCCGTCCCAACTATCCTCTGCGTTGATATAATACAATGTCAACGTAAAAATTTTTATTTTTCCGCTGCGAGTGATAATTCTGGCTTCTGTGATGAGGTTTGTCCCGGTCTCATCAACTGCCTGCATCATCGGAAGGATACGCATTAGATCATCGGGATGTACGTAGCTGCATTGAGAATGCAATTCCTTTTCAAACTGCTCTGCGGTGTAACCGATTAAATTAAGAAATTCTGAACCATACCAGAGGATTGTAGAATAGTCTCTGGCATCCAGACGTGCAAAACCGCCGGATATTGAGGCCAGTAAAGCTTCCCGTTCACGGTCTTTCTTTGCCAGCTTATATTCGGTGCTGTACATATCATGCGAAAGTTCAATTCTGGCTGCTCGCCCCTTCCAATTAATCATACGGTTTTTTATCATAAAGGTTCGTCTTAAAACTGGATTGTCATATTCCCACTCATAAAATGCATCGGCTGTCAGATATTTATTAGTGCAGAATGGACAGGGGGATGATCGCCCTTGAATTACTTCGTAGCATTTTTTCCCTAAAAGTTCATTTTTTTTACAGCCTAATGTGTGGCAGGACGTTTCATTTAGATACAGCAGTTCATAAGTCTCCATGTCGGAAATATAGATATTTCCTGTGTACAAGTCCATCATCCAATAAAAGTACTGCAGTTTTTGCGTATGTAAAGCCGATAGGTGCTCGTTTTCCTGTATCAAAGCATCGATATTCGTAAAGACGACCTGTAGGAGTGATTCCCCTTCGGCAGTATTGTTTGTAATCGTATATGAAAGGCGTGTCCAGAAGAAATCGCCGCCTTTTTTTGGCAGCCGTACGGCCGCAAAGGCTTCGGCAGCATGGCTTGCGGCGTGGGATATTTGTTCCGTTATTGTTTCAAAATCGGCGGGGTACTCTGCATAAAACTGCCGCAGACTGCTGAAAAGAGCAACAAAGTCTTCCCTGGAATAACCAGTGCTTTCAAAAAAACAAGAGTTATGCCAGCGTATGGTCAAATCTTTGTCCAGCGAACAGCAGATAACGCTGACATTGAGGCTGTCAACGGCGGTTGGGCATTTGTTTATCTGTTTTATATATGTATTTTCCATGATTGATTCACCATTCTTCAATTTTTTAAGCTTGTTCACATTATATCAATTAATGTCTGCAAAAGCAATCTGAGAATACAGACTCTTCCATCTTTTGTTTGACTCGTTTCCTAAGAGGAAGTACAATGAAATAAGAAAGACACTTCGTATGAGAGAGGCTGGCCCAGACGGACATGCCTGTGTTGATTTACGGAGAGACAGGTACGGGCAAAGAATTGGCAGCCCATTCTCTTCACAACGCGAGTAAACGGCAGCACGGACCTTTTATAATTTAAAATTGCGCGTCTATCCAGGCGAACTTGATGGAAAGCATCCTTTTTGGCACATCAAAAGGGGCATTTACAGGTGCAGTAGATAATATGGGACTTTTGGAACTTGCCGACGGGGGAACATTTTCTCTTGTATAATAAGTTATTTGGCAAGAAAACTCATAAAGTTTCTAAGAGGCTTTACCAGGAACTCAGCGAATTGCAATGGAAGGGGAATGTAATGGAATTAGAGAATACCATAGCATATGGTGTCGGTATGGCGGAAGACGATGCAGACATTTTGGAGCTGGGGCATATTGAAAACAAACTCCAAATTTTGTAAAAAGGAGGCAAATATTTTAAGAATATGGATCGGCCTCTGACCGAGAGGGTTTCTGGTTATGCGCGCTGTCTCATCAAATCGGCCTTCAAAAAGACAGGTAGCAATATTGCCAGGGCAGCAGCTGTATTAGGAGTTCCAAGACAGAACTTGAGCCGAAAGGCAAAGGAATGGGATATTATTTAACCGCTCATTTGTTGGCTTGAATCGCTCATAAACTGGCGTATATGCGGAATGATAATCAAAATATGGCTGACAATTCAACCTTTTTACGATGGCACAGCTCTTGCAGTTAATATATAAAATTGGATATTATCTTGTCTATTGTCGCTTTCGGCAGCATTTCTTGCATACCGGGAGCAAGCGGAAAGGAAGTAAAAAGAAATGAAATTTGGTGTATTAAAAGACATTAAAAACGGAGAGTACCGCGTTGTAGCAACACCCGCTGAAGTCAGCATTTTGACAGAAGATGGACACGACGTATATGTAGCAAGGAAAGCTGGCTATGCTGCCGGTTTTGATGACGAAGAATACGAACAAGCAGGTGCAACAATGACGGCATCAAATGAAGAAATTTGGCAGAACTGCGATTTTGTTGCAAAGGTGAAAGAAATTGAAGATAGTGAATACGATTTGATGAGAGAGGGACAGATTATCTATTGCTGTATTCATCCAGCAGCCCATAAGGCAGAGGTCGATGCTCTATTAGAAAAAAAAGTGATTGCAATCACCGCGGAAGATTCCCATCGGTATGGTTCGCCTAATTGTGAGGCAGCCGGCAAGGCTGGAGCCTTTATGGGCCTGTGGTCTATGATGAGCACGAATGGGGGCAGCGGTAAATTTGTCAGTGGGCTTGGAGCGGCACCTGGCATCAAAGCGTTAGTGTGCGGCTGTGGAACTGTAGGAAAGGGGGCCATTGAAGTGCTCCAGACTATGGGAGCCTGGGTTACTGTGGCAGATGTAAACATCGGGGCTCTGCGAGAAATTTCAACAAAATATGATGGCAAAGTAAACACTGTCATTTCCAACAGATACAATATTGCAAAGGAACTGCCAACCACAGACTTGGTCGTCAACTGTGTCAGGTGGCCGAAAAACGCATCAGACTTTATGATTGACCGCCAGATGGTTGCATCTATGCGCAGGGGTTCTGTCATCGTAGACGTAAGCAACGATTACGGCTGCATTGAAACGTTCCATGAAACCACTCATGACGATCCGATCTATATTGATGAAGGTGTAGTCCACTACTGCGTAAGCAATATTCCAGGGGCTATTGCAGGTTCCGCATCGGTTGCTTATGCGGCTTCTGTACTGCCTCACTTCCAGTCTATTATGAATGAGGGACTGGAGATCGCTTGTGCGAAGAACGGTTTTCTGCGAAGAAGCCTGACTGCTTATAAAGGTTACCTTACTCACGAGGAGACCAGCGGTATTCAAAACAGACCTTGGGTACAACCAGAGGTTATTCTAGGAATTGAGGGGGAAAAATTAGATCCTGCGCCGAGGACGACAATTACGAGATCTGACTACTTTTACAAAGAGTTCTCAAAATAGGAAAGCAAACAAACCAGCTAAGTTTGTAAAACTTAGCTGGTTTTGCTTCTGCAGTGCATTGAGAAATAGGTGATTTTATAAGGGGAATTTCGAAATAGTATTACTTCTCTGTGAGACGAAAAACAACTGGATTTCCCCTTACAATTGTGCTATGCTTTTTTCAAGTAAACGTAAATAGTTGTGCTGCCATTTGGAAGGGAGGATACCATGACTTTGACTAATGAGGATTTATTAGCGCTTTCGCAGATGATGGATATAAAGCTGCAGCCTATCGAAAAACACCTTGTCAGAATAGAGGATAGACTGACAAGGGTTGAGACTAAGATGGACGATTTAGAGACCAAGGTAGATAATTTGGAAATAAAGGTTAATAATTTAGAAACCAAGGTAGACAATCTGGAAATAAAGGTAGATAATTTAGAAACCAAGGTAGACAATCTGGAAATAAAGGTAGATAATTTAGAGACCAAGGTAGATAATTTGGAAATAAAGGTTAATAATTTAGAGACCAGAGTTAGCAAATTGGAGTTGGATGCCAAATCTCTTCATTCTGAATTAGCACTCATTAAGCGTGATCTAAAGCAGGTGAGAGTCTGCCAAGAAACAAAATTGATTCCAAGATTGTCCAACATTGAGGCCTGCTATCTGGACACATCGATTCGTTATCAGGAATCTGCAGATAAAGTTGATGTAGTTTGTGAGGATGTACAGTTGCTCAAGAAGGTTGTCGGTGAACACAGTGAAAAGTTAAAAAAGATAAAGACAATGTAACTCAGTGATATGAAAAGGTCACAAAGGAAGAAGAGAGTTCAGAAAATAGTGCATGATTATAAAAACCACGAAAATCGCTGAAAAGCTGATGATTCGTGGTTTTGTTTACAATATATAAGATACAGAATTTTAAGAGTTATATAACAGTGTATATACAATAGTGCATAAAAATGTATTTATTAGAAAACATATACAATTTTTATTGTATTAATTTTTCGAATAGTCTATAATCATGAATGGTGATGAATCCATCATCAAAATAAAAAAAGGAGAGAGATAATGGAAAAAGAAACAAAAACGAAACAGCCTCGCGCACCACATTTCTGGGAAGCGATTGTGTCGTTCCTGGGCCTTATTGTCGTAATGTCCATCGGTATTATTATTTTTAAAGTTGACCCGCATATTCCAATGTTTGTCGGCGTCATTATTGCGGCATTGATTTCACTTAAGCTAGGCTATAAGTGGGAGGCGATTGAAGAAATGATGGTTACGGGTATCTCCCGTGCTATGCAGGCAATCTTAATCTTAGCAATTGTCGGCATGATGGTAGGCGTATGGCTGCTGTCAGGTACCATCCCTACAATGATTTATTACGGACTCAAATTATTATCACCATCTATTTTCTTGATTGCCAGCGTCCTAATCTGCTCAATCACATCCCTGGCTACTGGTACTTCGTGGGGAACCATGGGAACTATGGGTCTTGCACTGATGGGCATTGCGTCAGGTTTGGGCATGCCGATAGGTCCGACAGCAGGAGCAATCCTGGCGGGTGCATATTTTGGCGATAAACTATCGCCACTGTCAGATACTACAAATCTGGCGCCGGCCATGGCAGGCACAGACGTATTTACCCATGTTAAATACATGATTAAAGCGACCATCGTCGCTTATGCGATTGCTCTCATTTTCTTCGGTATCTATGGGTTTAAACATGCTGCGTCTTCTGATGTGGACACATCACAGGTAACTGAATTGATGAACGGCCTGCAGGATACCTTTAATATTAATCCAATTCTGCTGCTGCCGCCAGTTGTCGTAATCCTTGCTATCGCATTCAAGGTACCTGCAATACCGGGCATCACCCTGGGCGTTATCGTAGGCGCAATTCTGGCACCTATCTTTCAGGGCAATGTAAATATCTTTGTAGAAAATGATGCAGGTGCTCTTGTAATAGATCACGCTGGTGCAACGTTTGGAGATATCCTTTCTGTAGCAAGAAACGGATTTACTTGTAACACCGGACTGGAGGCTTTAGACAGTCTGTTGACAACAGGCGGTCTGATGAATATGGCCTCTTCTATCTTAATGACGATCATAGCTATGATGTTTGGCGGAATTATGGAAGGAACCAAGCAGCTGGAAGTCATCATCAACAAGATTACGAAGGTTGTCAAAAGCGGACCGGGACTTATTGCAGCAACAGAGGCCACCTGTATTGCATCTAATGCTGTCATGCCGGAACAGTACATCTCCATTCTGATCCCAGGAAGAATGTATGCAGGTGCTTATAGAAAAGCGGGCATTCATCCGAAGTCATTATCCAACGCATTGGAATCTGCTGGAACAGTAACCTCCTGTCTGATCCCTTGGAACACGTGCGGAATGTACATTGCAGCAACCTTAGGTGTTACAGCCGGTACATATCTGCCATGGGCAGTGTTTAACTATTCGATGCCAATCGTTACACTATTGATGGCATTTATCGGCATCACGGTGACGAAAATGACGCCGGAGGAACAAGCCAAGGCCGATGCGGGAGAATTGGTATCATAAAAATAGAAGATACTTGACTTTCCGTCAAAGGAATCATAAAATGATAAAAGAGTGTTGACTTTTGAGCCACACGAAGG
>ERZ791934.931-NODE-931-length-33814-cov-6.374596_pt1 | contig 33814 bp, 46 predicted proteins | sample MGYA00510125_ERZ791934 | MGnify/ENA primary metagenome ERZ791934 (study PRJEB30046, sample SAMN00993240) | human gut metagenome | study: EMG produced TPA metagenomics assembly of the A metagenome-wide association study of gut microbiota in type 2...
CTGTTACACATATATATTTCCTCCATATCATATATTGAGATACATCTGCGTATCTCAATATATGATATGGAGGAATTAGATGCCTATTTAGGCTTATTATAATACTTATTGATAAAAGATTAAACGTTTGATAACCGTTAATCAAAAAACCACCATTAAGGTGGTCAAGTGCCGCAAAATACTGCCTAGGTATCTCTTTCTTTTTAATGGGCGGCAACGTAATCATTATATAGCTTATATGAACATTTGTAAACATATTATGAACATTTTTGTGTCATAAGCAATAAAAAAATCCGGTTTTACCCGGACTTTGCCAAATGGCTATGCATTGTACGATACCTAGGCAGTAGCATATCAATGCCTATGCTATTTTATCATATTAAAAATATTTTGCAATCATTTTGAAACAACAAATAAAAAGCCGGTATACACCGGCCTGACTCTCTGTGGGAAAATATTGGGGTATTTCCGAAAGGGGTAGAGAGCCAATAAAAGTATATTACATATTCACATGTATGTAAACTCTAATTATTTAATTTTTCTTAATTTTAATTATAATAAAAAGCCGGCTATAAGCTGGCTTTTGTCCCATTGTCACTGCATAAACTGTATGAAAGAGTGACTACGAAATTATATAGCATTTCTTCAAAAATTGCAAATCATTATCTTAGTAAAACATTGGAAGTTCCATATTTAACAAAAAAAGACTACTCTCTGGTGTGGAGAGTAGCTATCTACATAATTCACTATAAACCTTTTTTGTGTTCAAAAACTTTGAAACAGTATCCAGAACTTTATCTTTTTTCTCAAATAATCTTTTAAAATCAAATATTGTTAATCCTGTAATTTCTTCCGTATCAAAATCCTTAAATATGACCAGATGATCTATATCTTCTTCTCCATAAGAATTAGAAGAAGTCCTGAAATTAACGTATAATATATCATATTTACTATCATACGTAATATTATTTATGATATATTTCATTTTCAGGCCCTCCTTTTATCTTTTTAGTAGTATATGCTGTGATTGTAGTATTTGTGTACTCATCAACACATTCAGTGACAACCTTTGTATATGCATGCTTTCCTGTTTGAAGAGTTTTTGCTTTATAATAATCTTCTCTATTAGCATGCTCAGGATTTTGATAAATATAATCCGGAGAGTTTAATGTTGATTCTATGATACTTGGTGTAATTTCTGTATGTCCATGAGGTTGTATGTGTCCATAGTAATTACTTGACGATACGGTAATCGTTTTACCTCTTGGGTCTTTTGTAGATAACGGCAATTTTCCCATAACGGCACGCTACTCTTTAAGATGAGGATTTCTGACATTTATTTTTCCGTTTTCATTCTCATATAGCTCTACTGATTGAGCTAATAATGAACTTAGCACTTTCAATAATTGTGGACTTATTCTTACCCTAACTCCTTTTTCTAACTCCGTTTTCCCACCTTCCATCATAATTTCCTTTCCGAATTCCATCACGCACTCAAACATAGAAGTGTTAACACTAATATTGTTTGCATAATAATCGATAATTTCTATTTTCTTATTCTCATCCATCTTTCCCACTCCTTTTCTGTATCTTCATTATACAACAAATATTGATATTTGGTATAAATTATATAAAAAAAGCCACCCATCCCCGAAGGAATGAGTGGTTATTTTCTTATTCCAGGTCTGACTTACGTACCCAGCTCATGATCTCTTTCAGCAGCACCTTTTCGCCGCTAATCTGCATGATTGTGTAAGTCGTACCTTTTACAAACGCCGGAATACTCTGCCCTGTTGCATAGGTCTTTGCCGTCTTTTTAACTTTGACCTTTTTGCCGACTGCAATCACCGCAGCTGCGCCGGTCATCTGTAAATCGGATGTTTTAACCCATGACACAAGCTCTTTAATCAGCGCCTTACTGCCAGATACCTGCTGTACAGTATATGTCTTGCCTTTAACCCACGCAGGGATTGTCTGACCTGTAGCGTACTTTTTAGCACTGGACTTGATTTTGACCTTATTGCCCGCCTTAATGCCGGTTGTAGTCGGCTTACTAGTGGATGGTTTTGCTGCCTCTGCTTTCGGCAGTTTATCATGTACCAGATATCCTAAAAATTTCATGCCTTTGTACCCGTTCGGATTTCCTTTCACATATTCAAACATTGCCCCGCCGTAGTTGGACTGGCTCCATGCGATCGTGTTGGTGTCAATAAGCTCCTCGCATACTGCAACATGTCCCCACTGTCCGGACTGCCAGATCATGAGTGCACCCTCTACAGCATATTTTGAGCGTTTAAAGCCGTCTGAATAGTTATCCCACAGCTCCTGTGCGCCGTTTACTCGTGGGCTATCCAAATACTCCTCTCGCCCTAAAATCTCGCTGATACGAGCTGTAGCATAGGTAAAGCAGTTCGGCATATTCACGCCGGTTCTGCGCACTGCCCAATCCATCCAATTACTGCCTGTCAATCCGGACAGGCTTGTTCTTTTCTTAAATGTCATTTTTGTTTCCTCCTATTTTTCCATAAGGTCATCGATTCTATGATGAGCTGATTTGATACTGTTTTCCGCAACTGCCATACGTTCAACGACATTGTTGTGCTTTTCTACCTTTTTTGTAAGGTCGTCTATTTTATACTGCATGACGGCTGTCGATTTGTTGTTGATCACTACCGTTGCTATCAATGACGGTATGGCTGTGCATACGCCTCCAATCAGAGCCACAATAATTACATCCGACATGTCTTACTCCTTAGCATCCACCGCAGCTGCGACCTCAGAGGGTTTACCATTAAGGATATTGATAAACGTACTATATGCATCCTTGATATAGCGCCATGCTGCTACACCGATTGTAGCGGCAATCATAGCCACAGTGATGAGGTCATGTACCTGCTCATTGATATCTGGCACATACTGCGTGAGCAGCGTTGTGGCTGCATCTACAGCGGCAACCATCAGCATTGTACCAAAGACCAGCACCAAGGCCTTTTTAACGCCCTGCCACAGCCGTTTAGCGTCAAAGTGCTCCCCTGTGATGTTGATATTATGGTAAAGGCTCAGCACCACGTTAGATGCAAAAGCCAGTAACAAAATAGCGTAGCAGACCAGCACCATGCTGAGGTCTGCCAGTAAAACAGTGTAAAGCATATCCATGTTTCTTCTCCTTTCGCCTGTTAAGGCATTAAAGAGAGCCTATGTGCGGCTCTCTAATTGCTGTATTCTATATTGTAATTGCGATATCTCAAAGTCTCGTTTCTGCAGCTCCTGCGCATCCTGCTGTCGGCTGACCTTTATGCTCAGCAGCTCATTGTCAATGGCATCCACACGCTTTATGGTCTTTTGTACCATGTGCATGTTTAGGGATGTCAACTGTTCGTAGGAAATGGAGTAGGAATCTTCTCGTATATCATGCTCATATAAAGCAAATTCATTTTCACTGATTCCATTTTTATCCATTGCCTCTTTTACCCATTGTGCAATTAGTCCACACTGAGTTTTACCAGGTGTACTGATAAGCTCATACGTTACAGGTTTTAAATCCATATACAAACTTTCATACCGTACATCATATTTTTTCACGTTCGTTTTAAGCCGTATATCGGACGATGTACTGCACGTATTGGCGGCATATAATCGGTACCATCTATATGATGCCCCACTGCCACCTAATGCTGTTCCAGCTTGCAGTGGCCTGAAAAACCCAGAGCTCCAGTTTGCGTCATAGTATTTACCATAATGCTCTAGGCGCCCGTTGCCATAGCTGGAAAAAATAATACTTGCAGCCGCTGAAATACCTGCTTCACCCGTATTACCGTACGCATAAACACTTGTACTCCCTGACATCAAAGCACAACGATAATTTGAGTTTACTGTGATATAGTTATAGCTATTTGTGTAAAGGTTACGGATGTAATTTGATGAATTGAAGTAAATGTACTTCGTGGTATTTACATTCTGATTAAGATAGATATTATTACCGACGGTCAAGTTAGTTGAGACGCTAATCGTCGTATTAGACGTAAGGCTACCTGCCGTTACCGTGCCTAGATTTGCGGTTAGAGCGCTCAATGACGTTACACTGATTTTATCTGCTGTAATTGTCTTAGAGGCTATCTTTGCACCTGTGATGGTGTTAGCTGCTATCTGAGTGGCTGTAATAGTGCCTGATGCAATTTTTGCAGCTGTAATAGTTCCGGTTTTGATATTTCCGCCGTCTATTGTTGTTTGTCCGCTTGTAGACAAATTTGTCATAGTGACATATCCTGTAAGCTCTAGCTTACTCGCCTGTATCTTAATCGCCTCCGCAGACTGGTTGATCGTGGATATGATCGCACCCTTGTCAGTCTTGTTTGCCACTGTCGTACTCAATCCGTTTACCGTAGCGGTAATCTCAGTTACTTTGCTGCTGGCGCTGTTTGCCGTAGTCTCAGCCGTTGATATCCTGCCACTAAACCCATCAACAGTAGCTGATAGCTCCGTAGCCTTAGTAAGTGCATTTCCGGCTGTGGTTGTTGCTGATGTGATACGGGCATCAAAGCCGTTGACTGTCTGCTCTAGCGTTGAGGTTTTATCTGATACAGTCTTTATTGATGCATCTACATCCTCGGGAGCCGGCACCCATGTTGGAGCCTTGTCACCCTCAACTAAGATAAGGCTGTGATACCATATGATATCACCGACCGCCCATATGGATGAGGCGAAAAAAGTAAATTGATAATGGGTATCCCCGTTAGCGGTAAATGTGTGCGTAAATCGTTTCCATCCATCTGTTATGTCACAATATACTAAACCTCCCTGTTCGCTCCCGAGAGATATTCGACTATTTTTAGATGTCTTAACATATATAGACCATGTATATTTTTTCCCGGGTTCCAATCTGCGGGGAATGTGATGGTAAAAACCTTGTGCGCCCGCTGCTGTGCAAGTTGCCTGCGTTGCCTTACCGCTAATTGCTGTTGTCTCATCCACAATTTGTGCAGACCATTTGCTTGTTATGGAGTAAACAGTAGCCTTATCAGGTCTAGTGTTTGTAATAAGATTTCTCCCGCCAATTTCCATATTGTTGAGATTTTCTATGCTAGTAGAGTGACTAGACACCGTACTGTTAATGCCGTTTACAGTCTGTATGAGGCTGCTGTAATTGGTCTGCAAGGTTGACACATCACCTTTTGCCTGCGACACGTCGGTAATCAGTGATGAGATTTTGCCTTGCTCCAATGACAGCGCCGTACTCAGCGTGCTTATGTCACCTGTAATGGTGTTATACACGACGGACAAAGATTGATTTGCACCATCAACTAAAATATGGCTGGACTTAATCACCTCTGTACCGTCATTGATCTCTTTTACTAATGATGTGATGTTAATCTTATCACCTGATATATTGGCATTGTCGGCCACCATGCTATCTACGATAATAGGCCGTTGTATACCTGATGCGGTTATGCCTGTTGCATCAAACATCAGCTTTCCGGCGGCATCCCAGACATACATGTTGTAGTCTCCGGATGCGTCCTTGCCGATTTGCACTCTTGGTCTTGTTGCATCCTTTATCTGGAGGGTCTCGCCGTATATGTCCAACCGTCCAGACTGTGACTTAAAGTGTATACTGCTAGCATCAATCGTACCGGCTGTGACTTTATCAGCTGCTACACTGTCAATCATGGCCGACTTTATCAGCGCATTGGATATCGTTGTGTTCTGAGCGTTTAAGACTATGGTCTGTGTACTGCCTGCTGTAACACTGCCTGCGAGCAGGGTGTTGACACGCTCTAGGTCAACATCCAGTACATGCACCTCGGCTTTGGTGGCGTATAGTTCCTGTACATATTCTTTGGATACATAGGATGTTTCAATTTGCGCAACCTTTGCAGTAAGCTCTGTAACATCCAGATTTTCAATCTCTGCGTCCAGTGCGGTGAGCTTTTTATTGACCTCTAGGTAATTGGTGTTTATGGTTTCAAATTCTCCCTCAAAAGCTGTGATTTTGTCTGTGATGACTTGTTTTGTGCTTACGAGGTCAGAGTAAGTCCTATCCACTTTTGTCTGTAAGGGACCTTTGTAACCTGTATCCTGCTCCTGCTCAGTCTTACCTTTAGACTGTATGGTGCCGTAAAATCCACCATCACAATTAAACTCAAAATCCATTAAAGGGATAGCGTAAACATTACCGGCGTTATCCATTACACGCACGAGGTCACCTGCCTCAACATCAGGTTGAGCCATGCGCCAGTTTAGTTTGGCAGCTCTGTACGTAAAGCCCTTAATCCGGTTGTATAAGACAGTGATGCGCTCCTGGGTCATGCCTGGGCAGCTAAAATAGATGCCAACGCCGGTTCCTGCAGACACAGAGTGCTCCTCGTCAATTGTGCAATCCAAACGGTTAATAAAGGTGTCTTCCTCATCCATTTCCAGCGGATCAGCAAATCGGCTCGGGGATATAGTAAGACCTGCGTCGGTATACCATACCAGCCTGAGCTTACCGTCTTTGTCCATGACAGCATTTTTGCCGCAGTACGCAGCAAGCACACTTATAGCCTCAATGATGGTTAGCCCCTGCAGGCTATCGACTTTGTAGGTAACATCATCCGCCCCGCCTGCATACTCAATACCTATCTTTTTACATTGCTCCTGCAGGATGACCGCAATTTTTTGATTGCCGGATAGCGCAGTAAAAAATCCTTTATAGCAAAGGGCGAAGTTATCATATGCGGTAAGCTTTATAAACTCACCAGATCGTACCGGCTTTTCAAGGTTATAGACACCTTTTTTTATCCACTCCACCGTACCATCGTCCAGCTCTAAACCAATATACGGTATTGCTTGACGTCCTTTAAGGATAGTGTTTTTAGGCACGTCTGTGAGGATAAATTCAATATAGGAGCTAACAGCATCCCCAAACGTGATTTGTTCGGATGAGTTTGTACCGCCTTTAAGCTTAAAGCTCTTTATACCAGTATACTCAGTGCCTGCAATGTCAATTTTCAGTCGAAAATGGCGGCCAGATTTGCTAACCGCCGTTTTATATTTATTGGATGTGGTTATCATCTTACCACCTCCCTGTGCTATTCTTCGATTTTCAGCACAAATTCAACTGATTCCAATTCGTTTGCCGTCAGCTCCACACGGTCTAATTCATCCAGAGTCAGTTGTCGCACGTCGATTTCTTCCTCCAGTTCTAGCAGCTCTTTGTATTCGTCAAAAAACTTTTTCCTAGCCTCAATGTCACCATCCGGAATAGAATAGTTACCATCTTTTTCGACGCCGTACTTTTTGACCAGCTCAGAGCGTTGCTCCTCCAAAAACACAGCTTGCTTTTTGATTGACTCCAGAGTCTTTTTGATATGGTAAGACTGCTTCGCAGGCAAAGCGGTGTTGAGCATCTTGCCAAGTGCTGGCTGTGCGTCTACAATCTGTTTATTTTTAAGCTGCATCCTTGTTACCTCCTGCCAGTTCCGCGATGATTGCATCCTGCTCTGTATAGATTTCATCCTCCGCTGCGGCTTCTGCAGCTCTTATCTCTGTGCGATTAGCCTTGTATAGAGTCTGGTTGCTGATGTAGTGTGTTAGATTTGCGTTTTCCGGATTGCTGGTATTGATTACAGCCTTTACCTCTTCAACCTGCACATTATCTACCTCAATAATTTTCTTAATCTCGATATTTTTATTCGACTTAGTTGTTACTGCCATAATATCCTCCTTATTGCTGTATTATTTTTACAGTCACTTTTTTGTACCAATAAATGCCATCACCTAAGAGTCCTATGTGCTCCTCATTGATTGTACCCCGGTATGACGTGATAGAGAGGTTTGCCCCTCCACCACCGTTGAATGAAAAAGGGAAGAACCCTGCAATCAGATTTTTTCTGATTTTAGCCATTTCCGACTCTTGGAGCACTCCCCATTCGATTGTTATTGTCTTTTTCTCGGCCACGACGTCCCCGGCCATAGTACCACTTGATGTACGTCCAGTGTTGCTAGACCATATGATCTCGTTGTCGATTTTTATTACGGTAGGCGCAGGTAGCGCCACACCGTTTGCCGTGAGTATTGCCATACCCGCACCTCCTACATATCTATAGGACACTTACCATTTTTGCGAGTATCCTTGTTTACATTATCAACGACTTTTTTCGTTACTTTTTGATCGTCAATATAAACATCAGTATCTTTATTCCTGATTTCTTCCTTAACCTCATCAAATTTCTGCTTCAAACCTCTCACTTCTTCAATGAGGTCCTTCATGGTTGTTTTATCTGTATCACTTTGAGACTCCTTCCATTCATGCTGCACATTCAAGCTACGCTCGCCTGCAAACGCGATCGTCGGCTCCTGTAGTGCTGCCTGCATAGCTCCTGACATGGATTGAGATAAGCTCTTGACCTGTCCTATAAACCTTGGTGTGCTTGCTGCCAGAGTCTTACCGAGCCCCTCCATCATATGCGGCATCCATTGCTCATACTCTCGCAGAGGTCCAGTATCTGGTCGTGTAAAGTGTAGCCATGATGCTACAAGATTAGCAGCATTTTTAACTTGACCGGCCACTTTCCACATATTCTCTGATATTCCGTTTGCAAACCCCGAAATCATGTCGCCGCCCCAAACCTTAGAGCTGCCACCAAGACCGCTCAGCCACGATGTAGCCTTGCCGACACATGACTGCACAGTGGATTTGACATTCACTGCCCCAGAACCTTTTTTGAATTTGTCCATCATGTTTTTGGCCTTGTCATACATTTCGTTATACATGGTTTTGGCAATCCATTTTGTTGTATCACTCAGATTGCTAGTAACGGATGATTTCATCCCTTTACTGTTCGTATCAACAGTATTTTTGGAATCCTTAAATGTGCGTGAAATATCATTTTTAATAGAGCCGCACTTATCAGACATAAAGGTGACCAGAGGTCCCCATGCATTTTTAGTGTCATTACCCATTCCACGATTTGCGCCGATAAGGGAGTCGCGCGCATTGTTAAAGTTCTGCTCTATGGCCTTTCCCGCTTTTTCCGAGTTGACACTCACATCGTTTCTTATGGTGTCTATGGAGTCTGCCACAACGCCCTTTATGCTCCCCCAAGCACTTTCGGTATCCTTATCAGATCCATTCCACACTTCGCTGATTTTATCTCCGATTTTGCCGAAGATATCGCTTGCGCCTTTTTTTAAATCCTTCCAAGTATCGCCTAAAGACTTTGATATTTTATCCCACGCTTTACCCGCGCCTGTTTTAATGCCGTCCCATGTATCGCCAATAACTTGCTTTACGTTGTCAAATGCAATGCCAGCCCCCTCCTTAATCTGATCCCAAGTATTTCCGACATGAGTTTTTATTCCTTCCCATGCTGTTCCGGCAGCTGATTTTATGCCATCCCATACATCACCAATCGCGGAAGCAATTCCTCCGAATATGGATGGAATCAGTCCAACAAGAGCGCCAACTCCTGCTTTAATCCCGTTGATAAGCCCTTCTATCAAGAAACCCCCGATATCAGAAAATACTGTACTCGGCGAATGAATACCAAACAGCTCTTTTATGCCATTTATGATGGGGTCAACTATTACACTACGTAAAAAGCCGATAGGATCAGAAAAGAAATCCCTCACACCGTTGCAGAAGCCGTCCCATAGCCACTTGCCAAGGTCTGCGGCTAGGCTTAGGATACCAGCCCCTATGCCGTGTACAGCTGCGATTATTGTCTGGAGCAAGGAGCCTGCAACACCCCACCAATCAATGTTTTTGATAAAGGTTGCAATGCCGGTACCTATTTGCCCCCAGTCTACGCCCCTTAATGCTGTAAGCAATGTATCAAGGATACCCAGCGCTGCATCGCTCAGAGTCATGCCAAAGTCAGCCCAATTTATGTTATTAAAAAAGGCGTTTATACTCTTGGCAATCGTATCTCCCAGTTTGTACCAGTCAATGTTTTTAACAAAGGTATGCACAGAGCTTATTGCTCCACTTAGACCTTTGCCGAGAGCTGCTTGAAATTTAGGGAAATCTACACTATACACAATCCCCATAACTCCGTCAGCCAGAGCCTTACCGATAGCAGGCCAGTCGGCAGTAGTTACAAATCCATAGAGAGCATCGATGTGAGCCTGTAAAAACGCGCCCATTGTATGCCCTAGCTTATCCCAGTCAACACTGTATACAAGACCGTTAAGCCCCTGAGCTAATGCTTTACCTATCCGCTCCCAGTTAATGCCAGTAAACAACAAATACAACGTATTTACGATAGTGTTGATTCCGGCGCCAAACATTCGCCCGATATTTTCCCAGTTGATTGTGTCTATCAAGCTGTTAAAGAGCTCACAAAACCCGTCGCAAAACTCTGTGATGGATTTGCCTAAGTTATCCCACGATATCCATTTTGTAAATGACGCTACAGCCTTATTGACCTGCTGACCTATGAGCTTACCGATGCCAGCATAGTCACCCTTAGCCCATAAGTCTTTAAGTTGCTTGACCCATTTTTTAATAGGTCCGTCATCGACATCAGTCGGTGTGTAGACCGGCATATCGCTCCCGCCGCCACCTCCGCCGCCAGAGCCGGCAGAATTATCCGCATCATCCAGCTTGTTGATCTCATCAAATCCCATGAGTGACCTACGAGCTTTTTCCGACGCCTTGGCCGCTTTGTCAGCAGATGAGCCATATGCACCCATCGCATCCTTTGCTGCATAGATACCGGATGTAGCCTGCTTTGTAGACGCCATTGACTTACCAAATAGCGCAGACATAAAAGCTGCTATATATCCGGTCACTGTGGCCAATGCAGACATTAGCGCATTTAGAGCCGGCATGATTGCCTGAAAGATAGGTGTAAACGCTGTTGCCAGATTAGAGCGTATCTGGTTTAGACTGTTTGCAAAAGCGGTATTTGTCATAAGGGTAGCCCCGATATTTTGTGCTAAAGCCATGATGCCACGGGAAACCAAAGGGAAGATCAGCGAGAAAATCGTAAACGACTTAATCAGCTGACCTACGCCCATATGAGCGCGCCCCATACCGTTAGAGGCCTTTTTACCGGCTGACCCTATACCAAGTAATCGGCTTGCAAAAGACGCCGCATGCTGTCCTGCTGATTTTAGCCCATTACTAAACTTATGCAATGCTGATGAGGCTAAGCGCTTTGTAAATTGCGCGATAGCACTGCCTGCTCCCCTTGCAGCACTTCTGACTAATTGTAGTCCTTTTTGCATACCGTTCAGTGCAGCAGATGCAATCTTGCCCTTTAGCCCGCCCATACTGCTAGCCAATTTACTGATGGATGCCGATGTTTGACCAGTTGTCCCGGAGGTCACCCCCATCTGTCTATCCATAGCGCTAAGAGTGATGTTTGTCCGAGCTGCAGCATCCTGCAGCTTAGCGATTTGTGTATCAAGCCCCATCACCTGCTTATCAAGAGCACTCTCAGCTTGTGCACTCATGTTAGGCTTATAAGATTCTAATAGTGTTTTTCGCTGTGCTTGTTTCGCAAGGATCTGATTGTCGTACATATCCATCATGTTTTCAAGCTCAGCATATTTCTGGCGGAACATTTCTGTGTCAAATTGCGGGTCAAACTTGACTTTAGGCTTGCGGATACTGATTCCCGGAGGCCCCCTCACACTAGGACCCTGTGAGGCTGTTGTGTTTGGCTCTGTGTCGCTTTGAGCCTTCTGATAAGGCATCTGCACACCAGACATTTGCTTGACCATGCCCGCCATCTGCTCGACGAAGGCTTGCATTTCAAGCTTTGTGCGATCAAGCGTAGCCTTTACGGATTCATTCATCTTATCCAGACTTGCCACAAGAGATTGCCGCAGGTTTTTAAACATATCCCCGCTCATAGCGTCTACCTGCTTGCGTATCCGGTCAGCTATCTTACTCGACTCTGCCTGTATGTCTTTGTCAAGGTCTGACTTTATCTCCAGATCCATTTGTATAGACCCTGCACTTGTTGCTCCCACATCATCACCTGCCTTTCTAAAAATAAAAAGGCTATGCTGCCATAGACTTAAACATAGCCTTCATTTGCTTCATAACTTCGTTTTTATTTGACTGTTTCAGCACCTGCTGCATTTGACGGTTACGCCATATATTACGGATACGATGCTGTTCTGGTGTAAAATGCTGCAAGATATCGTCATCATCCTCAGAACGTATTTTGATTATTTGACCTAGTGGCGTTTCCGGCATAATTCCCGATAGTAGAGTTACAAACTCACGCCACTCCATGTCATCATCGCCGACAGCAAATAAATCCTTGGATGGGTACTGCATAGCGAATGATGCTTCAATCAAATCCCAGTCCTCGAATATATCATACCAATGGTCAGTTACTTTTTTTCTGTCTTTTCCTCTTTTTCAAAGCCTGTATCTTCGTCTCCGATTGCGGCCATGATGACCTCAATGATATCCTGGACAACCGCAAAGGTGTAATCTTGCTCGGCAATGTAAGCAGCCGCTTCTTCGCCGAGCCCCATCTTTATGATATGGTCCATCATCTCCATATCTTTTACAGGGTCTGATTCTTCCTTTCCTCTTTTTTCCGTTTTCCGGATATATGCCATCATGCACAAGACATTAGTCTTTTTCGTGTTGATCGGATACTTGTGCTCATCATCTAATACCACTGTTGGCTTTTCATTACGGCGTTTTAAACGCTCAATGATATTGTATTCTCGTGCCATAACTTGCCTCCTAAGACCCAGCAGGTACACTAGGCGCCTCTGTAAATACAGGTTTACCATCAACGATCATGTCAAACTCCAATGGAGCTACATCCTGAGCCTCGCCGCCAAGGAATGACTTAATGTCAATCACGCAGTTAAACTCTAATTTCGAGCCATCAGGAAAATCCACAGATGCTTTCGTCGTGCAGTCCAAACCATCCTTAAAGGTAATGGATGAAACGTAGTCATTCCCTGGATCACCGACATTACGCTTTCCTTTTAAAGAAATCGTTAACCCTTTCCCGGTCATCAATGCTCTGCTCCATCCCGCCATGTCCAAGGTACTCCACTTCTGCGTATTTCCCTCGATGGCCAGCGAAAACGATTCCATATCTTTAATGGTCACCATTTCTTCTTCTGTACTAGCCAATCCCTTGATACCGATTTTGAAGCCCAAATCAAATACAGGGAAAGCCCCTGATTTTACTTTTGCCATAAATTACTCCTTTCGCTCGTATGTGAGCCATGTTTCAATTACATATTCGTATATCCCATTTGTATCAGCCCCCACACTTATGGGTTCGTCGCTCCTCATATCACATTTAACAATTCGATACCCACCAATGACCGGCTGCTGCCCGTAAAAAAGAGCATGTATGCTTTGGGCTACACGCTCAGTTTCGTCGGGATTTTTTGACCAATGCACTACGATAGATATGCCCTTGACAGCTGTTGTAGTGTTTTGCAGGCCGCCTACAGCTAATACGCTGCGATTGCTCGTTAGATTGCGCACACAGACCGTTTTATCCTTAGATACATCATAGGTACCTATCTTCCAGACATCCGCTGAGACCTGTGTTTTGAGCCAGTCCTTGACGTCTTTTAAAGTCATCATGTGATAAGCCCTCCACTTTCTTGTCGTAGAAATTCGCAGTAAGTATCGATGACCCACTGCTTGCCCTCGCCATCTAGGTAGTAATCCATCCAATGATCTTGTGCGTTGACATTTTGTGTGCGCTGAAACGTTGCACCGTCAAGGTTAAAATACCAGCGTCTTGCATACGGCGTGTCATAGACAATCGCATAAACAAAATCCCTAACTTGCTCTACATATCCACTCTTATATTTCTCACTACCTTGTTCTAGCTGTCCTGTTTCTTTTGGCACAACGGCGCGGCTTACAATATCCGAGCACATAGCCTCTGCGGTCAGCTCTAAAGCGCGTTCTTTGACCTTATTCAGCTGTGCCATCGCCTCCCGATTGATTTTAACTTTTACGCTTTTAACCCTCATAACAAATCAACCTCCGTGCTGTAGATAACGCCTAGTAGTTTTGGCTTTCGCACAGCGTATACCTGCTTGCACTCCGTGCCAATCTGTACAAAGCCCTGAAAAGCTATCTTGCCATCCAGAGCCTGTACATCGCCATGTATGATAAGCATACCACTGAGGGATATCTGCTTACTGTCTTTGCCGTATACAATCTTTGACTTTTCGTCGTAGATTGCCAATCCGTCATATAACACAACTGGTATAGGTCCCTGGTCCTCTGTGTCCTGCTCCTGATATACGACAACGTGTGTCGTAGCCTCGTGGGAGGGAAAAGGGAAAGGGCTCGCAATTACAACACCAGGCATCTGAGTCCTGTATCCTCTAAGAGGTTGATTATCTCTTGCGTAGTGCTGATACCGCCGTAGGTTACATTGGCCATCTCAACTTTTGTGCTGCCTGCGCTATAGCCTTTTAGCGGACTATTGATATACGGACCATACTGCTTGATATAATCGGCCTGTAGGCAGACAGCACGTTTTATGAGCGCTTGCTGATAGGGTGAGAGATTGCTGTAACCTTTACCCTTAATGCGGCCAAAACAAAGGTGGTCGATGCTGTACTCCGCATCTTTTAAGGCCTTGGGTAGCTCGTCTTGTGATATGAGGGTACCGCTGTAATCAGCGGTGTAGTATTCAGGTGTTGCATACATGCTATTCACCTGCTTTCTTTTGTTCCTTTTCATACTCCTTGATTCTTTTCTTTAACTGTTGATTTTCTTTTTCCAAAGCAGCATATTCACTGTATGCGATTTTCTTCTTTGGAGAGTATTCCAGCAGTTTTCCATCCTCCCCATAGATATCGTATCCTTCTTCAAGGTATGCATGCTTCTGCTCTTCGGCAATGGTGTACTCTTTATTGTCTTTTAATGCTTTCATGCTTATCCCTCCGCTTCTGCATTGATGATACATCCCTGTTTCAGCAGATCATCCAGCAATGCGAATGTTCCGTTGAAACGTCTGTTCTGATAAAGGTATTTGTCCGCAGTGCGGCTGTCATGACCTGGTGTAAACGCCTTGATATAAGAGTATTTGACGCGGGATACCTGTGCCTCAGGGTCAATCATGATGTAATTGATTTGTTTTCCTGCACTTGCTACCTGGAAGCCTTCTGTGAAGTCAAAAGCAGTCTTTAAGCGGCTTGCCGGCGCAGTCTTAATAGTGCTGATATCATCCAATGAGCGTACACGACGATCAATATTCTTCGCGCCACCAGATACCTCCAAGGTACGCTGGATGCCTTCTGCGTTTTTCAGTTTAGTTTTAAATGCAGGTGTACAGTACATGATAACACGTTCTAAAGGTACTCCTGCTTCTTCCATTGCCTCGATATTTGCGTCAAAATCAGAAAGGATATTTGCGGTTGTGATCGCTGTATTACTGATTTTTGCACCAACACGTTTTGCCTCTGTGTAGAGCTTAGAGAAGGTGTAACAATCTAATTCAGGAATAGCCTGCGTCTTCTCAAAACGTGATTGAATGTTTGCTAAGGAAACAATCTGATTCGTTTCGTCAACATCCATAGGGTCAATCGCGAATTCGATATCGCGATCATGGTCCAATGTCTTTGTTTCAAAGTCGTTACCATAAGAACCTGTGTTAAATGATAACGTCTTACGATTGTGATCTTTATAACCGGATACTGTGATTTTTGGTAATCGGATATCTTTTGTATTGATAATCTGAATGTCCTGATTTGTATTATACAACTCATTAGACATTAGCAAGTGCCCGTACATTTCAATGATACGTGGCCAAAATTGCGTTACATAATTTAATTCTGCCATTTATATAGCCCTCCTATTTTTTCTTTACTCCGAAAATATTGTCAAGTTGATCATCGACACCATTTCCGCCTGCAGTGCCTTGATTCCCTCCACCAATCTGCTGGAATCCTCCTGCTTGTGTTGTGGACTTGAAATCAGGGAATGCCTTTAAAACTGTTTCAATGGCCGTTTTGATGTTGTCATCGTTCAGCGTACCATCTTCTTTTGTTGCGTTTGCACGGTCTACAAGCTTACTTAAAAATGGTACTTTTTCAGCCTGCACTCCTAGCGTCCCTGCTAATTCTGCAACTTTCGCATCAATCTGTGAGTTCAGGATTTGTGCTTTCAGTTGTGCATTTTCCTGCTGCATAGTCTGGATACGCTGCGCCTCTTCCTGCTGCTTCGTTGCCTGCGCCTGCTTATATTGATTCATTGCTTCACTGGCCTGTTCTGGTGTCAATCCCTGCTGTTTAAAATATCCTTGTAGCACCTTGTCTTCTGTTCCAGCTGAACGTTTTGAAACAACTTCCGCAAGCTTGTCATAATCAATCTGTTGTGTGGCTGTCACTTGCGCTCCTGCTTGCGCCCCGGTATCGCCACCTTCTCCGCCGCTTCCATCTTCTGCAAAAAGCTGAATATTCAACGGATATCTTAGGTAATTTCTCATTTTTAATTTCCTCCTGTTTATTCGGGTGTGCTCCCCTATCCTTTCGGACATGCACCTTTTAAAGCCTTGTCATGGTTGGGCATAAAAAAGCAAACTATTTACGTCCGCCTTTACCTTTCTTTTTACAAGACATGTTAATCACCTCCTTAACTCTATACCGTCCTTCACTTCAAATGCTTACCAAAATACGGTAGTTTGCGCTTGGGTGGGTCTTTCACGTGCCTTACCTCTCTTTCCGTTCTTCCGCAAAAAATGCAGGAACGCTTTATTTTCAACGTCCTGCACATCAATCTTTTATCATGATACTGGTCTTCTACTGTCTCACAAAAGCTATGCATGCACATTTCTTTTACCAGCTTCTTTTATTTTCTTGTGATAATGTGCTTGCATGCGAAATAAATCATCACTTTCATCATCATGTGTTTTATAGTACTCATCAATCTTGTAATCAAGTTCCTGCACAATCTTTTGCTGCTTCCTATTTGCCTTTTTCACGATGTTCCTCCACTAAAAAAGCACCCAGTTTATGAGTGCTCGTTTGCTGCTTCTCTAATTCTTTTTAAATACTCTTGCTCCATGACTCTAAGAGGGAGGTATAGATCACCATTAGGCCACTTCTGCTTTTCTTCTTCGGGGACATTGTCATAAAACTCATCAGTTTTACGCTGTAATTCGTCCCAAAGCTCTTGCTGCTTTTTATTCAACTTTTGTTTTGGCATATCTAACATATCCCTCCCTATCTAACAGCTCAAAGGCTAGATCTCCAAAATCAATAAATTCAGCAAATATATCCACGTCCATGCTCGCTCTTAACTTTATATCCCGATATGATACCTCACTGAGGTCCTTTAGTACCTCTACTTCATAGCGCGTATTGCCATAAGTAGCTCGCAGCCGTTTAATCTCTGTTCCGAAATTCTGCAGAAATGCAAAATCGTCCTCCTGAAAGCTATTGCTTGGCTCTCCGGTGATAACGGGATGATTATGCAGCAACGTTGCGTTTTTCAGTATTGCATCTTCAAAGGCTACAGCTGCCTCTTTACCTACATATTTTAAGACCTTGCCATCCTCTTGAATGACATAAGCATTCTCAACCGGTAAATCCTTTATTTCATTTTCGTACTTTTCGATGTACTTGTCAATCTCTGAGGGGGTAATTGACTCGACGTATTTACCTTTAGACTTGGCAGCGGCGCCGCCCGTCCCATTGCCAAGCTTCACAGAAGTACCGTGCACTTTCTCCTTGCGTTGGCTGCGCTTAAATTCAGGATGTGCATCCAGAAAGTCTCTAAGATTTTTCTGTGCCTGCCTTAGACCAGCTCTTGCCTCTTTCCGGTCTTCGTCCTCCACAGTTCCAGCAAGTATCCTTTTACGTTTTCTGATTTCTCGTTCCAGCTTTCGCTGCCGCTGCTCATAGTTGTAATTTTCTAGGGCTATTTTTGGGTCTTGCGGTTTTGGCAGCCTTGTCACGCCCTCAAAGTACGTAGCAAGCGTGTGCCTGCAATTTGGGTGCAGGAGCCCAGCCTTAACAGCATCGGACAGGTGCTTATACTTATCCTTGTATCTCGCTATATACGCCTTGCTAGGATGGCTAAAAACATCATCAATGAGTATTTGCCCCTGCCAAGGAAAACACAGCTTACAAGAGTTCGCGTGAGCGGATACGAAGACTAGGTGCACACCTAATTCGTCGCGCTTACTACCCTCACCGAGCAGAGTAGCTCTATGGCTTGCTGTGCGTAATGCCATTTCTGCATAATCTGCTATATTGACATAGCGCATAATCTCGCCGTTTTTATCTTTATAGGCTATACAGTTGACGCCCTTTGCAAGAAAATCCTCTGTAGCCTTATCGATTGCCTTGCCAAGTGATATAGCCCCGCTGGACAGCTGAAACTCAGTCTTAAAGATTGTTTGACGGTACACGTCATCCATCTTGCGGTATACAGCTTGTTGCACATCCTCAAAGTCATTTTTTGTTGATTTGATCAGTGCGTCAAGCTTTTTCTTGTTCATGCTGAAAAACTGTTTTTCCTGTGGAGGTTCTTCGCCAGGCAGAGCAGTGCTGACTCCATCCTGCGGCAGTTTAATATCAGCTTTACGCTCTCCTACGCTAAAGTGATTACGTAAGACCTGCTCAATCGCTGCGCTGATTCGCTTTTTAAACCTGTATATGACGCTGGTTGTCTCCTTGCGGTACTCCTGCAAGTTACGCAGTTTAGCCTTTTGCCACATTTCCCAGCTAAATCCGTGCGCCTGTTCTTCAACTTTATGATTGATAAAGTTACGGCGCAGTGATGCCACGAGCTCCATCTCCATTTCCTTGAAGATATCCCTCAGAGCATATGGGTCCTTTTCTTTCTTTGCCATTATTCATCCTGCGGATAATCGTCTGGTGTAGGTGTCTTACCACCTAGATCATCAAACTCTGATATAACAGGCTCTTGTGTTTCCATGACGCCATTCTCAATACGTAGCCGCTTTATTTCTTCCGCTTTCCATTCCTCATCTTTACTATCACCATACATTTCATCCACTGATGCCTCAACCGACATAATGACTTTACCCGGTCTTGCTTTGGCAACGGTTTCCACTGTCGCTTCAAATGAGGGGCTGGCATATTCACCGAAATTTACAGTCACTTCAACATCATCACCGCTTGAATGCTTTGTGTATTCATCGTATGCCTTGATGGCACAGTTCACAAGCATTGGCAATGTCTTTTGAATAGCCTCTATGATGATGTTTCTTGTATATAGCGTAGTCTTCTCTTTTTCTCGCTGCGCCTCCGCGTTATCCATCTTTTTTGTGTCGATACCTAATGTTGATGGGGAAATGACGCCTTGTAAACACAGATCTAGAAAGGAGATATACGATTGCAGATAATTTTCTGATGGTATTACAGGTTGTGTCACATCAATCTGGTTTTTACCTTTTTCCTGCATATTTCCTTCGACCATTAAGAAACGGTCATCATATTGATTGAACGCTAGCATCTGTCCGGTTTCCGGGTCACGTGGAATAAGTGCATCAGGGATGTATTGTTTTGTCCTAGCCGCTCTCACTGCATCAGCCCATTGACTGATAATCTCATCAAGGCCATCAAACGAAGAAGTCTTTTTGTCAAAGATGCTTTCACCACGGTTCTCCCACTTGGTGGAATCTTTGATTTTAAATGGTACAGCCATTGCAAAGCGTCCCATGACTTCATTCTCACCGTTTTCGTCCGGTAGCTTATACCCGGCAAAGGCCACATCAATGAGCTTAGCAGTCTGCGGTATCGTCGACAAGGGAAGCGGGTCATCTATGCCCCATTCTGTCAAGACATTTTTGACATATCCTTTACCATAGTGCTCATACAGCACATATCGTTTGTGTGCATACTTATACTCTGTCTTAAACACACACTCAACAAAACGCCCTCTCTCATATACAATCTCTACTTTGTCACCTGGTACAAACTCTATGATGGGGTATTTTGATAGCTTGGTGTCGAATGATATTTTAAAAGCACCATCTCCTATGGACAGTGCATCTTTGATTGCCTTACGCAACACCTCGTCAAATTTGTTGTCTTTGCTTATCTCATCCCAATCTAATTGTCGATTTGCCACATCAATGCCGTTAAGGTCACGTATGACGATATCAGTCAACACCTGGACCATCAGCGCAGGAAGGCCGGAGTGAATCTTACGTATCTTAATACGTGGACTTGCTGCCCAAAAATAAGAATTATCCCTAGGCAACTGCTTGTAAAACTCATCCAGTTCCTCTGGGTCGCCGCGCATCCATATTCTATTTTTGATGGCATTTGACTCAAAGCTAAATGTTTCGTTCAGATAATAAATGTTTTTTTGCGCAGGTGTGATATCAAGCCATGCTCTTATCACGTTCTTTGCTTTATTAAATAATTTCATTGCCTCACCCCTTCCTATTCCTGTGTCCTAATATATTTCACAAATGGTAACCAACCATACTGGCTTGCGTTTATCGTGTGGTCGTTTCTGTCCTCTGGTTCGTACTTATCTTCTTGCCAGCTGTATACCTCTAACTCCCGTATGTGGTGTACACAGGTATCGACTACGAGATAATCGCCGAAGTATATCCACCCCTGTTGCATATGGATACGGTCGATTATTGTAGTTTCCTTCCAAGCATCATTAAACGAGTAAATACATGGATGCGTACGTTTATACTTATACAACTCTGTCAAAGTCGCCTGGTCTGCACTGTCAACAAACACATTTTTCGCGAATCCCCATGCTTTACGGTTACGCTCCAAAAAATCTAGCAAGCGTTTCACAACATCGCTAGGTGCTAACGGTATGTTAAGATCTGCGTTGTTATAAACTTCCTCATCAAGTATAACGACTTTCCCGCACGTTGTGATGCCCAGAAATAGCAATGCGATCGTATCTGGGCTATTAGCTGAATATGACGTATCCACACTGGCACTAAAATACCGATACACAAACTTTTTCGCATCAGCTTTTGATATGACATTCTTTTTTCTACCGAAATTCGGAAATACAAGCCCTGTAGCACGACCACGTAGGCCAAGAATCTTATTCTTATACATTTTCGTACCAGGTGCCACTGCCTTTTTCTTGCGCTCTATGGCTTCCTGCGTAAGCGCTGCATTGTCATTAAAGTTGAAATACCAATGTATCCAGCCTTTCTCTGCTGGCTGATTCAGCATATCAAGCAGTTCTTCCGGATAATCCTTCCGGTATCTTTTTATGGGCCTTGAACGGTTGAGGAACTCATCATATACAGGAAGAGAAGGATCATCAGGGTTTGAAGTCGTCATCATGTAAACACAGCGGTGGGATATCTCACGCAAAAACTCCATATCAGCAATGTTTACCTCATCAACATACACACATCCTACTTGACCGCCTAGGACCTTCTGCCAACGTTTCTTATTGTCGTAGCCACAGATATACACGATCTTGATGCCTTTATTTGTTTTGTACTCAATATGAGGTAACCTTATCTTGCCTTTTCCCGATGGGTGATAGTTTGCCACCTTTTCGAATTGGTCCAATAACATACGCTCGCCATTGATAACGTTCTTCTCAACTGTTCCTAGGTCTGCACCCGCTATTACATGAAACCTTATGTCTGATGCTGCAACCTTGCACATGAACTTGAATATGCCGACTGTAGTCTTTCCACAAGCTGTTACACCCTCAAGGAACTCGCGATCAGTATCTACACGAAGGAAATCTTTGAACTTAGGGGATAACAGCAACATAGGCTGTGTCATACATCATCATCCTTTAAAGGTTGCATTTGTTCTACAATACCTGTAATAGCATCCATTGCACATTGTGTACTATCATCTGGTGCGTTCTCGTTATCTGCTTTCAGCTTATCCGTCTGCGCTCTTAACTGCTCGATCTGTGCTTTCTGTAAGTCCGTAGCTTCGCTATAATGCTTATCCAGCCATTTTAGCGCAAACTCTTTGCTGACAAGTTTGACTGCGATACCATCTTTTCCCTGTTTTACTTCCTGAATAAGTGTGCCATCAACATCACATGACTCTTTCAGGTTAATGACGTTCATCATAAATGTGTTTCCGTTTTTATCCTGCGCCTCTTCCTGCCCGAATGACAGATAATCGGTTACATCCGAATAAGCGATGTCAATCATCTTCTGGAAGTAATCTTCTGTAGAATACATGGTCTGTTTGATCTTTGCATCTTTGATTCTTTGTATCTCTTCTTTTATTCTAGCATTCCCTAGCAATCGTGGACCGTTAGCAGCTGCCGTGAAGTAGTCGCAGCTATATGCTTTTTGATATGCCTTAGTCGCATTGAACCATCTTACATAATATAGACAAAAAAGGCGCTGTTTCTCGGTCAGCTCCTCATTGTTCAGCGTCTCTATTTCTTCTGGTAATAGCTCTGTTTTAGGCGGCTTCTCTATACCATTGTTCTGTTTAGTAACGTTATCTTTCGGAATAGTAACGTTACCTTTCAATTCCTCGTCCCAGTGATCTAATGATTTCCACCTACGAATCTGTGTATCTTGCTTACCTACAGCTTTAGCAATATCCTTTAGTAGCATCTTACCTTTGCTATCAAGATACATCCGCTTAGCTTCGTCTCTGCTGGGACTTCTTTGTCTTGACATAGATTAACCTCCTTTCTTTCTTACGTTGCTGGCATAAGTACAGCTCCTGTCCAGTCAATTACTGTATCAGCATCTGCGTACTTTAACCTCTGCCGTGGTGTAGCTCGCACATATAGCTTTCTAAATGTATCTTTACGTACGACAAAAACCTTAGAGCCGCATTGTACAATCCAATCCCCTGCCTCCATGTTAATGATAGCGCCCTCTTTGCTCTCTACTTTGACACTGGCGTATCTGGCAATGATGTTTTGCGGTGAAAACTGCTCCGCTCTGACTTTCTCTCCGGTTTTCTTGTTTATGTATATCATGTTATCATTCCTTTCTGGGTAAAAGAAAAGCACCTCATTGGGTGCTTAGATTCAATTATTCTTAAAATATGTTTTTGGTATACCGTTCTTTTCAAATGATTCTTCATCAAAATGCCAATCTGTAAATGTTGATCTATCCTGAAATAATTTATGTGCCTTCTGTAATTCATCACTTACTTTTTTATCATCACATTTATTAACTTTTTTAAAATGCTTCAAGGCCTCTAAATACGCTTCATTTCCTAATCGCCTTTGAGTTGCGCCTAAATGTATGACATGATGGCAATCCGGACAAACAGCTATGATTCTTTTTAAGCTCTGCACATGATTTTCATCATCGTACTCCCATTGCTCATGCGCCTCTAATTTTTCGCATTCTGCACCACAGATTTCACACTTATGATTTGCAGCTTCCCTGACGGACTTACTTATTTGATTCCATCTATTGGCTTTCAGCAATTTCCTTAAATTTTTATTCCAGCAGGTCCTAGGAATAAGTTCAATCTCTAATTTCATAATTGTTCACCTCTAGTTTTATCATACTACAAAAAAAGGTAAATTAAAAGCACGTTTTCTCCTGTATCCCTTATAACGGGCAGTTCTGCGTGCTTTGTTTACTAGGCGCTCGGTTAATAGCATACGTCTATGCATCCTTAGCCTCTATAGAGTTATCTGTGCCACATTGTTAAGAGGTGCGATAACTACGTTTTAATTTTAAGCGCCCTTTTCAGACGCTTTACGCTGGTAAGTCTGCTTAGGATTCCTTACCGCTATTTCCTTTTGGTTATTCCGCCACCAGGGCAACCAATATATCTAACAGGTTTTCTCGACAATATGTTGTGTATTCCTGCTTTGATATCAATCACAGCGCCTTTTTTTATGTCTCCCTACATGAGTGCGCTGTCTCATCATTGACCAACTCGTTTCCTGCTGGTTTGCCAAGCTCATTTCGTCAGCCCAGGCCCTTAAAACGCTTGCTTCATAATTTACATTAAGGGTGTTTTGAAGCAAGGAAGCATTTTACCCTAATCTACAGGCGATATATGGGTGGGGGGGATCGTCTGTAGATTACGGCAGGCATCTTAGGATGCCGCGTAAGTAAACCGTAAGAGGAAAGTGAAGCACAAGGAAGAGAATCACGCCTCATCCCCCGTACTTCCACGCTATCATGATAACACTTTTTTTTAGACAATATTGTCCGTTTTTTCAAATATTTTTTTCAGAACAGAATTTATATGCTTATCCAAACTTGAACAATCATTAAAATGATATTTATCAACTACGTACTTATAATACCTTTTCTCTATCAGTCGTTCCCTAATCATTTCTCTATCCACCGGATTTTCAATAACTGACATAATTCTGTTTACATTATTTATTTGAAAAACTTTACTATCTCTCTCCGCAATCAATTTTTGCTCCTCATACAAATAAGCGTTCTTTTTTTCTTTGTATGGATTTCCACAGTTTTCATAGACTGCCCCATTTAGCGTTATTGATTTTACACCTTTCATTTTATACGCCAATTCTTCTAATTCTTCTTTTATCTCGATAATTCTTTTCGTGCAATAATCATTGCTTTTGCAATCTCTTTTAAACTGTTCAATTTTATCTTTCACAGTTAGCATACCTATCGCCCCTCTCTTTCATTTATGACGCATATCATCATAAAGGTAAAATACAGCATTACCGCCAGTGCTATATCAATCATGAGTAAACCTCTTCCAGGTATTGCTGCAGCTCTCCAATCGTGTAAAACAATAATTGCAGATTTTCTTCATGCAGCACATATGCGCCTTTCCCTGCAATTCTGATTTCATCAATTTTAACATTATATACTTTTTCTAAGGTCGTTCTCCGCATTCTTTAACCTCCTCATTGCTATCCGGATAAAGTACCACAACCTGCTGTTTGTATGTATACGGCCGTCTATGCTATTGTATTTTTTCATTTGTTACATCACCTTCCGCTTCTTAGCATACAAAATAATAATTCTGTTATTGATTTTTTTCGGTGTTTTGGATATGCGTCTCTAATTTTATGCAGTCTCCAATCATTACTGTTGCCTTTAAATTCAGTCGGATTCTCAAACTCCCTGTAGATATCTTCATTTTTTCTTCCTAACGTAGACGGTACTGGAACTAGCACTCCGATATCATGCGGTATGTCATGAATGACTTTCTTGTATAATTCCATCGGCATCACCAGATAGTTTTCTTCTCCTATGTAATTTTGCCCATGCCCACTTTTAAAGTCGCCTAAGCAGCTTTTTACCTCGTAGCAGATAAAGATGCCTTTTTCTAAGCCGCTGATACTCATTTGGTTTGGCGGAACAAATTGCATATAGTCTACTCTGCACGCATCTTTCGTGCCGTAATCAACGGTAACCTCACTGGCATAGTATTTACCGACACCGGTAAACCTTTGCTGATAAAGGATATCGCCTAACAGTATAGTAATCTCCTTGCGCGTCATCGTTTACCTCCTAATCACTGAATACATCGTTATAATCGAAATCCTCATAATATCCGATAAGCTGGTCTTCCATTACAAATTTATTGTCTGTGTCCACCTTATGAATATCTCGGATAATCTTTACAAACTCATCATTGTTCCAGCTAAATCCTCGGCCGCCATACTTATAAAGCCTTTTAAGTGATGACACTGGATAAAATGAATTAACATAATGCAGCTCCCGCTTTGACAGAGCTTCCCATGTTTCCTGCGTGGTTATATACTCTCTGGTTGCCAGATCATATGCAATCTTACAATGCTGGAAATCAAACGTTTTATCCATCATTTCCTGCGCGTCACCATAAAATCGTAAGATAAATTGATAAACCATATCATTTCTTTTTAAAGTGATACTTTTGTTTCCTAGGAAATCTTTATCATTTACTTCAAAATGATTTCTCTCTAAAAGCACATAATCATATCCATTGTCAAACATCCATCGTTGCTTCTGAAATAATGGTTCTGGTATTTCTATCCATCCGGCGTAATCTTCAATGAGGTAGATAACATTATCTTTTCTTTTGTCTGATGCAATTTTAATCTTAAGTTCATCAAAACATTTATCGTCTCCAACCTCGATTACTTTACCAGTGAGCAGGCTGTCGTACATGAGTAAAGCCTGCCACTCATTTGATGTTTTAGTGATGTATTTATCATCACCGACCTGCTCAATAAATAAGTCTCTTGCATCTTTTGTCTTAAAATAGATATCCACATCATGGATAGGCTGGCGTGTGGCATTACTCACACACGCCCCTCCTGCTATATAGCAATTCTCCATGATCCATTGATTATTGATTAAATCACTGATGTTTAAATCTTTTATTAGTAGCTGCATCTTACATCCTCCTAAAATGGTAAATCATCACTGGCGATATCCAGTGTACTACTTGTAAAGTCATTGGAGTAGGACTGAGAGCTGCTGTTGTCACTCTGGTAGCTCTGATTGTTTGCCTCTGGTACATAGACATTGCTGTTCGCATTGCTTGCAGCAGCACTTTTGCTTTCCAGAAACTGTACGCTGTCTGCGACCACTTCTGTTACATAAACGCGTTTCCCACTCTGATCGTCATAGCTGCGTGTCTGGATTCTTCCTTCCACGCCGACCAGTGAGCCTTTGTGTGTATACTGATGTACAATGTCTGCTGTTTTGTTCCATGCAACTGTGTTGATAAAATCAGCATCCGGCTGTCCTTCCTGCTTGAAGCGGCGGGTACATGCTACAGTAAAAGAAACAATCGATGCACCGTTTGCAGTCTTACGCAGTACTGGGTCTTTTGTAAGCCTGCCGACTAATACCACTCTGTTGATCATAAGCTCACAACCTCCAGCAATTCGTCATTTTCATAAATATTTCCAACGACTTCAACGCTTTTCTCGTATTTTCCAATGTTCACTTCTAATAATTCTTTGATATCATATTCGTATTCTCTTGATATTTCACCGTCGATTAAGTAACGAGCACTGAATCCGATGTCATTCCACACAATTACAAACAAATTACATCCATTAACGGTTTGGTGTATGTCTATGATATCTCCCTCATAGATTTCTTTGCCATTCATGTCTTTTAATCCTGTATATTGCATGACGATAAATGCACGTTGCTCTGGTGTGCCCGGAAAAATCTCCCATGCAGGAAGATTCATGATGTCGCCCCATTGCAGCATTCTTTTTCCTATTAAATCCCATACTCTAAATTTTAATACTTTCATTTATTTTTCACTCTCCTAACGCAACCAGGGTATTATTAAATCACTCCACCCAATGTCTTATTAAACTTAATCAATAAATCATACGGAAATTCATTCACGGACAAATATTCAAAATACTTTTTCGTCTCTTTGAATGATTTTATGTTGTCTGTATGTCCGTGCGTATATTGAGTAAATATGATTTTTTCAAGTGCTTTTACATAATCTTTCTTTTCGATTTTTCTTGGTGCTGATCCCATGCATATTCTGTTTTCCGTTAACATATTTGGCATGGCATATTTGTAAAGCTCCGTGTCTTGGCCTTTAAACTCCTTGTAGCAATATGCATAGATGCTGTCAACATTGTTAGTTTTATACGTCATGATGTAGATAGAATTAGGGAATGAAATATTGTATGCTGTGTTTTCGTACGTCACTATCCTTTTATGCTCTTTTTGCATGATGACAACACAGTTATTTCCTATCCCGATTATCTGATCACTATACAGTACGATATCCCTTTTTCTATTTTTTTGATCCCTGTTTTCAGCAAATGTTTCCAGTTTTTCGATTAAATCCTCAATCTGTATGGCAGAGAAATATTCTCGGTTTCGCGCATTATCGTATTCCAATATTTCAGCATCAGAATTAAGGTCGTTGATTCTCACGATTAACTGCTTCAAAATAACACCTCCCTCATACTGCTCCTACTCCTCAACAGCATAAACAAATAATCATCTGCTTCCATTTCATTGAAAACGCTTAGTTCATTACCATCTAAGTTTCTGACCTTTTCGCTCAGAGCTATCTCATCATAGATATCTTCCACATCCTCTGCATTTAATGTTATGTCTGCTTCTCCATAACCGGAACACCCAAAACATCCATAATAGAATAGTCCTGAACATACCTCCGAAAATCCCATTGTGTTTAATATTTGATAGATTGATAAATATGATACTTCTCTTTCATCTACAACTATAATCGCTGAATAAAAATCATAATCATATGTCATGTCATCAGCGTCATTTTCTTCTAGAATATTTATCAGTTCATCGTCTGTAATACCTGAAAATTCATCCTCTAGATCATGCCAGTTTTCTTGTAAATAATCTGCAAGTAACTTTTCATTGGTATATCCCGATAACCCTCTTCCTCTTTTTGTATATCGGAAAAATGATTCAAGCATGCCTTGCCCGTAATCAGAAATTATAAACTGCGTTGTCATGCAGGATAAAATTAACTTTATGATTACATTATCAATGGCAAAGACATCCGTCATATGGTAATCTGCTATCAAGAATTCAAATGGGTTTATTTCATTATCTCTGATTATGTAACCATTCTCTGAGATGTTGTCCATGAGTGTATTTACAAGTTCGTTATCTTTGCACCGTTCCATAAATTCCTTAAAATACCACGCAACACTGTACTCATCAATTTTTACAGAATCAGTAATGTATCTCCTCAAATCGCTTAACAATGGTAACACCTTCTTTCACTTCGCCGTGAACTATTGAGCTGATATGCTCCAGCAGCACTGTGGCCATACGAAGGTTTGTGACAAGGTATTGCGTATTACCAATAGCAGCCTGCGCCTCACAGCTTTTATCCGCTGGGTGTTGGTCATTAGATAATTTATAGCAGTCACTCCTTAAAGCTCCTACCTCGTTACTTTTCAGTTTTGCTTTTACATATACATTGCCCTCGTATTCGCTGTTTGCGGAATCTAGGTAGATGCATTTATCTAATTTGCGATACGTACTTTCCAACAGGAGACGCGTTTTATCATTATCAACACATCCAACAAGTACCGGCACAAAATCCTTGTATTTCTGCAGGAAAGAGGTAATCTCGTCTTTCGTTACATACTTGTCTATGGCCTCACATATATTGCCGTAAAAAGTGTTGATTTTCTTAGATAATGCCAGCGCCTTGTTTTCGTTGATATCGTGTTTCTGATATGACTGACGTACCATGTTTTTTTCTTCCACGGTGTCTCCGTCAATAATGACCATTCGATGTGGTGTGTTGATCAGCAGCTTAGGTATGTCTCTGGCCAGGAGGGAGCCGGTCCCGCCTACTCCCACAATTACAAACACATGTTTCATACTTACCCTTTCTTATGCTGTTGGAACACTGGTACAAGCACGTTATCCTTTTCCATGTAGTCATACGTGACGTTTCCAGAGAATTCATAAAATCCATGCTGCAGCATTGCCTTGGTGATTTCATCCGTTGTATATTCTGTGCCTTCCTCAAAGATATGTGACACGTCTCTTTTCTCGGCTGCAAGGTAGATTTCAAACGGATACTTGTACTCCTTTCCTTTGGGCTTATCCTCTTTTTTTACAACAGTCTTTTCAGCTTTCTTATCCTTTTTTTTCGGCTTTTCATCGACCGTTTTTGCTGTAAGCATACTCATTAAATCCATTATACTACCTCCCTATCTGGCTGATTTATATATGCACATACTGCTGTGGTTTCGTCTTTATTAAAAATCATCATTCTATCGTTAAAGCTTAGTACGATCTGATTCTCTTCCTCCAGTTCTACGATTTTTAGCACATCATCAATATACAATTTGACATTTAATTTACTTCCCTTTGCTAGTTCGCTTTTTACAACAATATCAAATTCATTAGTTTCTGACTTAGCCAAAAGATGCAGTCCACCATTGAAAATCATTTGAACCTCAGAAGAATATCCTCTTAGCATTTTTAGTGTATCAATAAACTGCTTTTTATCTGCAGCTGCTGCACAGATTTGCTTTGTATCTAGCTTTGGCATGTCCATCGCTACAACGATAAGTGATATGTAAAATATCCCTTGCGGGCCGATGAACGCAGCTCTCTTGCCGTCCGTCATACATGTTTCTGCTGAGCTGATGTACTTAAATGCTTCTTTAGGTACACAAATCGGCTCTGCAGCTCCTGTATCCGCTTTTCGCATGTAGATGCATTTGGAGTTTGATATAAGATATCCAGATGGTGTTATATTTACGCCGTTTAACTGGATATGTGCTTTATCATTCCCGACAAACTTTTCGCCTGCAGCAAAATCACATGGCTTTACATTCAGCTGAATAGCGTTATCTCCTAAACTTGTATCTGGAATCTTCTCTTCTTTCATGTTTGCGAGGAGGATATTGCCGTTTTGGGTTTTTATGTGTATCTTGCTGTCCTTTACTTTTAAATCAAAATCCCCCAGCATGGATAAAGTCTGATAGTCTTTTTTGCTCAGCGTAAACTCTTCTTTCCCATCTTTATCGAGCGAATATTGACTGATGATTCCAAAATTAATTTCAGAATTATGAAAGTTCGCCTGTTTACCATCAATCATGATGTGGTTAATGGTCATAGCATCGCGGAACATGGATCCGTTTAATTTCATTCTTCGTCCGCCTCCTCGAGTTCCTGGTTTTTCAGCCAGTTAATGCAATCTGTAATACTATTCCATTCTGGCGAAAACTGTGGAAAGTGCTCCAGTGTTTCTGTCATAGCGTTTATGACATCTTTTTTTGTTTCAATCATTATTCCTCTCCTCTACTGTTAAATCAACATAGGTTGTTTTTCTTCATATTTTAATGCAGATTCTGCTCTGTATTTCAGAAGCATTTCGTAGCGCATCTGCGAGTAAACGTCATTCCACTTTTTGATTCTTTCTGCTTCATATTCAGGGTCGAACGGCAGGCTCACACCCTGAGCTATATACACATCCTTTAACCAATGCATAGCAGCTTTGTAGCGTAATGGCTCATACTTATTTAATTTAACTAGATTGTCTCTTAAATGCAGTGAATAGGGACACAAGAAGCATCCTGTACGCTCGTAGCCTTGCTCAGTATACGCTTTAGATAAAGGTACGTTATAATCCTTGATAAAGTCCTCGATATCTTGATCAGTCCAATCAATCAAAGGCATTTTTGTGATTAAACCATTTCTGTATCTAGTACAGGCTTTTCCACCCTTTGCTAATCTATTTTCCATGTTTGTTTTACGGGCGCCGCCCTCAGCGGCTCGCTCTCCAATTAATTTACCTAAAATGCCCTTGACCTTATCATATTTTTTAAATGGATCTTTTTTGAGTATGTCACAGCATTTATTACTGACTTTGATGTCAAAATCTGGGTGTAATATATGCATGTCCTTATTAGCGATTTTTGTACTTTTGTAATGTCCTGTATCGTCACCCAGTAATTGTTGTAGATAATAAGGATTTTCACCACGTTGCATTTTACCGATATTTTCCGACTTAAGTTTTGATTTTATTGGTTTACCTTTGTTTTTTACAATCCAGTCAAATGGTCGTTTAGGGTCTGGTCTTATGGATTGCACATTAGGGTAATAGTTATCCTTTACCCATTTTACAAAATCAACTGTAGCGCCCAGCTCGATGCCGGTATTGCAAAATACAGCAGGTATGGCATCTGGTGGTAGTGTATAAATCTGCTCGCACATTTTTATGAGAGCGAGCATGACTGTACTGTCTTTGCCACCGCTAAACGATACATAGCACTTACCGCCAGTATCATGGTATAACTCTTCAATGCGTTCCATTGCCTTTACGACTTTTGTATTGTCCGTGATTAACTTTCTCCTTCCTCGTCATAGACTGTTTCTGAGCTCTTCTATTTTCCTGTCGAGCTCCTCCTCGTTGAATTCAGAATCGACTTTAATTAAATCTTGGTTGTCCCACCATGCTGGCAGCTGCTTTTCAGTGGAGCCAGTTTTACTCGTTTTACTAGAATAGTTGGTATAGTTACCGTCAAGTATCTTTGCTAAGTTTGTATCCTTTAGCATCCAGTCAAATGTCGCTGACCAGTTACGATTGTTTGCTCCCTTTAAAAAATCGCTCTGCTCCGCCAGCGTGAAGGCGTTTTGTAAATCGTCAGCTGTGTATGTCTTAAGTCTTGCCTTGATGGCTTTTTTACGAGCATCAGATAATTTTGTAAGGCGTGGGAACGACACGCAAGTGTTGTTATACATATCAGCGATTTGCTGATAACATATATCTTCTTTCTTTTCATTCTTAACATTCTTTACATTCTTATCATTCTTGTTTGTGTTCAACTGTTGTTCATCTGATGTTCGCTTGTTGTTCAACTGTTGTTCATTTGATGTTCGTTGTCCTTGGTATTTATCCCAATTTAATACGGTAATCAAGGAGTATTTGTTAGTCTTTTTGATGTTCAACATTTCCATTTTTTCAAACAAACCAAGCCATCTAAATAATGTCAGTCCATCAACACGTCGGTCTTTCTTTACATCACGATTAAAATCGTCAGAAAGAGCTGCTCTGCCAGTGATAAATTGCCCTGCCTTTAGTTCTATGATTTGATTACCTACCACCTGCGTTTTTTCGTCATGTGTCGCTTTCATCAGACACATAAGCCATAGCTTTAGTTTGTCCGAATCAGCCCACACAGGGGTATCCGTAATTTGTCTGTATAGCTTTATGTATCCTTGTTTTGACACATTTCCTCTCCTTTAAAAATTAGCTTTCTGTGATTACAATTCCGCAAATTCCTTTTCTTTTCGCTCTAATTCACTCTTTAACATTTCTCGTAGTTTTGTATCAATTTCCTCCGTCGTGTGTTTCCTGTAACCAGCGTGCTGTCTGTACACACCATTCCAAATATAAAGAATTTCATCCCTTAACATTTCTCTTATATTCTGGATTTCTTCATCTAGCCTCAACATTTGCTCTTTGGTATCAATTCAAACGGCACTTGCAGGAGGAGGTTTGTTATCTCCCCTGCCTGCTCCAGTAGCCGTAATTCCTGATATCTCTTGGCTTCGTGCTTACTATCGAACATTATCCCATCCACCTCTATTTTAACCGCTCCGTATTTACTCTTTTTAGGCTTTGTGAGCGGTGTTTGTGCAGAGGTATACTATCGCCCGTCTGGATAGTTAATCGATGATGATCGCATCAGCAATACTCATTATTTGATTTAACGAACGCTGCGTATCACCTTTAACAAATTCATCCAGTTTCTTATCAGGTTTTTTACCAGCTAATAATAATTTGATAATTTTAATGTTATTTTCAGTAGCATCTACTCTAGCGATTTCCTCAATGTACTTTTCATTCTCTTTATAAATCCAAAGAATTTGATTTTTACAAACCAAAGCAATGTTTTGAGTATTTTCACCCAACTTTTCACACGTATCGTCATCTTCAAAAATCTGATAGAAGAATCCACTTTGGTCATATATTTCGCCCGGACAATAACATCTGTCTGTTAAATAATCATGCATATCTAAAACGTCTTTTAATTGCATTATATCCTCCTATAAACTGCCATAGTAAGCAGTGTCGAGCCCTATCTTTGCAGCGTAATCTAACGCCACATCGATGAGCTTCGTCATTTCTTTCGTGTCAAATGTGCTGGAACCGGGATACAATCTGTAAATCAAATAGCCTTCCTGCTGTGCAGGGCGCAAGACTTTGACCGCACGTAACCCCTGAACCTTCCTAAATTCATCCTCAGCTTCCGCCGGTGCCACCAAGTCGGTATGCTTGGCATCTGCCAGCTCCAGCAAAGCACAGTATGTATCCCAGTCATTTGCTAGGTGTCCATCCTCTTGCTCAGCTATATCGTGGATGATTTTCCATAGCAGTGCATTCTGGTCGGTTGATCGTTTATTCCTTGGTTTTGTAATCTCTAAGGCGTATGGCTGCGTTTCGAGGCTTTTACAAGCTGATATCCAGTTGTAAGAGATATCAAAGC
>ERZ791934.937-NODE-937-length-33544-cov-19.556959_pt1 | contig 33544 bp, 32 predicted proteins | sample MGYA00510125_ERZ791934 | MGnify/ENA primary metagenome ERZ791934 (study PRJEB30046, sample SAMN00993240) | human gut metagenome | study: EMG produced TPA metagenomics assembly of the A metagenome-wide association study of gut microbiota in type 2...
GGCTTGCAAGGGTCATGGACTTTATGCGGGCTGTCAGTATTCTATTCGTGGGAATCAACGTGTACTGGTTCTGTTACTCCAGCCTGAAAGGATGGGGAGTAACCTTTGAGGTGATAGACAAGATTTTATGGAACTTCCAGCGTACCACCGGGCTGTTCTCGTCCGTTCTTTGGACGAAACTTTTCTCTGTGGTGTTTCTCGCCTTGTCATGTATCGGGACAAAAGGGGTGAAGAATGAAAAGATAACTTGGGCGAAGATTTACTGCTGCCTTGCGGCGGGTGTCGTGCTGTTCTTCTTCAACTGGTGGCTTCTGGAACTGCCGCTTCCGCATACGGCGGACACGGTGTTTTACATCGCCACGCTGTCGGCGGGCTATATATGCCTGCTCATGGCGGGTACATGGATGTCCCGCCTGTTGAAGAACAACCTTATGGATGATGTCTTTAACACCGAGAACGAGAGTTTCCAGCAGGAAACCCGGCTGATTGAAAATGAATACTCCGTGAACCTGCCTACCCGGTTCTACTATAAGAAGAAGTGGAACAACGGCTGGATAAACGTGGTGAACCCGTTCCGTGCCAGCCTTGTGCTGGGTACGCCGGGCAGCGGCAAGTCATACGCCGTGGTGAACAGTTACATAAAACAGCAAATCGAGAAGGGATTTTCGATGTATTGTTATGATTACAAGTTTCCCGATTTATCGGAAATCGCTTATAATCACTTGCTTAATCACCTGGATGGCTACAAGGTAAAGCCGAAGTTTTACGTTATCAACTTTGACGACCCACGCAAGAGCCATCGGTGCAACCCGATAAACGCCAGCTTCATGTCGGACATTGCGGACGCTTACGAAGCCAGTTACACGATAATGCTCAACCTTAACCGCTCTTGGATAAGCAAGCAGGGTGACTTCTTTGTGGAAAGCCCGATTATCCTTTTGGCGGCTATAATCTGGTATCTCCGTATCTATCAAGGCGGTAAGTATTGCACGTTCCCCCATGCCATAGAACTGTTGAACAAGAAATACGCCGATGTGTTCACGATTTTACGCAGCTATCCCGAACTGGAGAACTATCTTTCTCCGTTCGTAGATGCTTGGGAATCAGACGCTCAAGAACAGTTGCAGGGTCAGATTGCCAGTGCAAAAATCCCGCTTTCCCGTATGATAAGCCCGGCACTTTACTGGGTAATGACGGGCGATGATTTCTCGCTGGATATAAACAACCCGAAAGAGCCTAAAATCTTGGTTGTCGGAAACAACCCTGACCGTCAGAACATCTATTCGGCGGCACTGGGATTATATAACAGTAGAATAGTGAAGCTGATAAACAAGAAAGGTCAGCTTAAAAGTTCGGTGATAATAGACGAGTTGCCCACTATCTATTTTCGGGGTCTGGACAACCTGATTGCCACCGCCCGGAGCAACAAGGTGGCGGTACTGCTGGGCTTTCAGGATTACAGCCAGCTTACCCGTGACTATGGGGACAAGGAAAGCAAGGTTATCCAAAACACGGTGGGCAACGTATTCAGCGGGCAAGTGGTCGGTGAGACGGCAAAGATATTGTCGGAGCGTTTCGGAAAGGTGTTGCAGAAGCGGCAGAGTATGACCATCAACCAGCGGGAGAAGTCCACCTCGATAAGCACCCAAATGGACAGCCTGATACCTGCCAGCAAAATATCCAACCTCACGCAAGGGATGTTCGTGGGGGCTGTGGCGGACAATTTCGACGAGCGGATAGAGCAGAAGATTTTCCATTGTGAAATTGTGGTGGACAACGAGAAAGTGAAGCGGGAAACCACCCGGTATGTGAAGCTGCCGCAGATTATCGACTTCACCGACAAGGACGGCAACGACCGGATGCAGGAAGAGATACAAGCCAATTACGACCGCATCCGGCAGGAAGTCCGGCAGATTGTCGAGGACGAGATAACCCGGATTAAGAATGACCCGGCACTATGCCATTTGATAAAAGACGAGGAAGAATAGCCCTATATAATATAATGTATAGAGCAAAAGATTGTCGGCTTGATAAAAAGTGCGCCGTTATTTTTCGTACATTTGCATAAACGAAGGATTATATGAGTGAAAACCAAAATATTGAATGGAAAGAAAACTGGCGGGACGAATACTTGAAATGGATATGCGGTTTCGCTAATGCCGCAGGCGGCAAGATATATATCGGCACGGATGACAACGGCAGGGTGGTCGGCGTTGCCGATGCCAAGAAGCTGCTGGAGGACATACCGAATAAGGTGCGTGATGTGCTGGGCATCATGGTCGATGTGAACCTGCTGGAAGAAAACGGGCTGCAATACATCGAGATTGACGTGCCGCCCTATTCAAACCCTATCAACTACAAAGGTCAGTACCATTACCGCAGCGGCAGCACGAAACAGGAGTTGAAAGGTGCGGCTTTGAACCGTTTCATCATGCAGAAAACAGGCAGGCATTGGGACGAGTTCCCCATAGAAAGAGCCAAAGCGGAAGACTTGTCAGAAAGTGCGCTGAACCGTTTCCGCAAGGAAGCGGCAAGGAGCGGACGTGTGGACGAAGGGGTGTTGAATGACACGACCGGGCATCTGTTGCAGGACTTGCGCCTGATTGACGATGCCGGGCATTTGAACCGTGCCGCCGTGCTGTTGTTCCATCCCGACCCCGAAAGATATGTGTTCGGCGCATATATCAAGATAGGCTTTTTCCGGGACGACAAAGGCAATCTGGAGTTTCAGGACGAAGTTCACGGTGCTTTGATGGAACAGGTGGACAAGGCTATGGACTTGATAAAGACCAAGTATTTAATCTACCGGATTTCATACGAGGGCATTTCCCGGCGGGAAACGCCGCAGTTCCCGGTGGAAGCCATCCGGGAATCACTGATGAACGCCATTGCCCACAAGGATTACGCCAGCGGTGTACCCATCCAAATCAGCGTATTTCCCGACCACATTACTTTCTGGAACTCCGGGCAGTTGCCGGAGGACTGGACTACCGACAGGCTGTTTGAAAGCCATCCGTCCGCACCCTATAACCCGATAATCGCCAACGCCTTTTTCAGAAGCGGGGACATTGAAAGCTGGGGACGTGGCTACAAACGTATCTTGGAAGCGGTCAGCGCATACAGGCTGCTGCCGCCCAAACTGGAAATGATAAGCGGGCTGATGATTACCTATTATACGGATGTGCGTTCACAATTATTGGCACAACGGGTGGATGAAAGGTATATACCCGTCATTGAATATGCCAGTAAGAACGGGCGTGTTACAAACTCGGACGTGCAGCATATTTTAGGAGTAAGCAAACCGACAGCATCCCGCATACTCCAACAGATGAATGGCTGGCTGGAAATGCAGGGAAAAGTGGGCAAAGGGACTTATTATGTTCCCAAATGGCTCACTAACGTATCACAAGTATAATACAGTTTATCATAAACAACTGATTATAAGCTGCTATTGCAATAGTTAAATGGCTCATAAATGGCTCATCTAAAGAGAGTGATTAACTTCGCTCTCTTTTTTTATGCCTGCTTTTAATACTGCAACCAATGGTTGCAGTATTTCTTCACCCGGACAAATCAACCCACCACAAGACAAAGCGGGACACCCCTTGCCGCCCGTCAAAATATAGCATATTTAGTCGCTACCTTTGGACGGGACTATTCCCGCAACCGTTTAATTTCAATGATTTATGAGCGAAAACAGAATGACCCCGCCCGCAGAGGGGCAGGAAAAGGACGTGCTGCTGGTCTTGGACAAACAGCAGGGGAAAGTGAGTGCCGTTAAAGGATTCGACAAGGAGGGCAACTTGCAGACTGTGCCGCCGATACAGGGCGGCGAGTTCATGCAGGTGGACAAGAACGGCGACATCATCAGCAACCTTGTCGCCAACTTCTACCGCAAGTTTCAGGATACCGAAGGGCTGGCGTTGTTCCGCTGCAAGGCATCGGAGGTGGAACAAAACGCGAAGGCTATCGAGGACAACCACCGCAACCCCACGCCGGAGGGTGACAGGCAGACGGAAGCACTCCGTGTACCGAAACCGGACAACCCGGAATCCAAGCAGGGCTACCGCTTCGACCCGGCGAAGATTGATTGGGAGAGCCTGAAAAAAGTGGGTATAACTGCCGAAACCCTGAAAAACACGAAGGACTTCGACCGGGTAATGCGTGGCTACAAGTCCCGCAACACCTACACTGTTTCGGGCAGTATAGGCGGTTTCTATCTCAAACCGACCGATGTCAAGCTCTCTTTTTATCAGGCGAAGGACGGAACGGTAGTCCCCAAGTTGCATGGCGTACAGCAGGACGAGAAGTTGTTACAACGCCCGTATAACGGGCACGAGTTTTCCAAGCAAGAACAGACTACCCTGCAAAGCACGGGCAATTTGGGAAACATCGCACAAATCAAAGACCCGAAAAGCGGGGAACAAATCCCCGTATTCATCAGCCGGGACAGGTACACGCACGAACTGGAGTACATGCGGGCTGACAAATGGAAATGTCCCGATGCCGTTTGCGGCGTAAAAGTGAGCCCGGAGCAGAAAGCCGCCTTTGAAGCCGGAAAAGCGGTCAAGATGGAAAACCTGCAATTCAAGGACGGGACGAAACGCAGTGCCTACCTGCAAGTCAGTGCGGTGGAGCGTGGCTTGGAATTCCTACCGAGGTCAGCCGTACAAGCCTTGCAGCAGGGACAACAGCCGACACAACGGCAGGTAGCCGGAGTAAAAGACGGGCAGGGCGTGGAGTTCAACGGGCATGTGCAGCCCGGCGCACAGGGCAAATCCCCCGACAAGGTGCAGGCGAAAGACGTTACCCCAGCCACCGAGAGCCGGACACAGGTAGCGGTCAATACGGAGGGCAAGACCAACGAAGCCACCAAGCAGGCTAAAGAGCCGCTGAAACAGGGTCAGGACAAGCCCACCGCCAAGCAGAAGGAGAAGCTGGACAAGACCCAAAAAGCGGACAAGCCCAAGAAATCCAAAGGAATGAAAATGTAATGACCACTTAAAAAGCAAGGAACTATGATAGCATTGATAGCAGAAAAGCCCAGCGTGGCTAAGGACATCGCCCGCATCATCGGGGCGACACAGAGGAATGACGGGTATCTGTCCGGCAACGGGTACATGGTAACATGGGCGTTCGGGCACTTGATACAGCTTGCCATGCCGGAAGCCTACGGCGTGGCGAACTTCCGCAGGGAGAGCTTGCCGATAATCCCGGCGGACTTCCAGCTAATCCCCCGTCAGGTGAAAGCCGAAAAAGGCTATAAGGCAGACTCCGGCGTGTTGAAGCAGTTGAAAGTAATCAAGGAGGTGTTCGACCAGTGCGACCGGATTGTTGTCGCCACCGATGCCGGGCGTGAGGGCGAGTTAATCTTCCGTTACATCTTCCATTACCTAGATTGCCGCAAGCCTTTTGTCCGCCTGTGGATAAGCAGCCTGACCGACAGGGCAATCCGGGAGGGCATGGAAAACTTGCAGCCGGGCGAACGTTACGATAACCTCTATCTTGCCGCCAAGTCCCGCAGCGAAGCGGACTGGCTGATAGGGATAAACGCCACCCAAGCGTTGAGCGTAGCCGCCGGGCAGGGCGTGTTCTCGCTGGGCAGGGTGCAGACACCTACGCTTATGATGATATGCGACCGTTATCTGGAGAACAAGAATTTCGTTCCGACCAAGTTTTGGCAACTCAAAGCCAGCACCGCCAGCGGGGGAATTGGTTTCACCGCCCAATCGACTGCCAGATGGGAACAACAGCCCGAAGCCATAGCCGCCCTGCAACGGGCAAAGGATGCCGGGCAGCTTGTGGTGAAGTCCGTTGAAAGGAAAGAAACCGCCCAAGAACCGCCGCTTCTGTACGACCTGACCACGCTGCAAAAGGAAGCCAACACGAAACTGAACTTCTCGGCGGACAAGACGCTTTCCATAGCGCAGAGCCTGTACGAGAAGAAAGTGATGTCCTATCCCCGAACCGGAAGCCGTTATATTTCGGAGGATGTTTTCGAGGAAATGCCGGAACGCATCGCCCTTTTGGAGCGATACCTCCGTTTTGCCGGGTATGCCGCCGGGTTGAATGGCACAACCTTGAACCGCCGTAGCGTGAATGGCGGCAAGGTAACCGACCACCATGCCCTGATTGTTACCGAGAACCTGCCGGGCGAACTCTCCAAGGATGAGCGGGCTATTTACGAGCTGGTAGCCGGGCGTATGCTGGAAGCCTTTTCGGGCAAGTGTGTGAAGGACGTTACCACCGCCTTGTTGTCCGCCGGAGATACCGGTTTCACGGTAAAAGGGGCGGTGATGAAAACAGCGGGTTGGCGTGCCGTGTTCAGTGAGCAGGACACCGAAGATGAAGATACCGCCACCCTGCCGCCGCTTCAAGAGGGACAGACCTTGCCGCTTTCCGGCGTGGATCTGCTCGAAAAGCAGACCAAACCGAAACCGCTGCACACGGAAAGCAGCCTGTTGGCGGCAATGGAAAACGCCGGGAAGGAACTGGAGGATGCCGAACTGAAAGCCAGCCTAAAAGATGCCGGGATAGGTACGCCCGCCACCCGTGCGGCGATTATCGAGACACTGTTTGCCCGCCAGTACATCGTGCGGGAAAAGAAGAACCTTGTGCCGACCGACAAAGGACTTGCCGTTTACCGGATTGTCAAGGACAGGAAGATTGCCGATGTGGAGATGACGGGCATGTGGGAAACCGCACTCGCCAAGATAGAAGCGGGCGGCATGGATGCCGACACGTTCCGCAAGGGCATAGAGGTGTACGCCGCACAAATCACGGCGGAACTGTTGTCGGTGCAGTTGTCCTTCGCCAGCGGCGAGACCTGCCCGTGTCCCAAGTGCGGCAGCGGGCGCATCCTGTTCTATCCGAAAGTGGCGAAGTGTTCCAACATGGACTGCACGCTGACCATCTTCCGCAACAAGTGCGACAAGCAGCTTACCGACAAGCAGATTATTGAACTGGTTACAAAGCGCAAGACCGGGCTGATTAAAGGCTTCAAGGGCAAGAACGGCAAGGCTTTCGACGCTTCGCTGGTGCTGGACGAACAGTTCAATGTCGCTTTCTCGTTCCCGGAGAAGAAAGGAAAACCGAAGAAGTAGCCAATCCGATGGAATTGTGCCATTGCGCCCGGAGAACAAGCCGGGCGCATCTTTTACCCCTCGAACAAGTAGGTTGAACGGACAACCCCGCCATCCAGCACCCCGCTTTCCGACAGTTTCCATTTAGAGCCGAATGTTTCCCCGATAAAGCCGATGCCATTGCCCACCATCACCGGAATGGTGTAGATGGTCAGGCTGTCCAGCAGCCCGGCTTTCACCAGCGAGGTAAGCAGCTTGCCGCCACCCACCACCAGTATGTCATGCGTTTGTTTCAGTTCATAGACCTTGCGCAGCGGTTCTTCGGTCAGGAACTCCACGCCGCAGTCCGGCGTGAGGTTGGTATCGTGGTGCGACACGACAAAAGACCGCTGGCTTTTGTACGGCCACCCGCCCCAATGCTCAAAGATATAGTTGTAGGTGTTCGCTCCCATCAGCAGGCAGTCGGCTTCCAGACAATGTTTGCCAACGGTACGTTTTACTTCATCAGGCAACCAGTCCAATTCGTTGTCCAATGTGGCTGTATGCCCGTCCAGAGATACGGCGATGTGCGCTTTTACTTGTTTCATCTTATCCGGTATTTAACAGTTTTACAATTTGCATTCAACTGTCCGCCAGTATCAAAAAGAGAGCGTGAACTTACGCTGCTCCACTACGTGGTACTGGCATACCTAAGAAACGAAACAGGCAAGCCCACGCTATGACAAAGCATAGCATAGACATTGCGCTGAAAATCCCGTTTCTTTTGAAAAGTGCCAGTTTTCGTAGTGAGATATTCGGCGAACGAATATGTTATATATCAAGACGAAAAGCCGATAAGATACCGACCAATCGCCGTTGTTCTCTATGTAACTTCTGCAAAGTTAATCAAATAACCGGAACATTCCCGCAGAAAATGTAAAAATCCTGCCTTATCTCACGACAAAACAGGATTACATAATTGAACGATGATAAAAACACCCGCTAATCCGTGCGCTCGCGAATCAGCTTGTGTATGTCGCTTGCCCGGTAGTAATACTTCCCGTCCAGCAGCAGGTAGGGCAGTATGCCTTTCTTCCGGTAACGCTGCAAGGTCTTGACGCTTACTTTGAGCATAAAGCACAAGTCCTGATTGTCGAGCAGCTTTTCACCGTCCAAGCAGTTCTGGCTGTTCAGCAGACGGTCTATCTTTTTGTCCTGCATGTCGAGCCTGTCCATGATGCGCTCCATCCATGCCTCGAAGTTTTCCTTGTCGATATACATAAGCCGCCGGATTAAATGAGACCAATCATGAAATAACTCTGGTTCGCCGGGTCTTTCAGGATGATTTCCCGCTCCCGCATGAAGCGGATGTAGCTTTTGGCTGTCCGCTCCTTGATGTCCAAGACCTGCTGCAACTGCTCGCAAAGGTCTATGTAGGTGATGTGCGTCTGCCTGCCGAAAATATCACGGGCAACGCCCACCAGTTCCCTTTCCTTGCGCTTCTCCTTTTCCTCACGGGGTTTCTCGCCCCGGTAAGTGTGCATCCCGGCTTCCTTGTCCCAAGCGAACAGCATCAACGGCACGTCCAGCGGGCTTCCATCCCTCACTTTTAGGGCTTTCACCACCGACTGCGTGGGTTCTTCGTCCTTCTCAATGGAAAGGATGGTCGCCGCCTTGCGTTGCAGTTCGCTGCCCAGATGCCCACGCAGCTTCAATCCGTTGGGGACAAAGTGCAGCACGCACAGGATGCAGGTGTTGTAGATGCCCGCCAGCCGATAGAGTTCGTCTATCACTGCCACGCTTTCCGCTTCATCGTTGACACTCTTTACAAGGTCGGCGATGCCGTCAATGACCACCAGTTGGATGCCGCTGTACTGGTAATAGAACTTGTCCATGCTCTGCACGATAGCGTTCAGGCGTTCCTTGCGGGACATCCCCGTCAGGCAGAAGGCTTTCAGTTCGTCCGGTTTGCCGGGCAGCTTTGCCCGTGCCAGCAGGTTGCTCACGTTCTTGAACAGTTGCACTTCCGACTGTTCGGTGTCATAAAGCAAGACCGCCTTGCGCCCTCCGTTGGGCGTTACGTGGATGCCGAGCGTGTCTATCTCCACATCCGCCGGGCAGACGCAGCCCGATACGATGGCGGCTACATAGTTGCTCTTGCCCGTTCCCTCGCCGCCCGTGATGCCGAACAGGTTGCCTTGCGTACCCAGCGGGACATCGCCCGCCGAGATAATCACCTGCGCTTTGGCAGGCGGGTTGTTGAAGTCTATCTCGCACGATTTAAGCATGATGAGTGTGTCGCTATACAGGTTGTCTAAAAATTCGATGAACAGTTTCAGGAAATCCTCACGGGTGTTCCCGGCTTTGAAGTAGTCGGAGATGTCCTTTTCCTCTTTCGTACCCGGAAGCGGAAGCGACAGGCGTTTCACGCCAAACTCCGCCAATGACTTTTCTTGCTTGCAGGCACTTTCCCTGCCCGTCTTGTCTGTATCATAGAGCAGGACAATGTGTTTGAAGCGGAAAGATAGTCTGAAAATCAGGTTTGCCGGAATAGTTACCGTCTCGCTGTTGAAGCAGATGGCATGGAAACCGTGCGCCGCCAGCGAAAGCACGTCTTTCTCGCCGCCTGTGATGAATAATGTATCGCCTTTGGCGGGCAGTTGTTCCAACCCGAAGCAATAGTTCTCGCCGAAGCTGCCGCCATAGAGGAAGCGGGGCGTGGAGAACGGTCGGTACAGCTTGATATGCTGTTTGCCCTTGTAGCCGTACATCGGTTCTGCCGCAGATGAAATGTAGGCGTATGGTTTCCCCTCCGCCGTTTCGCTGCGGTATTCCCGGAGTGAACAGACCTTGTACCGCTCCAGCAGTTCGGGCGTGATGCCGTATTGCCGCCAGTATTCCAGTTCGGCGGGGGTGAACTTCTGTTCCCGGAACTGGTAGGGCTTGGCGGGCTTTTCGGAGGTTTCTTCGCTCTTGCTTGATACTTTCCGGTTATGGTTCGTTTGGGGTATGGCTATCGGAGTGCCCGCAGCCAGTCCCAATCCCAAGTCCCGGTCGATGGTCGCCAGTATCTCGATGAAGTCCGAAGCCCGGTTGCAGTCCAGCCCTTTCAGTTGCCCCACGAGGAAAAAGCAGTCGCCGCTGTAACGGTCATCGCCGAAGTCCTTCATCTTGTACATGCCGCTGTGTCGGTCAAAATAGATGTTGCAGGAAGCCTTGCTGTCCTCGTACAGCGGATTGAGGAAGTTCCGACCGATGCGCCAGTTGCCGGGCAGGTAGTGCTTGAACACCGACAAGCCGTTATTTGTCCTGCTTAGTATTTCTTCTTTCCTTAGCATACAATTCATGATTAGTTATCAAGTTACGCATACATTCGTCATTGCTCTTTATCAGCCGTTCTTCCAGCAGGCGTTTCAGTTCGCCTATCTTGTAATAACACCGTCCTCCTATGTTAGAAAAAGCGACTACACCTTTTGCTCGTAAACGCTGCAAAGTACGGTCGCTGATTTGAAGGAATGTGCAGACCTCGTAACTGTCCACCCAAATTTCATCCTCGTTTTTCGTGTCTTCTTGTGAAAGCACATAGTTGGCTATCACATCTATCTTAGCCACTATTTCCTTATAGGCTTTTGATTCAATCGTAATCACATCCATATTGCTAACTAATTGATTTTGCTGCAAAGTTCAGGATATGGGAATGATTAAAAGTCATGGTTCATACCGTCATGGTAAAAATATTTTCAGTGTATTTGGGGACTGTTTTCTGTGGAAATTAGGCTTGAAGGAGTACAGTACAAGCCCGTTTTGAGGACAAAACAAGGTGAAAATAAAAATACCGTGTCGGCATGAACACGGTATTTTATAAATAAGAATATCAGATGATTATCTCTTGTTGTCATCTTCTCTCATTCGCTTGGATAGTTTTTCTGCCAACAAATTCAAGTAGGCGGTCTGGTCTTTTCGTTCTTTCATGGCGATATACGCATCATAATAGCCGCCTAAGTCAATATTGAATATGGAACTGAGGTATTCCATAAACTCCTTAATTTCTATGTTGCCGTGATTTATATCGCCGGAAGAAACAAGTGCATAACCTAATTCTATCAAGGCATTCTTTTTTCCTGTAAAGCGAATAGGAATCTTTGTAGTAATGGTTTGTTTTTCTTCTATGTAACTGTCGCATTCAAGTTTCTGTAGTTTCTTGTTTAGATAGATGCGCAGCATTTCATTGGCAAGTATTTTTGCGACTTTATAATCATATCCGGTTGAAAAGTTCGGGTCTTTATCAAATTGTGCGCTGTCTGTACATAACCGAAAATCCACTTTCCCACGCAGAAAATAAAGTTCGTCATGTACCGTAGAATGTGAACGGTAATACTGATAAAAATCCAAATTGCGGTTAAAGAAATAAGTCAGGCTGCCCAACTCATTGTTTAGATATAACCTGATTATCTCATTGCTCCCTGTCGGGCATTGTGTTTCAATCCGGTATATTTTATAGAAGAATAGCAAACGACCGAGTAGTTCCGGTTTCTGTGTCTTGAAAAATAAGATTTCATCCTCTTTAGTTGGAAATACATAGGTTTGCATTTTTATTCTCAAATCATTAAGAATTGTTTGCAGCTTATGTATCATTGAAAGAGAAGTTTCGATAATATCATAGCCGTAGAGGTCGATTTCGTCAATCTCTAAATCTAATCCTGCTAATATCTTATCAAACAATTCTTTCATTCTATTTATATTACAATTGTTCGCTCCATTTTCTAATAGCTCGTTTGAACAGATAAGCAATAATAATCCTATGAAATAACCATATTACTGCAAAATAAATTCTACCTAAAATGTTTTCATATTTAACAAATGTACTTATGCTAATTATCTGTCTTTTATCACTAAAATCGGAACAAAATAATGAAACATGAAATGTCAAATGCTTGTCCTTTGTGCCTATGATTATTTCATTATCATTTTCCTCTACAATTATATCCTCAAATGATTTATTCGTTTTTAATCCAAACGGTTTCACCATTAAATCACGTAATTTTAATAGCCATAATATCCATTGAGGATATTGGCGAAATATCAAGTTAAACAATTCTTTAACAGGCATATACGGTTTATCTACCATTGTTTCAATAAAACAATCCTTATAATCTACTGGTAGATACTTCTTAATCAAGCTATTTTCTTGTATCATCATATAAATATTATTCGGCATTTACTTCAAATCTTTCAATTAACATACTTTGGAGTTCATTGAAATCACTGACAGGAATTTCAGAACAAATATGTTGTAAACCTATTAGTAGGCAATATTGTATTGTGGCTCTTTTATGTGCATATTCAATATTATAACCACAATCCTGAAATAGCTTTGCTAAATAATCTAATCTTAATTTATCTACTTGTTTTACATATTGTTGCACGATATTGTTTGTATATCCCCATCCTCTAATTCTTCCCTCACATTTATATTTAGAGGAAGCTGACATATGCGATAAAGTGTATAGCTTCTCTTTTACTGTATCCAATTTCTCGACATTCTCTATGAACTTAAGCGTACTCTCTTTTAGCCAAAAAGCCATAAGAGCATCTATATATCCATCGATATTCTTGAAATGATGATAAAATGCTCCTTTTGTGATTTTCAATAAATTACATAAGTTATCTATTGTAATTTTAGGAACTCCTTCATTTTCTATGATTTGAAGTCCAACAATAAACCATTGTGTTTTCTCTACCTTTTTCATATTTTTAATTTATAATACCATACTATATGGTATGCAAATATATCAAGTAAATGCCAAATAAGCAAACAACAATACATTAAAAATAATTAGTAGCTTATGTTTCTTTTGAAAATAAACTTCTCTGGTCAGGTTAAATTTTAGTGCAAGGTGCAAGTATATATCTATATATAGCTTGCACCTTGCACTAACCCCAGAAGATTTATTTTCAGCGATTTGTGTATCTCAAAATAAAGTCGTATCTTTGAACCCAAGATAAAGGCAGACACCACCCCGACAAGGGAAGCCAATAGTTCTTTCAAAAAAGTGTCCAATTCGTACCCCCTTAAAGATTGAGGTACGCTAAAATATTGATTTTAAGACTTGTGAACCGCACGGTTCAAGACCCAGGCGGATCACTGAAAACAAAAGAAAAATCAATCAAATCCCTGATAATCAATCATTATCAGGGATTTTTATTTTCTCCAAATACTGCATTTCACCGCAAAAAACAGTGATGATCACAGGTGAAATAGGTGGACTTGACATCTACCTGAAAAAGTCCACCGAATTAGATCATATTTCATTGATTTTCCGATTTTTGCGCGGTTCGAAACCGACTCGTAAAAATTAATTTTGTAACATCATTTTTTTGAGTATGGCTATGCAGAGAAACTACTTTACGATTCTTTTCTTCATCAAGAAGTCTAAACTCCTAAAAAACGGAGAGGCACCCATTTGTATGCGTATAACGGTTAACGGGCAACGGGCCGAGATACAGATTAAAAGAAGCGTGGACATTTCCAAGTGGAATTCCCAAAAGGAATGTGCCATAGGTAAGGAAAGGAAATCTATGGAATTGAACCATTATCTGGATACGGTCCGTATGAAAGTTTTACAGATCCACAGGGAACTGGAGCAGGACGGGAAGCCGATCACGGCCGATGTCTTAAAAAGACGTTATTACGGGGAGAGAGACTCTCCGAAGATGCTGCTGGAGGTTTTCCAGGAACATAACCGAAAGTACAGGGAGTTGATGGGCAAGGATTATGTCGCCGGGACTGTCCTGCGCTATGAACGGACCGCGAGGTATCTGGGTGAACTGCTACAAAAGGAATACAGGATGAACGATATACCTTTGAAAGAGATAAACCATGAGTTCATCGCCCGGTTTGAGCACTATGTAAAAACAGAAAAATCATGTGCCCAGAATGCCACGGTAAAATATCTGAAAAACTTCAAGAAGATAATAAAAGTGGCGCTTGTGAACAAATGGATAACGGACGATCCTTTTCTGGAGATTCATTTTAAACAAACAAAAACGAACCGGGCGTTCCTTACGGAAGAGGAATTGAACATACTTCTGAAAAAGGAATTCACCATTCCCCGCCTGCAAACGGTCAGGGACATATTCGTGTTTTGTGCGCTGACAAATGTTGCACTAAATAAAATACAACTGTAAATCAGAAAGTTACCATCAGTCAAAAAGAGAATAGGTAATGGTTTAGAAACCACCGAGCTTCGCCATTCTGCTTATCTCCAATAAGTCAATCAACTGATGCAAAAGTAGCAAATAGAATTCAGAAATAATCTAAATCTTGACATATTTTTCGAATTGAGCGCAAAATATCTGATATATTATTCTATCCCATATGCTTTCATCTTGTTGTACAACGTAGTACGCCCGATGCCGAGCAATGCCGCAGCCAATGTGCGGTTGCCTTTTGCTTGTTCCAAGGCATGGATGATTTGTTTCTTCTCCATATCGTCCAATGCCAATGAATCGTCAGCCGCCAACGGCATTTCATCAAATTCCAATGTATCTGCCGTGACTGTATCGCCTTCGGTATGCAGCACCGCCATGCGCACGACCCGTTTCAGTTCCCTTACGTTGCCGCCCCACGTATAGGCGAGCATCCGTTTTCTTGCCTCCGCGTCAAAGCCTTTCACCTGCTTTTCAAATTCATCGTTGGCAAGTTGCAGGAAGAAGTCTGCCAGTGGCATTATGTCCTCACGGCATTCCCGTAACGGGGGTATCTGTATGGTGTATTCTTTCAGACGTTGGTAGAGGTCGGCACGGAAACGCTTTTCGGCGATGGCGGTCTGTAAGTCCTCGTTGGTGGCGGCGATGATGCGGACATCGGCTTTCTTGTCCTTGCTGCCGCCTGTGGGTCTGTACCGTTTGGCTTCCAACGCGCGGAGCAGCATCTGCTGCACTTCCTGCGGCAGGTTGCCTATCTCATCGAGGAACAATGTGCCTCCGGCGGCTTCCTCCCAGAAGCCTTGCTTCTTGCTTTCGGCTCCCGTGAACGCCCCTTTCTCGTGTCCGAACAGTTCGGATGCTGCAAGCTCCTTTGAGAGCAGGCCGCAGTCCACGGGTACGAAAGGCCCCGTCGTCCGTTTGCTCCTTGCGTGTATCTTCTCGGCAATGTGTTCCTTGCCCGTGCCGCTCTCGCCCAGTATCAGGACGCTCATGTTGGTGGGCGCGACCAGCCTTATCTTGTCGTATATCTTTTTGAACGCTCCGCTTGTTCGTTCAAGAATGGGTGCGTCTTGCCGTTCCATCCTTTTCTGCAAACTGCGGAGCAGTGACGGCAGGTTCATCTCCAAAAGGTCTTTGGGAATGAAGTCCTCTGCGCCCAATTTCAACGACCGGACGGCGATGGGAATTTCGCCATGCTCCGTCATGACGATGTAGGGATTGTTCCTGCCTTGTTTCCGCAGTTCTTCCAGCAAGGCGATGCCGTCACCGTCGGGCAGGCGCATGTCGGCAAGCACGATGTCGTCCTCCTGCATCTTGGCAAACAGTTTCCGTGCGCCGTTGCAGTTAAAGGTGCTGACGCTTTGGAAGCCTTTGCTTGCCAACAGACGGCACACATAGTCGGCAAATATGTGGTTGTCCTCTATCACGATTACCCGTCCCATCGTTCCGCCTCCTTCCTTGCCAAATCTACAATCAGTCTGCCTTGTGCCAATACAGTACCGATGGCTGCACTCAATTCTTCATCCGATATGCTCTCCCTATGGATAACATCATACAGCACTTTCAGCGGCTGTTCCGCCTTTATCAGCATCCACGAGCTTCTGAGATGATGCACCCAGTTATCCAACGCCTCCATGTCCTTGGCTTCCGCCGCCTTGCGCACTTCGTCCATATCGGATTGTGTCGTGGTCGCCAGCTTTTCCAATATGCTACGCTTGTCGCCGAAAGCGAGAAGGGGCGAAAGGTCTATGCGGCTTGTCTTGTTCCGCTTGATGCAACATTCCGTAACGGCAAGCAGTTCGTCTATGGAATAGGGCTTGTACAGCACGGCGGCAAAACCTTTCCTTTTCAGTTCTTCTTCCTCCACATAGCCTGCGGCGGTGGCGGCTACTATGGGGATAGTCTGCGAGTTGCCGATTTCCGACGTGCGCAACAGTTCCAATACTTCGTAGCCGTTTACTTCCGGCATCTTCAAGTCGGTTATCAGCAAGTCGTAGTCCTTCGTGCGCATCAGGTCTGTCAGTTCATCCACGCTTTGGCAGGCGTCGCATTCCACGCCATTTTGCCTGTACATATCGTGAAGCATATTGAGCAACAGGACATCGTTGTCAATCGCTAATATGTGGTAACCGAAAAGTGATGCATGGCTGTCTTGTTTCTTTTCAACAGAAGCCGTTTCCTCCGCCTTGGACAAGGGCAGGCTTACGGTGAAGCGGCTTCCACTGCCCGGTTCGCTTTCCACCTTAATACTTCCTTTTAGCAGTTTTACTGTATCATTGACGATGGCAAGCCCTAATCCGAAACCGTCCTCCGTCACGGCGTTGCCCAGCCGCTCAAACGGGGTGAATATCCGCTGTTGCTGTTCCTTTGTCATTCCCGTTCCAGTGTCCGATACCGACAACGTGAATGTGCCATCCGTATAATAGGTGCTTAATGTGACTGTTCCGCTTTGTGTAAATTTGATAGCGTTGGATAGCAGGTTGCCGCCGATGCTAAGGATGCGATTCTTGTCTCCGCTCACTATCTCGTCCGTTTCTCCTTCAATATTGAAGTTGAGTCCCTTGTTCTTTGCCAATGGCTCAAACTCTGTTGCCAAAGTCTCAGCGATGGAGCATAGCTTGAACGGCTTGACGACAGGCGTTTCCTTGCCGCTGTCCAATCGGAAATACATAAGCAGGCTGTTAATCATCCCTGCCATGCGTCCGGCGGCATCGTGGATGGTCTGTGCATGGCGCATACGGTTGTCTACTTCTGCATCGTTCAGCAGCAGTTCGGCGTTGCCACTGATGGCGGTCAGTGGGGTGCGAAGTTCGTGGGTGACATTCTGGATGAGATTGCGACGAAACCGTATCAACCGCCTGTTTTTCTCGTTGCTTTCCTGCAATTCGTCGATGAGTTTTTCACGTTGCTTCTTTTCATCGGCGTTGCGTTTCATCTCCCGATGGATGGCAAGGTAGGAGAGGAACAGTAGCACTATGGCGGCGGATATGGTAATGGTGAACAGCCGCACGGACATTGTCTGCGCTTCTGCAATCTTTCGTTCCCGTTCCGTAAAGGCTTTTTGTGCCTGTGTATCGAGGTCGCGTATCAGTCGGTTCAACTCTGTGTTCAATGCCCGGTTGCGGCTGCGCAGGCTGTCAGCGTATGCTTCCATTTCCGCCGTCTGTTCTTGTTGAAGGGTTATCAGGCTGTCGCTGAAATCATGCAATTCTTTGGCAGAAGGGAACACCTGTACGGTTTTCTTGCCTCCGAAGAATCCCGCAATGCCTTTCTTTTTCTGTATGACGGTGCGCACACGGGTGGCACGCCTCGCCACGTCTGGCAAGTGGTTCACCAAGAGGCTGTCCGCGTCCCCTTGCCGTTCCACCGCTTCTACGATGTGCAGCAGGTGGGCTTCCTTGTCTGCCAATAGCGAGCGGAGCGTGTCTATCTGTGCCGTATGCACATACGCCGTGCATTGGGGTTTCAAGGCTTGCAGCAGGCTGTCGGCACGCAGACGTTGGGCGTGGTAGTGGCGGCGGTCCGCTTCGTCCCAGCCGATGACACCCTCGCCAAGCAGGGTAAGCCGGGTGATGCGGCGGTGGACGGTGTTGATGTCGCGGCTCACTTGACGAATATCCTCAGTCTCTGCTTCTATTTTATGTATCCGTTTACGCTCGTGTAACATAATGGCAATCATGATTATCCCAACAACGAGCATTACAACATATCCGAGAGCAATTCTAACCTGTAACTTTTGTTCAAATCTCATCTTTCTTGTTCCCTTTTGATTTTCCGACAATCAGAATACTGACTTCATAAAGCATCCAGATGGGTAATGCCACCAATGAAAGAGTGAATATGTCCGATGTCGGAGTGATGATGGCGGAGATTATCAGGATAACGATGACTGAATGCTTGCGGAAACGTCTCATGAATCCGGCGGACAATATGCCGAGTTTGCCCAACAGCCAGCACAACACGGGCAATTCAAACACGATGCCCATCAAGATACTCATCATCAGCAGTGTTCCCATATAGGACTGAAGCGTTATCATATTGGCGACATCACTGCTGACCTGATAAGTTCCCAAGAAACGGAATGTCAACGGGAATATCAGGAAATAGCTGAGCAGTACCCCCAAAATGAACATTACATATCCGCTCCCAACCACACGCAAGGAGTATTTCTTCTCATTCTCGTACAATGCGGGAGAAATGAAATGGAACAACAGGTACAAGGTATAGGGAGATGAAAGCAGGAAACCGATATAGACGGATGTTTTCATATGGATGACAAACTGTTCCGCCAGTCCGGTGTTGATAAGCTGGACGGAAAAGGCCGGATTGCCTGTTCCGGTAGCCCATTCCGCAATATGGCTGAACAGGCGGTAGGTGATGAACGAGTCGCTTTTGGGAGCAAGAATGACCGAGAACACTTCTTCCTTGAACAGAAATGCCACGATGCCGCACAGCACAGTCGTAATGGCAATCTTTATCAGGGAAGCCCTCAATACATCCAAATGCTCCCAAAAAGACATCTCGCCGATTTGAGTTTTCTCAGCCGCCTGCTCCATATTGTCATTTGACAGGATTATCATCCTTTATGTCAAGGTCGTTTTCCACGCCTTTCACGCCTTCCTTGAAACTGCGCACCCCTTTGCCCAGACCTTTCATCAGTTCGGGTATTTTCTTGCCGCCGAAAAACAGCAGGACTATCAGTACGATGAAGATTATCTCTTGTGTTCCTATTCCAAACATCATTATTCAAGATTAAAACGGTTGAACATCTTTCTATAAACTCTTGCCCAATTCGTATGCCTGACGGCTGTACTTCGTATTCTGCACGGCTCCGGCAGGCCACATTCCGGGAGCGATGACCATGCCCCTGTCTTTCCAGCCCAGATAATTCAGCAGGGTCTTGTAATGGGACACCATCGGTTCCGCCTCTTTCGGGTCTGTATCGGCATACGCCATGATGAAAGCCGCTTGTTTGGCAGCCCCTTTTATCCTGCCGTTAATGGCATAAAAGCGGTCAATCACAGCTTTCAACTGCGAGGAAAAGCCGAAATAATACATGGGTGTGACGAACACCACCATATCGGCCTCCAACAGATGCGGACGCAGTTCCGAGAAATCATCCTGCATAAAGCAGTCCCCGTTCATGCCACAGGCGTTGCAACCGATGCAGCCCGCCACTTTATGCCTTGTGCAATCGAAGCGGTACACGTCGTGTCCGGCTTCCTCCGCCCCTTTTATGAATTGGGATGCCATGTGATTGGTGTTCCCGTTCAAGCGCGGACTTCCTGTCAATACGACTATTTTCATACTCTTGGTCTTTTCTGTTGTCACTTCTGCCAAGCCTATTCCTGAAAGCAAAGTCGCTCCGGCTGCAAGCCCGGCAGTCTTTATGAATTTTCTTCTGTCCATATTCATTCAGTTAAATTGAGAAGCCATGCCGGATTTTTGCGTACCAGCATGGCTATTTCCTGTTGCGGTACATCCGATGAAGCCATTTCTTCGATGCACATTCCCATACCTGTCACCGGGTCAGGCAATCCGGCAGAACCAAGGTCGGTGCTGACAAAGCTCCGCTCAGGAACAAGCCGGATGTATGACAGGAATTCCTCCTTCGTCTGCCGTTCCATATTGGGAAGTCCCGTTCCCGGCCCCCACAAGCGTGGCAGGTAGCAGTATTCTATCCATGCGCCCAAATCTACAGCTTGCCGTATTTGGTCGTGCGTGAGTTTCCAAATCCGGGAGTTGGCATGGGTGATCACAAACCGTTTCAAGCCTATTTCCTTCGCCGTCCGTGCCATAGCAAGAGATTCGTCAGGCGAGGAATGTCCGGTAGCGAAAATGATGTCGGCCTCTGCGCATAACTCCATCACCTGCACTACTTCCGGTAATATTTTTCCGGCAGTGTCGGCAACCGGTATGGTTTTTCCTGTATGTCCGGCTTCCGCTAACGGCGGATAGGATGCGTCTTGTGTAGGCATCCAGATACATCGGCACAAGTTACCGGATGTATTCAGTGCCTGCTTTGCAGTATGGATGTTTACTCTTTCACCGAATGCAAGATTCATTACAAGGGAACCGAAACACGCAAATCCGGGTAGTGCCTGACGCACTATGTAAGCGCGGTCATGGCAAGACCAGACATTGGACTTGAACATCACCGCCTTGTAACCTGTCTCCTTGGCAGTCCTGCACAATTCCAATTCATTTACAGTCCGTTCCTTTATGTCCGGTGCGGCGTGGATGTGCAAATCGCATACTCCATTCAATACCCCATTATGAAGAACGGGCTTATGGGGATTTTCAGTCGGGTTTAGGGTAGTTCCGGACAGCCTGTTTGATAGAAATACTGCCCCGCTTGCTAATCCTGCAGCCTTTATAAAATTTCGCCTGTCCATATATTTACCGTTTTAATCCAATTGTTTCTCGTGCAACCATTTGTATATCAATTTCGCCACTTCCTGATTGTTCAAGTCCGACATCGGGAAATGCGTGTTGCCGTGCAGCCCTACTTCGGGCAGATGGACAACCGTCACGTCCCCGCCCAAGTCATTGAGCATCTTCGCCCACTTGCGCATCAGATGCAGGCGGCGCGTCCATTCGTACAGTTCGGGACGTTCATCCGTTTCAGGCAGGTTATCGCCGTAAATCACGAGGATAGGTATTCGAGTAAACTTCTTGAATGTTTCCATCGGTACTTCCACACCTTCCGTTTTTTTTGGAGAGTGTCAGAACTTTCCCTTCCTCTGGCATCTGCCCTGCGGGGAAAGGCACGTTTGTACCCGGTTCGAAGGCGACGATTCCACGGATATTCTTCGTTTTGGGAAGCGTCAGCCAGCCTACGCCGCCTCCCTGCGAATGGGTGACAAAGACGGCAGGGCCTATCTTGTCGAACAGGGCGGCATACGCATCGGAATAAAGGTCGAGGTCTATCGTGCCAATGGTCGGGGTCATTTGTCGGAAATACTGGTTGAGCGTTTCAGGGTCGCGGCTGAATTGCACACCCTCAAAATAGTTCGGCCAAATGCCCACGCGGAAGCGGTTGAACCATAGTTCTTCATCGAAGGCTGGCGAAATGGTAACGGTCTCCGTACTCCGTCCGGCATTGCCCCTTCGTGGTTGGTCAACAAGATAGACAGGGAAGCCTTTGCGCAGGAAGATGTTATGGAAACCCTCCCGTCCGTCGGGCGTGGTCTCCCACGTCTTACTGAACTGGCCCACTCCGTGAGCAAATACCAATGGATATTTCCGGGCATCCACGGGCTTCTGATAGAACACGTAGGCATGGTCGCCATGGTAGGTATGCCCCACGGAATCTTTCAGCACCGTGCCGCCCACGGCGAAGCTGCCTTGCTCGGCAATCATCAGGACATCTCTGTCTTTTCCGCTGCACCCGGCAAGCAGGAACAACAGACATAGTATCAAAATGGACTTCATAGCACTATCCTTGTATTATTTCTGTACTTTCGATTCCTGCAACGCATCATACCGGCTGCCTACAACGGGAATGGCAGACACCGCCGTTTCCAATTCCTGCATCTCTTCGGGCGAGAACGTAATCTCCGTGGCACGGAGGTTTTCTTCGAGGTGCGCCAGCTTCGTAGTGCCGGGGATGGGCACGATGAAATCGCCCTTGTGCATCAGCCACGCCAAGGCGATTTGTGCCGGAGTATAGCCGCGTGTCCGTCCAAATTGGTTTAGCACTTCCACAATACGCAGGTTCTGACGGATGGCTTCGGGCTGGAAGCGTGGCAACGTCTGGCGGTTGTCGTTGGGGCTGAACTTCGTGTGTTCGTTGATAAGACCGCCGAGGAAACCCCGGTTGATGGGGCTGTATGGCACGAAGCCGATGCCTAACTCCTTGCACAGTGGCAGGACGCTTTCCTCCACCGTGCGGTGCATCAGGTGGTATTCGCTTTGGATGGCAGTAATCGGGCAAATGGCGTGGGCGCGGCGGATGGTGTCGGCATTCACCTCGCACAGCCCCCAATGGAGTATCTTGCCTTCCTTGATAAGCTCCGCAATGGTTTCCGCCACCACCTCAATGGGCGTGTTCGGGTCGCCACGATGCTGGTAGAACATATCCAGTTTCTCCACGCCAAGGCTGCGGAGGGAGTTCTCGCACACCTTGCGGATATTGGCGGGGCTGCTGTCCTCCTCGGTCTTCACCTGCACCCCGTTCACATACTTGTGGCCGAACTTGGAGGTGACGCTCACACGGTCGGTATAGCCTTTCAACGCCTTGCCCATCAGCACCTCGTTGGTGAAGGGGCCGTAGCTCTCGGCGGTGTCAAAGAGGGTTACGCCCCGTTCGATGGCTTCGTGTACCAAGCGGATGCAGGCCGCTTCGTCGGGATGTTCGCTGCGGTGGTAGTTCAAGCCCATACAGCCGAAGCCCATCGCCGACACGGTGAAGGCTGCTTTGCCTTTGCCCAAAGTCCTTTGTTTGCGCACTGCCGCCATTCCAGCCGGGATGTCTTTGGCGGATGCCTTGCCGATGGCCCGTTCCGCCGCCTGAACTTTTTCCAATGCCGGGGACACGCAGAGTGCCGCCCCTGTCAACGCCGCCGCTTTCAGGAATCCCCGGCGGCTCATTTCTGTACGGTTGTCATTTTCTTTCTTCATGATGCTCTTATATTTAGAATGATTATTATTGCAAGTATTGGGTAAAGAAGTCCGTCAGCTTGTCAAACGGAATCTTGTCCGTTTGGTCGTACAAGTCCACATGGTTGGCATTAGGCACGACATATAATTCTTTCGGTTCATTTGCCTGCTTGTAGGCATCCTCGCTGAAATAGCGGGAGTGGGCGTTCTCCCCGGCAATGAACAAGACCGGACGGGGAGAAATCTCCTTAATCATAGCAAACGGATAAAAATTCATCAGTGCCGCCTGACTGGTGTAGCATGTGCCAAGGTAACGGGGATGGTAGCCGCGCTCCTTGTTGCGGTAATAGCCGAAGAACTCCTTTTGCACAGGTGAGGCGTTTTCGGGCAGCTTTTCAGGAGTTCCGAAACGGATAAGCGGTTCCGCGCCTTCGGCTTCCTTCCAGCGTTGTTCAGCCACATCCTCCAAGAGTTTGCGCCTTTGTTCGTCCGTCATCGAATCCCCCAGCCCGTTACGGGTGGCGCGTCCCATATCGTACATACTGACCGTGGCCAACGCCTTGATGCGCGGGTCGAGCGAGGCGGCACAGACGGAGAAGCCTCCGCTGCCACAGATGCCTATCACGCCGATACGGTTGCGGTCGATGAACGGCTGGATGCCGAGGTAGTCCACCGACGCACTGAAATCCTCCACAAGCGCATCCGGCGACACCATATGGCGGGGCGTTCCGCCGCTTTCTCCCTGATAAGAGGCATCGAAAGCCAATGCGACAAATCCCCGATGTGCCATTTCCTGCGCATACAGCCCAGCACATTGTTCCTTGACCGCCCCGAAAGGATGCCCCACGATGATGGCAGCGTATCGCTTGGCACTGTCAAAGTCGGCAGGCAGATACATATCGGCAACCAGCGTAATGTCATACCTGTTTTTATAAAATACCTTTTCCACTCTGATATTCGGGTCTGCTTTGAAGGTCTTGGGCGGCTCCTGTGCTTCCGTCAGCACCAGGCCGTTCTCGCACCGCCGTGCCATAGCCAGTATCTCGTTTATCTGTCCGTCGGTCAGCCCGTTGGTCTTGGCGTGGCCGATGTGCGCCCGCAGTTCGTTGTCCACCCCGTGACGCACGGCGAGGGCGGCTACCGTGGCAAGCTCGCGCGTCTACCAGTCGAGGTTGTCGCGCCCGAAGATGTCGCCGAACAGGTGTGCTTTCAAATACTCGTCGATGGCGGGCGCGAACTTCAATACCGCTCCCTGCGCATCCCTGCCGAACAGCCTGCGCTGGTTGGCTGCACCGAACTCCACGCTGTTCCGCTCCGACAGCGGAGAAGGCAGTTTGCCTTCCTCATCATTTATACCTTTATTCTTACGTTCTTCCAATACGGACATCAATGTGCCGAGCGCGCTCATACTGCGCGGAAAACCACAATAGGCATAAAGTTGCACGAGTATTTCCTTCGTCTCGTTCACCGTCAGCCCGGCATCCAATCCGGCGGACAGGGCTGTTTTCAGTCTCTCTTGGTCGCCTTGCGTTGTGTAAAAGCTGATAGCTGCCACTTGCCGCTGCTTTTCGCTCAACAGGATTCCGTTTTCTTGCGCTTCCATTGTTCCTGCCATACAGAATAAGGCAAGGAAAATGCTTGATAATAATCCGATTGCTTTCATCTTTCCAGTCTTTTATAATTTTCTGCTGCAAAGTTATCCCGCAATCATTCTCCTGCCCCTACCTGAACCACAGATAGGACAACCAATTTCGTAGCTATGGGAAACGGAGAATACGTTTTCTGTGATTTTGGTTGTCAAATCGTAGTTTTTTGTACTTTAGGAATGAGAGATTTTGGCTAATTTTGCGATATCAAACAAGTAGTAATCAGATGGAAAAGAATTTATTACCCGAAAAAGAATACCTTGCATGGGACAAGGAACAGATAGAGGAACGGATGCGCACGATGCGCCTCCTGATGCAGTTCAACACGACCGGGGACAAGCGCATCTTGGAAGAAGTGTTTGGCAGACCTATGGACGACGTGACCATCTTCGCGCCCCTGCATTGCAATTACGGCAAGGACTACGTGCGCTTCGGCCACCGCGTGTTCATCAATTTCAACTGCACCTTCCAGCCTGCTGGCGGCGTGGAGTTCGGCGATGACGTGTATGTGGGCTCGGACGTGCGCTTTTATACGACCAACCATCCCCTTGACCCGGAGGAGCGCACAGCAGGAAAGGCGACCATCCGTCCTATCAAGATTGGCTCGAAAGTATGGATTGGAGGCGGCGTGACCATCCTGCCGGGAGTGGAAATTGGCGAAGGCACGACCATCGGTGCAGGCAGTGTAGTGACAAAGAGCATCCCCTCCCGTTGCGTGGCGGTGGGCAATCCGTGCAAAGTGATAAGGGTATTGGAAAGAAAGGAGAAATAACGATGAGCGATTTATTGAAGATAGACTCGGTGCAGGCATACAACGATTATTTCGGCGTGGAGACGCGCCATCCGCTGGTCTGCGTGATAGACGCACGGGAAGCCAAGCCGTTGCATTTCGGGCGGAAACTGTACAGCATTTATACCGTGTTGCTGAAAGACGCGGATTGCGGAAACTTGAAATACGGACGCAGCATGTACGACTACCAGCGGGGCACGATGCTGTTCATTGCCCCCGGTCAGGTGATGGGTTCGGAAGATGACGGCAAGCTGCACCAGCCCGAAGGATGGGCGTTGTGCTTCCACCCGGAATTTCTGCGCAAGACGCCGCTTGCGGGACTGATGAAAGACTATTCCTATTTCTCATACAACGCCAATGAAGCCCTCCACCTCTCGGAGCAGGAGCGGCGGACGGTCATTGATTGTCTGGTCAAAATCAAGGAGGAACTGCAATACCCGGTGGACAAGCACAGCAAGGCACTCATCGCCGACAACATCAAGTTGCTCCTTGACTATTGCGAGCGTTTCTACGACCGTCAGTTCATCACCCGCGAGAACCTGAACAGCGACATCCTCGCCCGCTTCGAGACCTTATTAGATGAATATTTCCATTCCGGCAAACCTGCCTCGGAAGGGCTGCCCACCGTGCAATACTGTGCCGACAAGCTCTGCCTTTCCCCCAACTACCTGAGCGACTTGCTAAAGAAAGAGACGGGAATGTCCGCCTTGAAGCATATCCAGCAGAAGACCTTGGAAACGGCCAAGGAACACGTGTTCAACACCTCGAAGACGGTCAGCGAGATTGCCTACGAGATGGGTTTCCAATATCCGCAGCATTTCAGCCGATGGTTCAAGAAGCAGACGGGGTGTACGCCGAATGAATATCGGAGTGCAAATTAAATATAGTGAAACGAAACAAGTATGGCATAACCGTTTTCTTCAAAGTAGGTTATGCCATACCGTTTATTATTTCACCTTTAACTTCTCCTGCATCAGGCTGTCCGAAACAGATTTCAAGTTTCTGTCATAGCCATCAGCCTCTTGGCGCAGCCAGTCAATGGTTTCCTCGTCACGTCGGATGTCAAACACATCATTCAGCCAAAGGATGCGCTTCGCATCGCATCCTCCCCATAAGCGAATGACGCGGAATTTCAAGGCATCGTCTGCATATTGGCGTTTGGACTGCCAAAGCTCGATGTTGCCCCAGATGGATAGGCTGCACATGACACCCATGCCGACCAAAAGAGAAAAGGCCTTGTTGGACATGACGTCAAAGATGTGGCGGTGAATATGCTCCTGCGGTTCGTCCGTCCGTTCTTCCGAATTTCGGACAAACATTTCTCTCAAATCACGCAACAGGTGCAGAATCCTGTTCGATGTCTTTACTTCCGCTTCCGCATACTTGGTCAGCATGGCTTTGGTCTGAGCCTGATGCTCCTTCGCGGAACTGTCGAACAAGTCCTTTATGGGAGCCAAATCCATTACAGGAGCTGGTTCTCCTGATTGGATGTTACTTACTTTTGGAGCGTTCTCCAATTTGCTGTTGATACTCTTTAAGCCATTCTTGATGTCCTCGAAGAGTGCATAAACTTCATTATTATCCATATTTAGAATCTTATTTTACGTTGTTTCTTTTTCTTGTTCTTACGTTTTAGCTGTTCCTCGAAATAGTTCTCATCCGCCTGTGCGTTTGCATTGGCAGGCATGAACAAGCCGATGGAACCGCTGTACAAGTCATCATTGCTTCTTGGCTCATATTGCGGAGGTTGTTGCATGGGGTATTCGTGGTCTGCCGTTTGGTTGGTCGCCATTCTCTGCCGTTCCTCATGACGGTTGGCATTCAATGCCGCATCTATCTTGGAATAGCTGAGCCTCCTGTCAATCTTGGAGCCGCTGAACGAATATCCGTTCTTGGAAAATACGACCCCCTGCACCTCGTCCGAACAGCCCTTGTACTTGAACTGCACTTCCACGCCTTGTTTCTCTAAATTAGCCATTAACTGCCGCCAGTTTCCACATCTTGACACTTCCGATTTAAGGATGGAATAAAGCTCGTATTGGGTCTTGTCCGGCTCTTTCAGACGGTGGCGTTTCACCTGTTCCTTGCCGTCGGCAAAGTACAGGCCGTACTTCCGCGTCAGTTCCTTGCAGATGCGTGTGCTGCGTATCCGCTCGTTGCGGTCGCTGATTGTCCTGCCGTCATTGGCAATGCGGTTGAAGGCGATATGCACATGCGGATGTTCCTTGTCGAAATGGCGCACGATGAGGATTTGCGTGTCGGTTATCCCCATTTTTTTCAAGTATTCCAATGCTATCCCTGCCATTGCGCAGTCGGTCAGGCGATGTTCGTCCTCCTTGGAGAATGCCAATGCGATGTGTCCGACAGGCTTCGTTACCCTCGGATTCATCCTTGCCTGTGCTTCGAAGCTACCCGCTATTGTCTCCTTATTCTCGGCGAACAAGCCGTCACAGACGAGGATTTTAGCGTCCTTTTCCTTGTCAAGAATGTAGCTTACCACACCCTTGAAGTTGCTTCCCTTGACGATTTTGGCGATCATAGGAGTATTCGATTAAGCAGTTCCTCGATGCGTGCTACCAGCACACGGCATTCCAATCTCACGGTGGCGAAGCCTGCCGCGTTAGCCTTGTGCGCAAGCTGGTTGAGGTTGTTCGCCATGCCGCATAGCTGGCGGATGTAACCCGTATGCTCCGGCGTGAGCCGTTCCTTCACCTGCCCGTCCCTCATGCAGCCGCGCAGGAACTCCCCAGCGGACATGCCCGCACTTCGTGCCTTGCCTTTCAGCGTGTAGTAGTCCGATGTCGCCATCTTCACCGTGAGGCGGTATTTCAGCTTGTCAGCCGCTCCCTTCTTGGGACGACCTCCCTTGTTCCTTCGATTGGATTTTTGTTTTTGTTCCATTCTTTATTACTATTTATAGTACAGATACTCATTAGACCAACGGGATGCGGCTTACACGGAGTTTGGGAGTGGGAGCAGGAGGTTTCGGTATGCCCGAAACACAAACTTGCTCCCCTCAAAACTCCGTTGGATTGGTTCAGAGTAACTCTGAATTGCGCCCCGTCAATCCACTTCTTAATTTTCAGAGTTTACGCCATGCCTCGATGTCTTCCCCGTAGGTGGCAAGGTGCTGCCGGGTGATGTTCTCCACCAGTCCCGACACACTCATCCTGCGCTCGCCGAACATGCGGACGATGCGGTCAAGGGCGTCGCGCGTGCTACGGCTGAGGAACACGGGCTTGCGGTCTTCGATGGACGGAACGGTGAGAAAAGATTCCTTGTATTCCTCCAACGATGCCCGTCGCTGCTTGCCGCTGATGCGGCGTATCACCTGCGGACTTTCGTCCAGCTGTTCCAATACAACCTCACTTGCCTCCTCCGGCTGTTCCTGCTTGTCAGCAGGCTGCGTTTCTGGCTTCGGTGCTTCCATACTCGGCTTATTGCCTAAAAAATCCTGCAATGCTGCATCCATACTTTGGTTGCTTAAATTCTTCTTCATACTTGCTTGAATTAAATGTTTAACAATGTTGGTTGTTGTGCGCACAGTTGACCGATTATCGGCAGCAAAGGAAACGCCTGTATTGCAGGCAGTCAAACGAATGGATTGGCTGTGGCAACAATGTTCGGTTTTGCACTTTACACATTGCCTAAACAGTTCAGACTGCGCTGTTTTGCCGTTGTACATGAAACGGACATCGGAATTTTTAAGGGCTTAATTGGAATGGTTGGAATCGATTAAGGACATGGCTTGGCGTGAAACAGAAGAAACCCCTTTCAAGAAGTATAGGAATCCGAAGAACGCCACAGGCTACCACACCGACGCCAAATGCTGCCACGCAGGTGCAAAGTAGTTGGATTATGCCGGACTTCGCTTTTCTTTGCACCACGGACGCTTGGAACATACGCTACGGGTTCGGTAGATTACGCCACTCCCGACCACTTGCTGCCACAAGCTGCCACCTCATTGCAAATCCATTGTTCCATGCGAACAACGGATTTACTTTGCAGGCGAAACGGATTATTAACACTAAAATCAGTATAAGAAATGAATGTAGTAATTATTTCGAAAGAAAAGTACGAAGAGATGGTCGGCAAGCTCAACCGCCTGTCCGACCGGGTAAATGAAATCCTCCGCAAGAGGGAAGGGAAACGGCTCAGCCGTTGGATGGATAACCAAGAGGTCTGCCAACAGTTGCGCATCAGTCCGCGTACCTTGCAGACGCTCCGCGACAACGGTACGCTGGCTTACTCTCAGATAGGGCACAAGATTTTCTATAAGCCGGAGGACGTGCAGCGCATCGTCCAGCTCGTGGAGGACAGGCGTAAGGATGCAGCCTATCGTGGCTGTAGCATCTAATCAGACAACACAATGTGCAACCACTAAATCCACTGTAAATTATGAACGACTTGATTCTTGCCGACCGTGAATTGGAAGTCGGCTTCATCGGAAAACTGAATGCCTTGTTTGAAGGCATAGAAAGGATGGACGCAAGCCATAAGACTTCGCCAAGTAATGAACAATTCCTTACTGACAAGGAAGTATCGGCATGGCTCAAGGTGAGCCGACGCACTTTGCAGGACTACCGCAACAACGGGATGATTGCCTATTACCAACTGGGCGGAAAAATCCTGTACAAGGAGTCCGACATTGAAAAGATGGTGATGAGCGGGTATCGGAACGCCTATCGTCTGGAAACGTAAATCTGAATGTGCAAAAACAAAGAAAGCCGATGGTCAGACAATTCACTTGTCGCCATCGGCTTTCTTTGTGTAATGTTATATCCTTTACAGCTAACACGTACATCGTGGGCTGGCTACGGACAGCGAAAAGAACAAATTTACAGGCTTTTCACGACTTGCTGTGTACAGCCTTTCCATGATGAACCGTCTGAAAGCCATACTCTCCCGACTTCTCAACTTGAAGGAAACGGCAATCACCATTTCAAGGCTGTACACGTCATAGCAAATCCTGCCGTCCCGCCTGACGTGCCGCACCGTTTCCTCTTCCGCCAATTCATTGTTCTTGTATATGGCAGCAATAGCCTTACGAATATAGCAGCCGAACACATTGAACGCATCGCACATCTCCTGCTGCGTCATCCATACGGGAGCGGTCGGCAGAATAACCGCCCCGTTTTCAGTAATTGTGATTATTCCTCTTTCCATGTCCGCATCATTTTTCATTGTCTGAATTCTGTTTACATTCCTTTTTCCAACCGCTGTAATTGCCGCACTTGAATACACGCGAGGGCATCCCGTCATCAGGCAGGGAGAACTTGCCTTTGGTGGTCTCGGATAGCACAGCCAAGTCACGGCTCACCTTTTGGTTGGTGATTTCCGCATAGATTTGCGTGGTGCGGATGGAGGAATGCCCCATCATCTTGCTGATACTTTCTATCGGCACGCCGTTGTTCAGGCAAATCAGGGTTGCGAAGGAGTGACGGCTTTGATAGTAGGTAAGATGGCAGTCCAAACCACATTGTTCGGCAATCACTTTCAGGCTGCGGTTGAGGTTTCCGGTGATTGGCACATAAAACAGCTTGCCGTCCTTGCCTTCTCCGCGATATTTCTCAATGATGCGCAAGGGTATGTCCAACAATTTGATATGGCACTCCGCCTTGGTCTTCTGACGTGCGATGTGAATCCACTTGCTACCGTCCTCCTTCGTGATGATGTTGTCCTCCGTCAAATTCGCTAAATCCGCCCTCCCGATGCCCGTGAAAGTCGAAAAGACGAACAAGTCCCTCGTATGACAAAGTCGGTATGTGGGCAGCTTGGCTTTCAACAGCTTCTCAAACTGCTCCCCCGTCAGGTAGCGGTGGTTCACCGGAACCTTCTCTATCTTGTGTCCCGCGAAAGGGTCGCGTTTGAGAATATGCTTCTTCAAGGCGAGCCGCGTCATCTTGTGCAGCAGGATGAGATAGTCGTTGTATGCCGACACTTTCAATCTCAGCACGGTGGAAAGGTAAAACGTGAAGTCGGTCATGAAGCGCATGGTCAGCGAGCGCAACGGCATGTCCTCCATGTTGTACTTGTACTTCATAAAATTGTGAATGTGCTTGCGTGTGGTCAGATAGCGGACATAGCTGTGCCTTGTCCTGTCAATGCCCACACGCTTGGCATATTCTTCGTTATGCTCGTCCATCAGCGCAAGCAGGGTTTCCTTCACCTGCGACTTGCCCGTCACGGCGTTCTTGATGATTTCAGCCGACACGAAGCCGTAACAGTCCACATTCTCCTTGTAGGCGGCATGGGCTTTGGCTTCCAGTGCGGACAGGGCATCGTTTAGCCTGACCAGTTCCTTTTTCTTCTCGCAGTCAAGGCTTTCCTTGCGCCCGTCGGTGGAAACCCTGCCCGTGTCGGCTTCCCAATACGCAGGCTCGACTTCCAACCCTGTAGAATACTGGCAGACCTTGCCGTCAAGGGTAATACGTCCCATGACAGGGCATTTGCCGTTCTTCTTCACCTTCTGTCGGTTGATGTAAAATAATAGCTTGAACGTGCTGCGCATGGCTTATCCCTCCATCATTTGTTTGACAATAGCCCTTTGTTTCCAACTCGGATTTACCCTGCGCCGGGTGTTGTCCTTACGTATCGTGGAAGGGGATGCATCAATCCCGAACAAGGAAAACTTGCCGCCGATGGCTTCATTCAGCCTGTCCACATCACGGTCAATCTTGTCCTGCGTGACTTTCGCGTACCGTTGTGTGGTCTTTATATGCTTGTGCCCCATGATTTTGCTTACCGTTTCGATGGGTATGCCTTGTGAAAGACATATTATGCTGCCGAATGTATGACGTGCCTGATGGAATGAAATCGGACGGTTGATGCCGCACATCACCGACATCTTTTTGAGGTGGCGGTTCATGCTCTCTTTCGTAAGCATGGGCAGCAGTTTCCCGTTTGCATCCATGTCCCTGTATTTCTCCAAGATGGCGAGCGGTATCTCCATCAGCCTTACACATTCGGGCGTTCCGGTCTTCTGCCGTTCGGTATGAATCCACAGGCTTCCGTCCTCGGCTTTTACAAGGTTCTTCTCCGTCAACGCCCTCATGTCGCAGTAACAAATGCCCGTCCAACACGAGAACAGGAACATGTCCCTTGTGAAATTGCGGTTGGGCGTATCGTAGGTCATATTTGCAAACTTGCCCAGTTCCTCTTCCGTAAGGTACATCTGCTTGAACTCCGGCTTTTGCGGTCTGTAGCCTTTGAACGGGCTGAACGGGATAATGCCACGGAACACGGCAAGCATCATCACGCTTTTCAAGCGGTTTACATGTCCGAGTATGGTCTTGGGCATAAACCGCTTGACGGTGCGCATGTACATGTCGAAATCCTCAATGAAATTCTCGTCCATCTGTTTGACGGGCATGTCGGAAAGATGATACTTGTCTTTCAGGAAGGTGGCGAGGTGGCGGTAAGTGTTCGTGTAATGGTAATAGCTGGTTGCGGAACGGTTTACGCCCACGCGCAAGGCATAGTCGCTGTTGTGCTCCTCAAACAGCTTCATGATGGTGTCCTGAGATTCCGCCAGCCCTTGGTAGGCGTTCTTCACTTCCTCTGCCGAAACGACTTCCTTGATGTCCTTCAGTTCGTTGAAACGCTGGCGCAACAACAATAGCGTGCGTTCAATCTCCCGGTTTGCCATGACCGCCATCCGGCTCTTGCCCGTACACCGTTGGGCAGTGGCGTTCCACAGCCTTACATCCACCTTGAACTTGCATGAGAACTGTGCGATAGAATTGTTCTTTCCCCTGACGGCTATCCTGCCCATGAGGGGCGACCGTCCGTCCTTGTCCTGTCCGCTGCGCTTGATGTAGAGCAGCACTTTCATTTCTGTCTTCATTGCCATAACTTTTTTGGTTGCAATATTAGTGATACATTGCCGACCGACAGAATTGGAAACGGGGCAGAACGGCGCAAACGGAACGGATGCTGCTAAATCTGCGGATTTGAAGCCTTGCCGCACGTATAATGCTTGTTTACAAGCATTAGGAACGCTGTTTTTCAGACTTCAGGCAGGTTGCGGAACAGGTAATGACTTGGTAGCGGAAACCTTGCATTATCCTGCCTTTCCCTGCTGTTTGGCTGTAATGGCAAACGACTGCAAAACCGTTGCTTTACAACAAGTTGCGTTTGATTCTCTTTATTTCTATCTCCCTTGCTTTGATGCTTCTTTCTTTGTTCACCGGACTGGCATACGCGGACGTGAAGGCGCTGACGACCGACCGGCTCCA
>ERZ791934.939-NODE-939-length-33508-cov-13.344573_pt1 | contig 33508 bp, 28 predicted proteins | sample MGYA00510125_ERZ791934 | MGnify/ENA primary metagenome ERZ791934 (study PRJEB30046, sample SAMN00993240) | human gut metagenome | study: EMG produced TPA metagenomics assembly of the A metagenome-wide association study of gut microbiota in type 2...
AAGAATAAGTCTGTAAGCGGTTTTTCTTGCTTACAAACTTATTATACGAGGAGGACCATTATGAATAAAAGCAAAAGCAGAAAATATCAGAAACAAAAAAATAATAACTTAAAAAAATATTCCAATATTAAAAAGATAGTGATTGGGCTGATAGCCCTGCTCTGTGTCTGCGGGCTGCTGCCGGAATTCATATCCGGTAGGCTGCTCGGAAACAGCCCTGATAATGCCGATTTTCAAAGCGCTTATGTTGCTGTTTCCGAAGCTGTTTCCGACGTACTTTCAGGTAATATTCCCAATTCACCAAAAGCTCCCGGAAGCGGCCGCTTTGAGGATATTCCCTCTGTCACGGATCCGTCTGAACGGAGCGGGCTCAGAGTGGATTTTCTCGACGTGGGCCAGGGCCTGTCCGTCCTGATAAATGCAGACGGCCACTTTATGCTTTATGACGGCGGTGACAGAACCGCCTCTTCCTTTGTCGTGGCGTATCTGAAAGAGAAGGGGGTTGCAAAGCTGGATTATATGGTGGCCTCCCATTATGACGCAGATCACCTGAATGGACTGGTAGGCGCGCTCAACGTCTTCAACACGGATATGATTCTCGGCCCCGGCTACGAAACCGATACAAAGATTTATAAATCATTTACCGATACGGTACAAAGGATGAAAAAAGAGGTAGTCCATCCGCAGCCGGGAGAACGGTATCCCTTGGGCGGGGGATATTTTGAAATTCTCTCCCCTCTTTCCGCCCAATACGATGATGTAAATAATTATTCGATTGCAATCCGGCTTGTCTACGGCGATACCTCTATTCTCCTGGCAGGCGATGCCGAACAGGAAAGCGAACAGGAGATGACGGAGTACTGGCCTGACTTGAAAGCCGATGTATTATGTGTCAGCCACCACGGTTCTCCCACCTCCACCGGGGAAGCCTTCCTCGACAGCGTTAATCCTTCCATCGCCGTTATAAGCTGCGGCAGGGATAATTCTTACGGTCACCCCGGCAAAGCGGTCCTGGAGCGCCTGGACAGCCGGAACATCACGGTTTTCCGTACTGATGAATCCGGTACCATCACCCTGACGAGCGATGGAAGCGCGCTGACCCTGCCGGCATCCTGACCTTTTTCGAACCAGCTGTGTCTGAGCCTGCTGTCCGGCAGGATACTGTCCTAACTAAATTCCTTGTTAACGGTAACAGGCGCGCTCGGCGCGCCTGTTACCGCCGGCAGTTATAGCATCCGGATAGGACGCTTATACCTGCCTCATTTTCGGGTCTACCGCTTCTTTTCGTACATTGTGGGTCTGGTTCTGGTTTTCAGGTTTTACTTTCTGTGTAATACTGTTAAACTTTTCCAGGTTCTTTTTCTCCTGTATTTTTTCCTGCTGTTTCTGATTCATATTATCTGTCATCTGCTTCACCTCAATGTTAGTATGAGCGGCCGTGAAAAAAATATTTACTTTTTTTCAAATTTCTCTTGCTTTTTCTACAATTTAATGATATGATATACATCGCTCACCATTAAACGACATCGAGGCGTGGCTCAGTTTGGTAGAGCGCTGCGTTCGGGACGCAGAGGTCGCGTGTTCGAATCACGTCGCCTCGATTACACCTCAGTATGGCCTGTTGGTCAAGCGGTCAAGACGACGCCCTCTCACGGCGTAAACCCGGGTTCGATTCCCGGACAGGTCATTTTAGAATCTGCTTTGGAGTGAATCCAGAGCATTTTTTAAACGCTTCCGTGGCTCAGTTGGTAGAGCAACGCATTCGTAATGCGTAGGTCGCCGGTTCGAGTCCGGCCGGGAGCTGTATGGTAAGAAGTCGAAATTCCTTGTAAAAGCAAGGGGTTTCGGCTTTTTTGTTGATGGCGGTGACCCGTGCGCGGAGCGTGCAGGTTATCGTTTTCGGCGCCCCCTAATTGATGGTGGTTCGCACTATGGACGATTTCGATTTTCATGTCAATAAAAAGATTTCAAAAGATGAACTGCATAAAATGGCTAAGGAGATTATTGATTTAAAACAGGAAAAGCAGTAGAAAACACATCTACATAATTCTATGGTCATATACTCCATTTATCGGGGGCTCGTCATTACGACAGTCCTCGTATTGAAGAAATATAATTGGAGTGGCAGTCTCATGTCCGTCCGTTAACTGTATTTGCATTGGACATTCATAAAAACAAGGGCAGAAGAAAAAATATTTCAACTGCCCTTGTTTTCACTATTCTGTTTTATTTCTGTATCATCCATATGTAATTAACAAAGTATATTAATGCACCAGATTACAAACGGCTGATAAAACACATCAATTAAAAAGGCTCCTACAATCGGCACTATGATAAGCGCTTTACGTGATACCCCATACTTGGTATGAATGGTTGTCATATTGGCTACGGCCGTTGGTGTTGAACCGAGATCATGACCGATAAGTCCTGCCGACATAACGGCAGCATCGTAGTTTTTCCCAAGAATACGGAATACAACAAAATAAGTGAGAAGCAGCAGTATGACAGTCTGCGTGCAAAGGACGATTAACAGCGGTAGCGCTAATTCGGCCAATTCCCACAGCTTGAGCGTCAGCAGCGCCATGGACAGGTACAAGCCCAGACTGATATCACCGACCCGATCATTGAAATCAATGCTGAAATTGTAAAAATGAAACTTTTCATTTAAGTTTCGGACCAAGACGGCGAAGAACATGGCTCCGACATAGGTGGGGATAGCCATGCCGATTAAACCGCCTAAATAACCGACAATCATGGAGCCCATTGTCATACAGAGCATCAGTGCGGTAAGATTTTTCATGGTGTTGGCATAATCCATTTCGATATGCTGTGCACCGGCGTCATATCCGGAGGTATCAATTTGGAAACCATCATCATTATCGGGCGTCAGATTATAACGTTCTATCAGCCGTCTGCCCAGAGGACCGCCGACGAGGCTGGCGACGATTAATCCAAAGGTAGCGGAAGCCAAACCGACCAGACTGGCTCCGGGGTACCCCATGGCTTCCAGAGTCTGTCCATAGGCGGCAGCGCCTCCATGCCCGCCAACCAGTGCAACAGGACCGGAGACAATACCGTACGCGGCGTCAAGTCCAAGAACCGGTCCAAGAAACACACCGATACCAGTCTGGAGGACAGTGATCAGTACATTTACAAACCAGTAGATAAATAAAAGCTTGCCGCCTGTTAAAAGAACTTTCAGGCTGGCCCCGAGGCCGACCGTCGTGAAAAAGGCCAACATAAATACTGTCTGTAAAGAGGCGTCGAATACCAGATTTATTCTACCGCTCATGAAGAATAAACAGTTTAGAAAAACGAAAAGAAATCCGCCGATTACAGGTGCCGGAATACAAAATTTTTCCAGAAAATAAACTTTGCTTTTAATCCAGTAACCAATCAACAGCAGGATTGCCCCCAGGGTCATTGTACCGACACTGTCAAATGACAAAGTGAAAATTGAATCTGCAAGCTGCATTTCCATAAATACTACCTCCTTTTTTCTGTCGAATTAGATAAGAATTTCTACTATATTTAGTTAAATTATATCGATTTTATTTGATTCTGCAAGATGAAATGCGTGAAAATTCTGTAAATATTTTAATGTTATTTTATTTGTGCTAATTTTTTGAAAAAATAAAAAGATAAAAGAGGCGCTCTGCACCCGGTCCATATTACGAATAACGGTTCTCATTTTCATGAAAGGGAATAAAATGCAGAATAAAAAACAAAATATATTTGAGGAGAACTGAAACGAGAAGTGAACCAAGGCGGGATTGGGATGAGGAGGTGAAAAATATAAATGATAAAATTTATGAATTTGATGCTGTAATTCAGAAAGTACCCGATATTGACGGAGCCTATGTAAATATTCCTTTTGATGTGAAGAAAGAGTTCGGCAAGGGAAGAGTAAAGGTGCATGTGGATTTTGACGGGACAGCCTACGAAGGAAGCATTGTCAGAATGGGAACTCCTGGCCATATTTTGGGGGTGAGAAAGGACATCCGTGCTTTGATTGGAAAACAGCCGGGAGATACCGTCCATGTGGTCATGAGAGAACGGTAGTACCTGACAGTCACATATCTGCTCAATATGGGAAGGAAGGGCGGTCAAATACCGCCCATGCCGTCACGGGAGCGGCACTCTTTTGGGAGCTTATCCGGTCTCAGACCTTTGAAGACCGGCTGCCGCATACCGCCATTTGCCGTGTACTCCATAAATTTTACGACACAAACCAATTGAGGTTCAATCCAGATCGCATTTTCATTACCATGCGGAGGTGCAAAAAGAGGGGAGGGGATCTGTGGCACTTCTTTAATACGCTGAAAATTTTCCCCTCCGACACCGAGAGTTACATGACCTTTATAGATAAGCTGCTCATGCTCATACTGTCCCAGAACAACACTTATCATATTATTGTCCTTAAATATATATCCGCAGACTACAAAATCATCGTCTATCAGGTTTTTTATTTTGATCCAGTCCTTCGTTCTTTTACCTTCTATATAAAAACTGTCTTTTCTTTTGGCGACAATGCCTTCCATGTCCTGTTGTTTGGCAAGTGTGTAAAATGCCATACCCTGGCCCTCGATGTATTTGGATAAGGCCATTCGTGCTGTTTCCTCACCTACCGCTTTGGAAAGATATACTTTGCGCTCCATAAGCGGCAGCAATGTTAAATCCCTGTCTTTGTAATATAAAATATCGAAAGGTATAAAGCTGGCAGGATATTGTTTTGAAAGCAACTCAATTTTAAACGGATTAGACATCAGACTGCGTTTCTGTATTTCAAAGTAGTCAGATTTGCCGTTTTTTAAAATGATTAACTCACCGTCTAATATACATCTGGCTTTAACCTGCTTGTGTAGATGAGTAAGCTCAGGTACTTTAGAAAGCATTTTAAGATTTCGTTTATTCCGGAGCTCCGTACCGGTCTTTGGATCCAGATAGGCAATGCAGCGCTCGCCGTCCCATTTCAATTCATAGATATAGTCTGCGCTGTCAAATGCATCCCCGCTGGCGCCGATAAGCATCGGATGTATCACTTTTGCATCGAAATCAATCATGCTGTTGCTGCCTTCTTCCGTCCGCGCGGCTTCTTCGGGGGCGTGGTGCCTTCAATCTGCTGCAGAGAGGCCTGCAGCGCTTCCATAATATTGATTACGTTGCTTTCCTGCTCAGCCGGTGTCTGAACAATTTCCTGTCCATTGATTTTTGCTTCTATAATTTCTCTGAGACGAACCTGATACTCATTATGGTACAGCTGTGGTTCAAATTCTTTATCCATCGATCCAATCAGCATTTTCGCCATATTAAGCTCAGCCTCGTTCAGTTCCGGATGTGCTGCTTCCTTTGGTATTTCTTTAACTTCATCATAGAAAAAGAGTGTTTCGGCCAAGATACCTTTCTCGGTCGGAATCAGACAAAGGAGTTTTTCGCTCTGTCCCATTACTGTTTTTGCAATTGCCACTTTTCCTTCATCGAACATGGCCTGGCGCAGTAATTCATATGCTTTATCACCTCCGGCCTCGACGACTGCATGATAGGTTTTGTCAAAAAAGATGGGACGGATGTTTTTTAAATCAGTAAAATGCAGGATCTGGATTGTCTTGTCTTTTTCCGTCTTTGCCTTTTCGAAATCAGCGTCCGTCATTGTAACGTATTGCCCGGGAGCAAATTCAAATCCTTTCACAATATCCTGAAAGCCGACTTCTTTTCCGCAGTTGGCACAGACCTTTTTGTATTTGACACGTGAACCGTCTTCTTTGCACAATTGATTGAAATGTATATCATTATCCTGTGTGGCGGTGTGGAGCGCCACCGGAATGTGAACCAGGCCAAAACTGATTGCCCCTTTATGCGTAGCTGCCATATGCTTGTTTTACTCCTTTTTTACCTTAGTATATACAATTTCTCCTCAACAATCCAAATTAGCCTGATATATTGATTAATCATACTGATTCTTTCACAGCATTCATAAGATAGAATGAAAACAGGGTCCGCCGGAGCGGATGTCTAAGCTTTGGCAAACAGAGGAGGTTTTTTTATTCACAGAATATTGGATGAGAATTTTTTTGATATGGTAGTTAATAACTCGTTATCTGTTCCAATGGAAAGTGATGCAGGTACTACACGGTTGAATGACAGATATTCTGTCATACATCTGCCTGGCAGCGAATTCAGCATGTGCGGCCTGGGAACATATCCCTACCACACATTCCCAGGTATTTATACCTTGAATTCCAATATAAGTCTGGAACAGAGCGGAATTAATGTAGTCAGGAACAACCCGAACTTATCGCTCTTCGGGCAGGGCATCCTGATTGGAATCGTGGACACGGGAATTGAATACAGGCATGAGGCATTTTTGAATCCGGATGGTTCTACCAGATTATTCTCCATTTGGGATCAAACGATAACGGATGGTGAGCCTCCGGCGGGATTTACCTTTGGAACGGAATACAATAAAACAATGATTAACATGGCCTTAAGAACACAGGAGCCTCTTGCCGTTGTACCAAGTATTGATGAGTTGGGACATGGAACAATGCTGGCGGGAATTGCGGCAGGCAGCAGGAGGGAAACGGATAATTTCAGCGGGGTGGCTCCGGAAGCAGAACTGGTTGTGGTAAAGCTTCCGTTGGCGAAGCAGCTTAACCGAAAAATATTCAGCATTCCGTCTGATACTGTCTGCTATCAGGAATCAAACATTATCATTGGAATTGAATATGTATTATCAATTGCCCAACGTCTGAACAGACCGTTACTCATCTGTATAGGTATGGGCTCCTCCCAAAGTTCCCATGACGGTCTTGGTCTCTTTGCCGGTACTTTAAATCAACTGTCGGCATTGCCGAGAATCGGATGCTGTGTGGCGGCAGGCAATGAAGGAAATCTCAGCAGACATTATCACGGAACTTTTACCGATCAGATCATGGCGAGAACATTTGAATTAAGAGTAGGAGAAAAAGACAAAAACTTTTTTATGGAAATATGGCAGAGGTCACCCAGCCGGTTAATGATAGGAATCAGTGCGCCCACCGGTGAAACATTTCATGCAATAATGCCCGGCTTCAGTGAATGCAGGGAATATAAATTTTTATTCAATCCGACAAAAATTTATATCAACAATATTATTGTTGAGGAAGAGTCAGGGGATCAGTTGATTTTAATAAGGTTCAATGATGCCGTCAATGGGATATGGACAATACGGGTTAACAATATTGAGACAATAGCAGGAGATTTTAATGCCTGGCTGCCGGCCGGTAATATTATTTCTAAGGATACTTATTTTCTTGAACCGGACCCTGACAATACAATAACATCTCCCGGCAACGCACGTAATCCGATGACGGTGACGGCCTATAATCAAATTAATAACGGTATACTGCCGGAATCCGGAAGGGGGTATACGACAAGCGGCTTGGTTGAACCGGATATTGCTGCTCCGGGCTTTGCCCTGTCATGTCCGACTATTGCCGGTACGAATACGTATGGTTCGGTAACTGGCACGGGGGCGGCGGCCGCACATGCGGCGGGAGCGGCGGCTCTTCTTATGGAATGGGCGGTATTGAGGGGAAATTATACTACAATTACAGGGAGAGATATTAACCGGCTGTTTATCCGCGGGGCAATTCGTGATAAAGCAGTTGTATATCCGAATAATGTGTGGGGATACGGAAGGCTGGACCTTATGGGGGTATTGAGCAGTCTGGTATAAGGACAATGTTAAGGAGATAGGACTGACAGAAGCGCCGGCTTAAAATACCAGCGCTTCCAAGTAACTCAAAGAAAATTAATTTTTGTAGCGTAAGCCTCGCCATTAAGCGGTTTATAAATATCTACGACGGCAAAACGAGTCGGCAGTTCCTCCCGTTTTGGTTCAGCTATCGTGATAAAACGGTAGTTTGTTCCGTTGACAATCTGTTTGGCAACAGCAACTGGATTATAAAAGTAATTTTCATGTTGCCCTATGGCATTGTAAAAAATAAAGGAGTCATAGGGCGTGAGGTATGACTGATAAGTCCAGCCTCCTGGCATAATTACACCTCGAACAGCAAAGTTAATGTATTGTATGCATATTTGGACCGCCGTGTACCAGGGGGATTCTGCACATAAATAAGTTGAACTTTTTCTCAAAATCATGGATAATAGGAATAACGGAAGGCTTTAAGGAGGAACAGCATATGAATTTGCAGTGGCTGTACTATTTCAATACAATTGCAGAACTGGAACACTACACGCGGGCGGCAGAAAGACTTCATGTCAGCCAGTCTAATTTAAGTCATGCCATTAAAGAGCTGGAAGAGGAATTAGGCGCAGAGCTGTTCGAGAGAAAAGGCCGGAATATCAAATTGACAAAGTATGGTGAAATATTTCAGCCTTATGTTCAGAAGACGATTAGTTCTCTGGAGGAAGGGATTTCAACCTTAAAAGAATATATTGATCCCAATGTGGGGACGATTGTTTTGGCAGGCTTCCAGTCGGTCGCCCAGTTTGCAACGGATCTCATGGTCCGCTATCAGTCGGATACAAACCGTCTGGAAGTGCAGTTCCAATACAGCCAGGAAATCTGGAAGGGAATTCAAAGCAAGCTGCTGGACGGCTCCGTCGATCTGATTATTGGAACAAGGCTCAGCTATCCCCAGATAGATGCCGCGTACATCGGCACGCATCCTTTGATGGTGCTGATACCGGAGGGACATGAGCTGGCGTCGGGGGACAGTGTGGATTTAAGGAAACTGGACGGTGAAAATTTTATTGCCTTTGACACCAATGCCCAGCTGCGCGGACAGCTTGACAATCTGTTTAAAGAGATAGGAATTTGTCCGTGTATCGTATCCGAAACTCCAAATGATCAGATTATTTACGGCCTGGTCGCCGCCAGAAGGGGAATCTCAATTGTGCCGTATCCGCTTTCCGGAGCGCCTTATAATACGAAAATCCTCCCAATAGCCAATGATATTCCACAGCGCAGGCTTTACCTGCAGTGGAATAAAGAACGCTATATTCCGCCGGCGGCGAAGTATTTCAGGGACTACATTATCCGCAGCGGCGAGGTGTTCGACCAGTATCTGGAGCATCATGGGATGATGATTCATTAAAATAATGTTCACCGTTTTCATCCATTCTCCAGTCAGATGAAATCAGTTCGATGCGGTCAGAAGCTCACCCTGGAGAAGAGCATGCATACTGCTGAACAATCAGATTCCTGACTTTCTGCACCGCCGGAGTCAGCGGCCGGCTGCGGTCCCAGGAAAGATAAACTGTCCTGAGAAATTCCTTTCCCTTATCATCGATGGGAACCATGCGGACGCGTTCCGTCTTCATTGCAGGAACCTCGGGGAGGATCGAGACACCAAATTTGAGAGACACATACTGGAGGGCGGCATTGCACTCCCGCACTTCAAACACGACTTTTGGAATAACGCCGCGCTTTGTAAACACCTGATCAAGCTGTCTTCGCAGGCTGCTTGCCTTGTCGAGCATCACCAGTGGTTCCCTGGCGAAATCCTCAAAGGTAACGGAAGAACGCTCAGAGAGAGGATGCTCAAAGGGAACGGCCAGATAGAGAGGTTGTTTCATAATGGTGATGGAATCAGCCCATTCATCCCGGTGCGTACAAAATGCCAAATCCAGCTTACCGCTTTTAAGCAGTGTAAAAATGTCAAAGGAAGTATCCTCGGTAAAATGAAAACGAATCTGTTTATTCTCCGGGAGACGGTATACTTCTTCAACCATGGAGGGGATCAGGGAGGAGGAGATGGAATGGAAATAACCGAGACGGACAACCAGCGGGGCAGTTCCCGCCATCTGCTTCAGTGTGTTGGTTCCCTCCTCCATCAGCATCAGGGATTTCTGGACATAGGGGAGAAATCTCTCACCATAATCCGTAAGACAGATTTTCCGGTTCTGTTTTTCAAACAGCTTGACCCCGAGTTCCTTTTCCAATTCATTAATGGAGTAACTGAGGCTGGGCTGGGCAATGTGAAGTTCTTCAGCCGCGTGGGTGTAATGCAGCACGCGGGCAAGAGTCTCAAAATATTGTAATTGAAGCAGAGTCATGATGACACCATCCTTTTTCAATCTATCACGCTTTCGTGAAACCGTACTCATAGTATATCATAAGCCGCAACGGATTTCTACAAAAAACCGCCCTGTGTTCCGGCCTCCATAGAAGCTTTCTATGAAAATAAGAGAAATACGGTATTGGACTTTTTGGCCTGTGTCCATTATAATAAACCGGCAGGGTGCAGAGCAGAGAGAAGCTCTGCGCCCTGTTTGCGAAATATGGCATATTATAAAAGGAGAAAGAGAGAATGCTGCAATTTCACGGAAATGAGAATTATATTGCTTCGGATGAACTGATCCGCAGCGTCAACATAGCTGCTGCGCTTAAGAAGCCGCTGCTGTTAAAAGGGGAGCCGGGAACCGGAAAAACCATGCTTGCGGAGGCGATTGCAAAATCCCTTGGAATGGAGCTTTTGATTTGGAACATCAAATCCACAACAAAGGCGCAGGACGGGCTGTATGTTTACGACACGGTTCAGCGTCTTTACGACAGCCAGTTCGGCGAGGAAGGCGTAAACGACATTGCAAAGTATATCCGTCTGGGAAAACTCGGTGAGGCGTTTAAAAGCAGCAGACAGGCGGTTCTCCTGATAGATGAAATAGATAAAGCGGATTTGGAATTTCCCAATGATCTTTTGTGGGAGTTAGATCAGATGGAATTTTATATCCCGGAGACGGGGGAGACCGTAAAAGCAAAGGTCCGTCCCATCGTGATCATTACATCCAATGCGGAAAAGGAGCTGCCGGATGCCTTCCTGCGCCGCTGTATCTTCCATTATATTGCGTTTCCGGATGCGCCGATGATGGAGCGGATTATCAAAGCCCATTACCCAGGGCTTGAGGAAACGCTGATTGGGGGAGTTTTGGACGCCTTCTACCGGATACGGGAACTTAAAGGACTCCAGAAGAAGCCGGGAACTTCGGAGATACTGGACTGGATTCAGGCTCTGAATATCGGAGGCATTCCTGTGGAGGTCCTTGAACGGGAAATTCCCTTTGCCGGCGTTCTTTTGAAGAAAACGGAGGATTTAAAACAAGTGGAGAACCAATATGTTCACTGATTTTTTATATATTTTGCGCGGGTACGGGATGAAGACCAGCCTGAATGAATGGACCGGCCTGATGGATGCGCTGGATTTAAATCTGAATGAGGCCAGCCTGACGGAATTTTACCATATGGCAAGGGCGATCCTGGTAAAAAAAGAATCGGACTATGACAGGTTCGACCAGGCGTTTCTGGAGTATTTTAAAAATGTTAAGGAACAGGACTGTCTGCCTGAGGCGCTGCAACGCTGGCTGTCGAGGGCGATGACGCAGACGCCCTTTGACCGGGAAGAGGCAGACGCGCAGTGGGGAAAAAAGAATATAGAAGAAATCCGACGTCTGATGGAGCAGAGGCTGGCTGAACAAAAGGAACAGCACCACGGCGGAAATAAGTGGATCGGAACAGGCGGAACCACGGCGTTCGGTCACTCCGGGTATGCGCAGAAAGGCATCCGGGTGCATGGAAGCGGGATGAGCAGAAGCGCGCTCAAAGTGGCGGGAGAGCGCAATTACCGTGACTTCCGGGAGGATAAAGTCCTCCAGCTCAGGCAGTTCCAGATAGCCCTGCGCAAGCTCAGGCTGCTTTCCAGCAAAGATGACGGGGCCAGGACAGAACTGAATGTGACGAAAACAATAGAGAAGACATGTGACCGGGGCGGACGGCTGGAACTTGTCTTGGAGAGACCGAGAAAGAACCAGACGAAGCTTCTGCTGTTAATGGACAGCGGCGGCTCCATGTGGGCCTATGCCGATCTGTGTAACCGGCTGTTTCAGGCCGTGAACCAGGCGTCCCAGTTTAAGGACTTAAAAATCTACTATTTCCATAACTGTTTTTATGATCAGTTATTTACAGCACCGCAATGTAAGTGGGAGGACAAGGTTTCCACTGAATGGGTGCTCCATAACCTGAAGCCGGAATACAAGGTGATTGTCGTGGGAGACGCGACTATGGGACCGGCGGAGCTGCTGGAGCCTGGCGGTACTCTGGACTACGACCATGAGAATGATAAGGCCGGAATAGACTGGATCAAGACATTAAAGAAACGCTTTACGTCTGCTGTCTGGCTGAATCCGCTGCACGAAAAGCTTTGGGATTATGATGCATCTACCCGTACAATTCAAATAATAAGAGAGCAGTTTCCGATGTTCCCGCTGACGGTCCAGGGCCTGGAGGCGGCTATAAAAGAGCTGAGAAAAGGAGAGGCGTAATGCCTCTCCTTTTTTTGAAGACGGTGATCTGTCCGCGGCCTTCGGTCTTCTATGCAAGACTGTTTATAAAAGAAGAAAGAAGATCGGCAGGGAGCTGTCCCGGCGCGGAGGCCTTGCCTGCGGTGCCGAAGGTGATGGCGGATCCGAATACACTTCCGCATACCCTGCTGATAATTCCCTGGCGCCCCATGGACATGGTGATAACAGGCGTCTCCTTATGTTCTTCGCGCATGGTGAGGGTGGCGTCCAGAAGTGTGAGGACATCCCGCTCATTCTGCGGCATTACGGCATATTTGGCGATATCGGCTCCCAGATGCTGCATCTGGCAGAGACGGCTCACAATTGTCTCCTTCGATGGCGTCGAGGTGGTGCTGTGGCGGGAAGCTATAATTTTCATCCCGGCGCGGTGGGCTGCCTCCACAAGAGTCCTCATCGTATCGTCCCCTTTGGACAGTTCAACGTCAATCAGATCCATAAGGCCGGTCTCTATGACGTCAAGATTCATTGCAATATATTCCTCCGTTTCCATGCCCGCCATTCCGCCCTCCGAATCAGTGCGGAGCGTGAACAGAATCGGAGTATCCCCTAACTGGTCGCGAAGATAAGCCATGGCCTGAAATCGTACCTGCGGATTTTCAATATTCTGATAAAAATCCGCACGCCATTCAACAAAATCGAAGGGGGCACTTTTCATCGCTTTGACGGACTGTTTAAGTCCTTTCAAATCCGTATCCGTGAGCGGAATGCATATTTTAGGGATTCCTTCTCCGAACACTACGTTTCTGATCTTTACGGCTTTCATAGCATATTCTCCTTATACACGGTGCGCTTTGCTGCGCTCAACCGTTACCAAATTAAAGGTTTTTCTAAATGTTTTGTTACAGTATAAAAGCTTAGTCCGGTAATGTCAAGAGTTTTTTACTTTAAACTACTGAAATTTAAAGCAATAAAGCGATGGCATGCTGCACGCAGTAAATTCCACGGCTTTTTATAACATCTTAATTCCCTTATAGGTTTTATTTTTACCGGTTTAACGGCTGCGGTGCAAGGATAAAACGGTAAGGAGGAATGGTTTATGACTTGTATTATTCAGACATTTTACAATTTTGAATTAAGATTTGATTCGGCAGTCAAGCTTTTTGCCCGCTTTCATCCGTATCTGTTTATTGTCTGTGCATTTATCGGGATACCCGTTTTTATCCTTGGCATGGTGTTTTCCCTGACCGCGGCATTTATGCTGCCGGCGGCCTGCCTGTTCGGATAGTGCTGAGGAGCCTGAAGATGCATCCTAATACAATCTTTATACGAATCCGGCCGGGCTAACACAATTTTTATAACACAGGTGCTAGAATCTGTTTTATAAAAATCATCGGAGCCTGTAATAAGCTGCGACCCGGTGAAACTAAAGGAGGAAATGAGATGATGGATATTTGCATGATCGGTATTATTATAGTGAGCTGTGAGCTCATGAAACTGCTGATTGACTGGTGTGAGTCACAGGTTGGCCCGGGAGAGCGAAAATGAGAATTCAGGAGCTTGAGCGGTAAACGCCGGATGCGCTGAATGGAAAAGGAGTGGATCATATGATAGTTTTGGGCATTATCATTGCAGGGCTTGCCGCGTATCTTGTATACGCGCTTGTGTATCCTGAAAAGCTGTAGTTAAAGACTCACGAGGAGGAAGATAATAATGTTTCAGATATTAATAACATTGCTTATTTACATGGTTCTGGTGATTCCGATCGGCATTTACCTGTACCATGTGGCAACAAAACAGAGAACATTTGCGGATCCTGTATTTGACCGGATTGACGGTATGATTTACAGGATCTGCCGCATTAACAGAGAGGATATGCACTGGAAAACCTACGCATTAAACCTTCTGATGACAAATGCGGTTATGATACTGATAGGATATCTGGTTTTGAGGCTCCAGGGACTTTTGTTCCTAAACCCCAACGGGATAGCATCGATGGAGGAGAGCCTGTCCTTCAATACCATTATATCCTTTATGACAAATACAAACCTGCAGCACTATTCCGGTGAATCAGGCCTGTCCTATCTCAGCCAGACGGCGGTTATTATTTTTATGATGTTTACCTCCGCCGCTACCGGATATGCCGCCTGCATGGCTTTCTGCCGGGGAATGGCCGGAAGGCCGATGGGGAATTTTTATGAGGATATGGTGAGAAATACAACAAGAATCCTGATCCCCCTCTCTTTTATTGCAGGAATGCTTCTTATCTGGCAGGGTACGCCCCAGAATTTCCACGCGAATTTTACGGTTTCGACGCTGGAAGGTAAATGGCAGGATATTGCTGCCGGACCGATTGCAGCGCTTGAGGCTATCAAACATGTGGGAACAAACGGAGGCGGCTTTTTGGGAGCCAACTCGTCGACGCCGTTAGAGAACCCGACGATTATTTCCAATCTAGTGGAGCTGTACTCCATGATGATTTTACCGGGCGCCTGTGTCATCGCATTTGGCAATATGATTGCGGACAAACGGAAAAAAGAAGGAAAAAAATCGCTCTTCGGCAGACAGGGCAGAACGGTCTTTGCCGCCATGGCAATTATTTTTCTGATTGGAGTTGCGGTATGTTTCGCGGCGGAGAGTGCCGGCAACCCGGTTCTTGCCGGAATCGGACTGAATCAGGATATGGGATCCTATGAGGGGAAAGAGGTAAGATTTGGAATTGCCCAGTCGGCGCTTTTTACAACGACAACAACCTCCTTTACCACCGGTACGGTCAATAACATGCATGACTCCCTGACGCCGCTCGGCGGTCTGGTGCCTCTGTTACATATGATGTTAAACTGCGTGTTCGGCGGCAAGGGTGTCGGGCTGATGAATATGGTAATGTACGTCATTTTAGCCGTATTTATCTGCGGCCTTATGATAGGGCGGACCCCGGAATATCTGGGAAAGAAGATTGAAGGAAAAGAAATGAAGCTGGTGGCGGTCTGCCTGATTATACACCCCCTTCTGATACTTGGCTTTTCCGCATTGGCAGTATCCACGGCAGGCGGTTTGGCGGGAATCACAAATCCGGGATTCCATGGATTGTCCCAGGTGCTTTACGAGTACAGTTCTTCCGCGGCAAACAATGGTTCAGGCTTTGAGGGTCTTGCAGACAACTCGGTTTTCTGGAACCTTACGACGGGGATTGCAATGTACTTCGGGCGGTTCCCGGCAATTATACTGCAGTTGGCAATCGCCGGAAGCATTTTCGCAAAACGCAGGGTGAACGAGACGGTCGGTACGTTAAGAACGGATAATGTGGTATTTACACTGATTCTTGTCTTTGTTGTATATATTTTTGCGGCGCTGACGTTCTTCCCGGCACTCGCACTGGGACCGGTTGCAGAACATCTGACAATATGGTTCCCGGGATTAAGTTAGCTTAAGGAGGCAGAAGTGATGTCGAGAAAGAAACAGCAGACAACTAAATTTATTACAAAAGATATATTGAAAAGCTCGGTAATCGGGGCATTTAAAAAACTGGATCCCAGGTATATGCTTAAGAATCCTGTTATGTTCGTGGTGGAGGTTGGTTTTGTCATTACATTTGTACTGTGTTTCATGCCAAACCTGTTCGGGGATGTGACCGCATCCGGTGGAATCTCTGAAGGAGCCTTAAGAACCTATAATATTATTGTGACGTTGATACTTTTCATAACCGTATTGTTTGCCAACTTTGCGGAGTCGGTTGCTGAGGGGCGCGGTAAGGCCCAGGCTGAGACGCTGAAGAAAACAAAGAAGGATACGGTGGCCCATCTTGTTTTACCGGACGGCTCTGAGCGGGATATACCCGCCTGCGATCTTAAAAAGGGCGATGTGGTGATTGTGAGAATCAATGAACTGATTCCCAACGACGGAGAAGTAGTTGAGGGAATCGCATCGGTCGATGAATCGGCCATCACCGGAGAATCGGCGCCGGTTACCCGTGAATCGGGCGGAGATTTTTCGTCGGTCACAGGAGGAACGACAGTTGTATCGGACTGGCTGAAGGTACAGATTGCGGCTGAGCCGGGTGAGTCCTTTCTTGATAAAATGATTGCGCTGGTGGAGGGGGCGTCCAGACAGAAAACGCCAAATGAGATCGCCCTGAATACATTGTTAGTCGGCCTGACCATCATTTTTATGATTGTAATTGTGGCGCTGTATCCGTTTGCCGTTTATTCAGGCATCCATATCCCGATAGCGACTCTGATCGCCCTGATGGTATGTCTGATTCCCACCACAATCGGAGGCCTGCTCTCTGCGATTGGCATTGCCGGAATGGACCGAGTGACGCGTTTTAATGTCATTGCCATGTCGGGAAAGGCAGTGGAGGCCTGCGGCGATGTGGATACGATGATTCTTGACAAGACCGGAACGATTACTTTTGGAAACCGCCTTGCAGCCGATTTTTATCCGGTTAAGGGAGTTACGGTCCGGGAGCTGATGGAATACTCTGTTCTGGCTTCCCTTGAGGACGGTACGCCGGAGGGAAAATCGATTGTGGAACTGGCGCGCAAGATGGGTGCTGTGACAGAAAAAAATGCTGCGGATAAAATGGAATTTATCGAATTTACGGCTCAGACCAAGATGTCGGGCGTAAACCTTGAGAATGGATTAATGCTCCGCAAGGGAGCCGGTGAGGCAATCAGAGAATTTGTAGTGTCTAAAAACGGTAAGATTCCGGCCGATTTGGATGGGATTGTGGAAAATATATCAAAGCTGGGCGGAACACCGCTTACCGTCTGCGCAGATAACCGGATCTACGGCGTATCTATCTGAAAGACACAGTGAAGCCGGGGCTGGCCGAACGGTTCGCCAGACTCAGGGAAATTGGCATTAAGACGATTATGTGTACAGGAGACAATCCGCTGACGGCGGCTACGATTGCGAAAGAGGCCGGAGTGGACGGTTTCATAGCAGAGTGCAAGCCGGAAGACAAGATCACGGAAATCAAAAAAGAACAGGCTCAGGGGAAAATCGTTGCCATGACCGGCGACGGAACGAATGATGCTCCGGCCCTGGCTCAGGCCGACGTGGGAATCGCCATGAATTCCGGTACCCAGGCGGCAAAAGAGGCGGCAAATATGGTCGACCTGGACTCGGATCCTACTAAAATCCTGGAAGTGGTCGAAATCGGAAAGCAGCTTTTAATCACAAGAGGCTCCCTTACCACATTTTCCATTGCAAACGATATTGCGAAATATTTTGCAATTATTCCGGCCATGTTCCAGCTGGTGATTCCGCAGATGAACATGCTGAATATTATGAAGCTTTCAACGCCGTACAGTGCAATTTTGTCGGCTCTGATATTTAATGCAATCATTATCCCCGGGCTGATTCCAATCGCGATGAAAGGTGTAAAATATAAGCCGATGCGTTCGGAGAGAATGCTGCTTAAAAACATGGGAATTTACGGCGCCGGCGGTGTAATTGTACCGTTTGTGGGAATTAAGCTGATAGATATGCTCGCGGCTCCCCTGCTTGCAGCGTTCGGCCTGTAGGATGACGGGAATGAAGCATGTCGAACACATCATATGCCGGAACTGAAAATGCCGGGTAAGAAAACAGAAGGAGACGGTTATGAAATTATTTATGAAATATTTAAAGAATGCAGTAAAGTGTACGGTAGTGCTGGGCGTCCTGTGTACGGTCATATATCCGGCAGCGCTGACACTGGCCGGGCAGGCGCTCTTTCCCAAACAGGCGAACGGCAGCATGGTTATGGCTGTCATAGACGGTGAGGAACGCGCGGTCGGTTCGAAATATGTGGGACAGCAGTTTGAGGATCCCCGGTTTTTCCACGGCAGGATTTCATCAGTCAATTATAACTGCTATACACAGGAGGAAAAGGAGGACGGCAGCTATGGCGGTGTCGCATCCGGTTCATTTAACTATGGTAATTCCAATCCTGATTTAAAAACAAGGGTGGAAGCAGATATGGCTGCCTGGATGGAAGCGCACCCGGACGTAAAACAGGAGGATATACCGTCGGATTTGCTGACGGCGTCCGGATCCGGGCTGGATCCTCATATCTCGGTCCAGGGAGCCCGGGTGCAGGTCGGTGAAATAGCAAAAGCATCCGGTCTGACGGAGGAAGAACTGAATGCCATAATAGACAACAATACGCAAAAGAAAGCGCTTGGAATTTTCGGTGAGGAAGCAGTCAATGTTCTGGGATGCAACCTGGAGATTGCAAACCGGCTCGGAATACTCACCCTGAAGTAAAACAAATATGGTAAAAGGCACATTGGCGGCCATTGCGCCATTAAGCAGCAGGATGGAAAGAAGCCTCCGGAAAAATCTGTCCGGAAGCTTTCTTTTTTTTCATAGCCATCTGTGTTAAAATAATGACGGAGGAAAAGCCGCAATAGAAATCTTTATACAATCTTAATGCCGCGGGGCGTTTCCTTATACGGCTTTAAATAATAAATTGATATACTTTTCATAGATTGAGGTGATTTTAATGGAAGAGCGCAGAAGCAGCCCGGAGGAGTTTTTACGCCGGTGTGAAAATGAGAACCAGGCAAAGGGCCGGGGGAGTCTGAAAATATTTTTCGGATATGCGGCCGGGGTAGGAAAGACTTATTCCATGCTGAAAGCCGCTCACGCGGCAAGAAGGCGGGGAATCGACGTGGTGGCCGGTTATGTGGAACCGCATGCGCGTCCACAGACCTCCCAACTGCTGAACGGTCTGGAGATGATTCCCGCAAAGGAGATCCGGCATGGGAATGTGGTTTTGCACGAATTTGATCTCGACGGCGCCATAGCGAGAAAGCCGCAGCTGATTCTCGTCGATGAACTGGCGCATACCAATGGAAAAGGATGCCGCCATCAAAAGCGGTACCAGGATATAAATGAGCTGCTTAACAATGGGATTGATGTTTACACGACGGTAAATGTACAGCATATAGAAAGCCTGAACGATCTGGTCGCTTCTATTACGGGAATTACGGTGAGGGAGAGAATCCCGGATTCCGTTTTCGATAACGCGGATCAGGTGGAGCTTGTGGATATTGAACCGCGGGAGCTGATTGAGCGTCTGCAGGAAGGCAAAATATATCGTAAACCCCAGGCGGAAAAAGCCCTTGGCAATTTTTTTTCAGTCCAGAATCTCGTTGCGCTGCGTGAGATCGCGCTCCGGCGCTGCGCGGACCGGGTAAACCGGATGTCGGAACTGACCGGAGGACGGTCTAACCGCAGCTTTACGGAAGAGCATATTCTCGTCTGCCTGTCCGGTTCTCCGACCAATGCAAAAATAATCAGGACGGCAGCGCGTATGGCCGGTGCATTTAAGGGGAGCTTTACCGCAGTATTTGTGGAGACGCCGGATTTTGCCTCTGATTCGGATGAGAATAAAGATCGGCTCAGGCAGAACACCCGGCTGGCGGAACAGCTTGGGGCGACGATAGAAACCGTGTACGGGGATGATATTGCTTTTCAGATAGCGGAATTTGCCCGCCTTTCCGGAATATCAAAGATTGTTCTGGGCAGGAGCAGCACCCGGCGCAGCTTCTTGGGACCGCCGCCTCTGACCGAGAGAATTACAAGACTCTCTCCAAACCTGGACATTTATATTATTCCGGATCAGAACTCCCGTCCTTACAGGGCCGGAGCACGAGGTTCAAACCGCCGGATACTGAATACGGCCGATCTGATTAAAAGTGTTTCAGTATTGGCGGCGGCGACTTTGATTTGCTGCATATTCGACTGCCTGGGACTCAGCGAGGCCAACATTATAACCATATATATTCTGGGTGTGCTGGTGACGGCAGTAATCACCCGGCACCGGATATACAGCCTGACAAGCTCGGTTATCTGCGTGCTGCTCTTTAATTTCCTGTTTACCGAACCGAGATTTACGCTGAATGCCTATGATCCGGGATATCTGGCTACCTTTCCGATTATGCTGATTGCGGCGTTTCTCACCAGCTCGCTTGCCGTGAAAATCCAGCGTCAGGCGCGTCAGGCTGCCGAGACGGCGTACCGGACCAAGGTGCTGTTTGATACGAATCAGTCCCTGAGCAATGAGAAAGACATGACAGGAATGATAACTGTTACATGCAACCAGCTTACAAAGCTGCTCGACCGCGACATTCTGTTTTACAGAATACAGGATGACGGACTGGCGGCGCCTCAGCTTTTTGCCGTGAACAGCGGAGAGAATGTGTCGGATTACGCGGATGACAATGAACGGGCCGTTGCATCATGGGTATACCACAATAATAAGCGCGCAGGCGCGACAACCGGAACCCTGGGCAATGCCAAATGCCTATATCTGTCGGTCCGGCTGGCGCAGGAGGTGTTTGGCGTTGTGGGGATTGCGATAGACGGCAGACCGCTGGGCGCATTTGAAAACAGCATAATGCTCTCCATTCTGGGAGAATGTGCCCTTGCCCTTAGAAATGATAAGGTATCGAAGGAGAGCGCGGCCGCTGCGCTGCTTGCTAAAAATGAACAGCTCCGGTCAAATCTGCTCCGGTCGATTTCCCACGACCTCAGGACACCGCTGACCTCTATATCCGGCAATGCGGGTATCCTTCTGTCAAGTGAACAGAGTATAGGGAAGGAAAAGCGCAGGAAGCTGTATGAAGATATTTATGACGATTCCCTCTGGCTGATTAATCTGGTGGAAAATTTATTGTCGGTAACACGGATTGAGGACGGTACAATGAAGCTGAGGCTGGCGACGGAGCTTCTCGACGAAGTGGTCGGCGAGGCGCTGCGCCATACGGACAGGCGGAGGTGTGAGCATAAGATTAAGATAAAGCAGGAAGAAGATTTTCTTCTCGTAAAAGCAGATGCAAGACTTATCATGCAGGTTATCATAAATCTTGTAGATAATGCCATTAAATACACTCCCCCCGGTTCCGAGGTGGTAATTGAGACGAAAAGGGAGGGAAATCTGGCTGTTGTAACGGTAGCGGACAACGGTGACGGGATATCCGACGAGTCCAAGGAACATATATTTGATATGTTTTATACGGCAGCTACCAAAATTGCCGACAGCCGCCGCAGCCTCGGCCTCGGCCTGGCTCTGTGCAAGTCCATAATTACCGCTCATGGCGGGACGATTTCTGTAGAGGATAATGTCCCCCACGGAGCCGTGTTTACATTTACATTACCGATGGAGGAGGTTACCCTGCATGAATAAACCATTAATTCTGGTAGTTGAAGATGATGCTGCCGTTAAAAATCTTATTACTACAACGCTGGAAACCCATCAATACCGTTTCAGGACCGCATCGACCGGAGAGACGGCTGTTATGGAGGCGGTTTCCCATAATCCCGATGTGATTCTTCTTGATCTGGGTCTTCCCGATATGGATGGTATCGATATTATACGCAAAATCCGTTCCTGGTCCAAAACTCCGATTATCGTGCTCAGCGCCAGAAGCGAGGACACCGATAAAATTGACGCCCTGGACGCCGGCGCGGATGATTATCTGACAAAACCTTTTTCCGTGGAGGAACTGCTGGCGCGGCTGCGCGTTACCTTCCGGAGGCTGAACGATGCCGGAGACAGCGCTGCGGCTCCGGCTTCCGTGTTTACCAACGGCGAGATGCGCCTCGATTATGCGGCGGGCACCGTTACGATGAGCGGGCAGGAACTGCACCTTACCCCGATTGAGTACAAACTGCTCTGCCTGCTTGCAAAGAATGTGGGAAAGGTGCTGACGCATACGTATATTACGAAAAAAATCTGGGGTAGCGCCTGAGACAATGACGTCGCCTCCCTTCGGGTCTTTATGGCAACCCTGAGGAAAAAGATTGAGCCTGATCCCTCAAATCCGCAGTATATCCAGACACATATCGGAGTGGGATACAGGATGTTAAAGGTGTGAGCTTTAAGGCGTAAATTTAATCATGACATAAAATAATATTACGAAAGCATCTTTCTGCGGCAGCTTGTCCCGACGGGGCTGAGCTTCACAAAGAGGTGCTTTTTGCCGTCCGGAGGCGGCAGGTTCAGTTCTCATCGCCAATCGAGGACAGAAACGGCAAAAAACGCCGTTTCGCGCCGTGTCCCCCGGGATATATCAGAAAACTTGAAATAAATCCCGTTATTCAGTATAATGAATCCATATCTTTACAACTACAGCAGAACAGCAGACCGGGCGGATACGGAGGCCGCATAAATATGGATCAGACCTTTTTACTACAGTTGAACCGGTGGAACGAGGAAGAAGAGTATCAGAAAATTATAGAAGCGGTGGAAGCCCTGCCGGAGGAGGAGAAGACTCCGGTACTGATCAGTGAGATGGCCTGTGCCTATAATAATCTGGCTGAAGCGGACGACAGCCGCCTGTTTGAAAAGGCGGCAGAGCTGCTGGAATCGGTGGAAGAGGAGCTTTCGGCCGATCACAGATGGAATTTCCGCATGGGATATGCCTGTTATTATCTGAACAGGGAAAAGAAGGCAAAACATTATTTTGAAAAAGCGCTGGAAGCTCTTCCGGGGGATGAGGATACACTATATTTTATAAAAGAATGCGAGCGCTGTCTGGCTCTCCCGATCTCGATGAAGCCGTTCAGGCAGAGGGTAAAAGAGGGATGGGATTCCTTCCTGGCCGGAGAGGCCGGACTTCGGGAACAGATTGAACGAAGAGAACATGGAGAGGAGGTGGCGGCAGCTTTAAGCCGTCTGCTCGCACCGGCGTTCCGGAATATCTGCTTCGAGATTGGGTTCAACGGGGAAAAATACGATTTGATACTGACCCCGGACGGCGACAGGGCAAAGATTTTAAAACTCGTTTATTTTAAAGACCATGCCCCGGAGGAGGTTTTTCATCACTGGAACATTCAGATTGGCCGGCAGCCTGCCAAAGAATTTGAACTGAGTATGTACGGCCAAAGTATCGGCACGAAAGACGCCTTTGTCTGGGTGGAGGAACTGGATGACGACCAGATTGGGCTGTCCGTGTTTTGCGAAAAGCTGCTTCCTCTTTTGGAAGAGAATGAAGACAGGGCCTATTCACTGATGGCGGTTCTTCTCGATCAGTCGATTGGTGAAATTCCTGCAATCCGCTATATCGGATATATGGATTTGCTCAAAGAACCCAAGGACGGCGGCGACGCGATTCTGCTTGATGAGCTGAAAGGATGCATAGACGGAAAACGGGCCGTCACGCCGGAAAATTTGTGTGGCTGGTATACCTGCTATTCAATGGAACCGGATGGACGGGAAGACTGGTTTTTGCGTGAAGATACCATTGCCGGGGTAACAACCTGTCCGGAGGCGGTCGGATGTTATTTCCGGGGAGATGACCGGATTATGGAAGAATTTCATCAGGATGGCGCGGTCCCCGGCTTTTTCTACTATCCGCTGGAAGGCATTGAGCGCGGAACGATTCTGGACATGCGGGACAGCCTTGAAAAAGACATTTCCGACAGAGCCGGCGATGCGGTGACGTTTACCGGCGGCGCTACGGGGACGGATTACGGATATCTGGACTTTGCGGCCTGGGACCTGGATCGGCTGCTTAAGTCTGCAATGGCTGTTTTTAACGAAAGAAAGCTGGAAGCAGCATTCCATACTTTCAGAAGGGATGTAAGCGGCGTTGCATTGAGACGGAAGGGAGATAAGGAATGAGTATTGGCTTTACATTTAAGGCTAAAACCAGAAAAATAGATGCATTGAAGGAATCGGTTAAGGAGATGGCGGAGGAATCGGGCTACGGCCTGGCTCTCAATGAAAACTGGCTTACGGTGTCTTTTTGTACCATGGGAGACTTGTCAATGGAATGGGAGCGTGAAAGCGGGCTGCGTGGACAATGGCTTATTACCGGCAATTGCTGTTCCACCCCTGCAGGCGCCGGTTTTCACGCGGCGGCAGTCCGGTTCCTGGATGAACTGGGGCAGAAACGTCTCAGTGAGCTTCTGGTGGATGATGAGACAGAATATTATCATCACCGTGATTTTGAACGCATGAAGCGGGAACATTTTTACCCATGGCTGAATGCCCTGAAGCGGCACTGCGCGGAGCGGGGAAGCGGGTACAGTAATTTCTGCCTCTGCTGGGATATGGAGCAGTATCAGCCCGAGGAAGTCCCCGGCACGGTTATAACCCCGATGGGACGATTCAATATAGAAAATATGATAAAGCAGACAGAGAAAAATGGCATTTCCTGGCTGGCGGAACGTTTTTTTATCTGGGACAATGAGGAAAAAGACGCTCTTTATTACCGCAATACGGCATTGAATTATTTGTGGGAGCAATGCTGTTTTGTCCCTTCACGGCGAAGCTCCGAGGACAGCGTGTGCAATCAGATGATTATAGATTCTCTGGAGCAGGCGGCCGTACTGAATCCCGGGCTTCCACTGCCTGTGGACGCGTACCGGGAGATTTGCAGTCTGGCGGACAGGGAGCCTTCGATTAAAGAAGATGCACCAAAGATGGAGTCGGATTATCCGGTTGGTTTCAGAAAGAGGGAGGTAACCCACTCTTTTGGAACGCTCCGTCTTACACTGCCGGGGCGGTTAAAATATGAGTGGGAAACGTATGGGGACGGAGACGGCTGCAATATGTGGCGGGACTCGGCCTCGGATTCGCCTGTATGGCGGGTCAGCGGTTTCAGGCTCCGTTCCGGAAATGCAGAATTCCCGGAGGAATGCAGTCCAAATGATCCGGAAGAATTTGAAATTCCGGGCGGCCGTGCCCGTATCGGCTGGATTGAATATGAGGAGGACGGACAGACTGCCTTCCAGGCCGTTTGCGATGTTGTATCGGGTCCCTCACAGTATCTGATTACGGCCGCATATATGCATAAAGAAGAAAAAGATGGAATCTATGCTCTTATGAGGAAGCTGAAAACCGTGCCGGATACCCCGGCTGTGACAAATACGGAGAGCTATGCGCAGTGATTTGATTCCGGGAGATAATGTCGAAATAAAAGGCGAAATAAAACAGTATAAGATGCCGGATTATAATAACGGCAGAAAGGTGGTAACAATGGAAAAAGAAGTGTTGTGGTCGGACAGAAGGCGGCTCTGGTGCGGTCTGCCCTGGACCTTTACCGTATACAGTATGACGGAGGATCGTCTTTTTATCAAGCGGGGACTTTTCAATCTGAGAGAAGATGAGGTGCGTCTTTACCGTATCAAGGATTTAGGACTTGAGAGAAATCTGATTCAGCGCATGTTTGGTCTGGGAACGATTCGGGTTGTTTCAAGTGATTCCAGCCTTGGGAATTTTGACCTGACGAATGTGAAGAACAGTTCAGATGTTAAAGAGCAGCTGTCGAGGCTGGTGGAGGAAGAAAGACAGAGGAAAAAGGTTTCTTCCAGAGAATTTATCAGCTTTGAGGAGGAGAATGAAATGGAGATTTAACTGAGGTTAGGAGGACGCGTCCGGAACGGACCATGTCCGGTGTGGTGAGGGGGCTGGCTGAGTCTTCCGTCCCCGTGGGAAGTTGGTTGTGGAGGGGGAATCCGGCCGGAATGAATTGCTGCGGGGACCGTTTGCACTCTTTGGAGTGCGAGGCAGTGCTAAGCTCGTGAGGGACCTCGCTAAGCACCGGCGGCGTCCTCACCTGCTTAACTAAATCTAAAGTCTGAACTGCTACGTCAGAGTTGACAGTACACGCCATGTTTTGTATACTGAAACATATATAGAACATAGTAGAAACCCGCATTTGGCGGCAGAGTCTTTCGGAGTACTGTTTACCGGCATATCCTTCCGGGAGAATGTTCAGGACAGATATTCTTTTTGACGGACAGCGGCGGTTTGGGCAGTAAAGTAACAGAGTCAGGGGAGGCGCAATGAAAAAAGTTGAAATTAACCTGTGTGGAAATCCGACGATTTTTGCAGATGGGGAGAAGGTTAATTTTCCTTATAAAAAAGTAGAGGGATTTTTATATTATCTGTGTATCAGAAAAACGGTCACCAGGGAGGAGGTTATCTGTCTTCTCTGGGGAGATGAAGACGAGACAACCGGGAAAAAGAAGCTGCGTGACGCGGTTTATCAGGTGCGCCGGTTTATAGATAAAGATTTTCTGGTTACAACCGGACATACGGGGATAGCACTTAATCCTGACTATCCCGTTATGATTGATCTGGAGCGCCGTGAGGATGGTGATGTCGGACAGAGCGGTGTTTTTTTGGACCATTTTTATATTAAGAACTGTTATGAATTTGAGGAATGGGTGGAGGGAGTCCGCGAAGGACAGCGCCAGAATATCTCAAAGAGCGCCAGGGAGCATCTTGACGATGCGCGCGAGAAAAATGATCTTTCCCTGATTCAGAAGTACAGTAATATCCTTATTAAAAATGATCCTTACAATGAGGAGCTGTATTATGAGATTATGAATGTCTATGCTGAGAACGGCAATTACACGATGGCGATCCGCCTTTATTATGATCTGATGAAGCTGTTCCAGGATGATCTGGATATGGAACCGTCACAGAAGGTTAAAGATCTGTTCCACCGTGTATTTAATGTGAAAGAGCATGTGAAGACGGAAGGCGTTTCCGTTGATTTGCCGTTTATCGGCCGTAAAAAAGAATTATACGAAATCAGCGGATTTTTAGAGAGGACTGCAGGCGAGAAGGTTGGATGTCTGGCTGTAGAGGGGGAGGAAGGCGTCGGAAAAACGTCCTTTCTGGAATGCGGACTGAAGCTGGCGCTGGGGAAACAGATGATCACGCTCTATGCGGTATGCTACAGGCAGGGCGCCGATTTCTTCTTAAACCCCTGGAATGATATCTTTCAGGAAGTCAGACAATGTATTGAGAACGGGACAATGAAGGGGGCGCTGTCTCCCGATGAGGAAGAAAAGCTTTCCCAGCTCCTGAACCGGGGTGTCGGTGACGACAGAGAGAGCGGCCGTCTTACTTACCAGATGATTGAGAAGACGGTAATCAGCCTGTTTACCGAGATTACGAAGAAATACCGGATAGTCCTGGCATTTGACGATATCCAGTGGATGGATCAGATGAGCTTTCAGCTCATGTGCCGCCTCCAGTTTATGCTTGAACCGGATGTGCTGCTGACCATATGCACGTATAACAGAAGCAGCGAGGCCGAGGTGACGGAAGCGCTGGAACCGCTGGTCCGCAGAGATTCTGTCAAACTCATAGCCCTCCAGCCGTTTACGAAGGAAGAAACGGATGAAATTCTGCACAAATCATTACCGGAGCTTGACACGGAACCGGAGAAACGTCAAAAATTATATGAGCTGACGGACGGTAACGCATTTTTCCTGACGGAAATGATTAACATTATCCGTGAGAAGGGATACACGCTTGAAAAATCTCCGAAGACAAACTTTGTAATCAAGGCGAGGCTGTCCGGAATATCCCAGGATGAGAAGGAAGTCCTGGACTGTATGTCGGTCTTCCCTGAGAAGATAAGTATTGAGGAAATAGAGCTTTTGATGAAGGGCATGGACAGGCTGACCCTTCTTAAAATTCTGGAAAGGCTGCAGGAAGGCTTCCTTATTAAAGAGGTTCTGGTTGGATGGAATGTCTATTATAAATTTGTCCACCGCATTTTCCAGGAATATATTTACGAGAAACAGAGCAATGGGAAAAAGCAGCTTTATCACAAAATGCTGGCTGCCTATTATGAGGCCCAGGCGGAACAGGATTTTACCGTACTTCCCCTTGTCGTCTACCATTACGACAAATGCCATGATCAGGTAAAGGCATACCAGTATCAGATTCGTTACCTGAAAGAATTTTACACGGTAATCAATGAGAATTTTCCGGTACTCCATACCGAAGCTTCTGATTTCGGCGACGATTTCGGTGTCATGGCCGAAGCGGCAAAGATGCTTGAACTGGCGGAGGACGTCATTAACCTGAAAGACGATTCCAGAGAGATACGCCAGATGAAGATGGAGATGCATTATATAAAAGGAAGATATGACATCGCGATGGGCGATTACGACAGCGGTATCGCCAATATTGAGAAAAGTATTTTTCTGGCCCAGAAGCTGAATGCCCATAAGAATCTTCTGGCCTGCTATAAGCAGCAGGTATTTCATGGAATTCAGAGGGAAGATTTGGAAAAGGTTGACAAATATGTGACCCTGGGGCTTGGCTGTATAAAAAAGGAAGAGAGGGATGAGTATGCCACCTTTCTCCGGCTGAAAGGATGGTACCATGTCCAGAGGCAGGAATACAGGATGGCGGAGGATGTCCTTCAGAAAGCGCTTATGGTATTCCGCGAGCTCGAAGACGGAGGGGGAAAGTATACGGCAAGCATCGCCGCCTGCTTTAATTATATCGGTGATATCTACAGGATACAGGACAGGTATGATGAAGCGCTTGAGTATTACATGAAAGGGATAACAGTGGGCCAGGGCCCGGTGGAGACAAACGGTATCGGCCAGGTCTACTGCAATATCGGCCAGGTTATGTACTGCCAGGGAAGGTTTCTGGAGGCGTGGAATTATCTGGAGAGGGCCAGGGAATGCCTCGAGAAGAACGGATACAGATGGGGGCTTGAAAGAGCTGAGACGTACCTTGCCATGACCTGCCTGAAAACGGGGCGGAAGGAGGAAGCGGCCGAGCATTACAGCAGGGCGGTCGGCTTATCTGCTAAAATCGGGAATCCGACGACAGAACAGCTTCTGGAGGCGGTGAAAAGAGAGATGAATTAAAAAGAGAGTACCGGTGCGGCCGGGGGAGTCTGTGTAAAGCTCTCCCGGCCGCATTTGACTGATGGCGGTGACCTGTGCAAAGCGTGCAGGCTGTCGTTATCCGCAAACAGTATGCCGGAGCAGGTATTTTTAAATATCGGGTGTTGCGCTGAATTGGTAAAGCAAAGAAGTCTGTCATGGTAGCAAATTAAAGCGAAAAAGTCTGTCATGGTAGCAAGGTAAAGTATAAAAGTAAGAAAACATATATAAAAAATAATTTTTGTCAGTAATATTACAAGATTTGACGCTTTTTTGACGCTTCGTGTACTATAATAGGCCTATCAATTGCCCCGGCAAAATGAGTGTGCCGGAACGATGTAACGTATGAAATAACAGCAGTAAAGGAGAAGATAAGATGAGCAAAGTAGTAATTACAGGACAGGATTTAACAGTTGAACAGATCGTAGCAGTTTGCCGTGAGTGCGCACCGCTGGAATTATCAGAAGAGACAAAGAAAAGTGTTCTGGAGTCCAGACAGATTGTAGATGATTTAATCGCAGAAGAAAAGGTGGTTTATGGTATTACAACAGGCTTTGGTAAATTCAGTGATGTAGTAATTTCACAGGATCAGTGCAAAGACTTACAGAAAAACCTGATTATCACACATGCCGTTGGCGCCGGCAATCCATTTACAAAAGATATCGCAAGAGGAATCATGCTTCTTCGTATCAATAACCTGGCAAAAGGTTTCTCAGGAATCCGTCTTGAGACACTTCAGACCATGGTTGACATGCTGAACAAAGGCGTAACACCGATTATCCCTGAAAAAGGTTCATTAGGAGCTTCCGGTGACCTAGCTCCATTATCCCATATGGTACTTCCGATGATCGGCCTTGGCCTTGCAGAGTACGAGGGAGAAGTTCTTCCGGGTGCAGAGGCAATGGCAAGAGCAGGAATCCCGACGATCGAATTATCCGCAAAGGAAGGCCTTGCACTGAACAATGGTACACAGGCTATGACTTCCGCAGGTACTCTTGCACTTTATGATGCACTGAATCTTCTGAAGGTTGCAGATATCACGGCAGCTCTTGATTTCGAGGCTCAGAATGGTGTCGTAGACGCGCTTGACCACAGAGTACATGATGTTCGTCCTCATTCCGGCCAGCTTGCAACGGCAAGAAACCTGTTAAAGCTTCTGGAAGGCAGCAAGAATACAACACGCCAGGGCGAAATCCGTGTACAGGATGCTTATTCCTTACGCTGCTGCCCGCAGATTCACGGCGCAAGCAAGGATGCCGTAAACTACGTAAAAGAGCATGTAAATATCGAAATTAACTCCGTAACAGATAACCCAATCATCTTTAAAGATGACAGAGCAGGAATCTCCGGCGGAAACTTCCACGGACAGCCAATGGCTCTCAGCTTTGACTTCTTAAAGATCGCAGAATCCGAGTTAGCCAACGTTGCAGAGAGACGTATTGAGCGTCTTGTTAACCCGGCATACAGCGGACTTCCTGCATTCCTTACACCAAACGGCGGCGTTAATTCCGGATTCATGATTGTTCAGTATTCCGCAGCCGCTTTAGTATCTGAGAATAAAGTTCTGGCTCATCCGGCCAGCGTTGACAGTATTCCATCTTCCGCAGGTCAGGAAGACCACGTAAGTATGGGTACAATCGCAGCAAGACAGGCTGGAGAGATCGGCCGCAATGTTAGACGTGTTCTGGCTATGGATCTGATGGTTGCATGCCAGGGTATCGACATGAGAGGCAATAAGGGCCTTGGTAAGGGAACACAGGCTGCATACGACCTGGTTCGTAAAGAGGTTGCCCGCCTTGAAGAAGATCGTCCGTTATACGACGATATTAACTACTGTGAGAATATTATCGCTGACGGCTCCTTAGTAAAGGCCGTAGAGGAAGCAATTGGCGGTTCTATTGAATTATAGTTTGAGGGGTGTGTTGTTTACTTTTTCTCTGGGGAGTGGAGAAGTAGCAAGTATGTATGAAGAAGGAGGGCTTTTATGTTAACTAACCCTGTAGTATTGGCAGTATTATCACTTTGTATTCTTTGTTTATTTAAAGTAAATGTATTATTATCTATGCTTATTTCCCTGTTCATCGGCGGTGTCGCCGGTGGACTGGGGGTAACCGGAACTCTGTCTTCCATGCTCGGAGGACTTGGCGGGAACGGTGAGACAGCACTTGCTTACGTTCTTCTGGGAACGTTTGCAGCTTGTATGGCTTACACAGGTATCACAACGATTCTTTCTAAGAAGGTTGCAGCAGTAGTAGGAGAGAATAAATATATCCTTATTTTTATCCTTGTTCTTATTGCCTGCGCTTCTCAGAATATCGTTCCTGTACATATTGCTTATATTCCGATTCTGATTCCGCCGTTACTGGTAGTCATGAACCGGCTGAAGATTGACCGCCGCGGCGTGGCTTGTGCCATCGCGTTCGGCCACAAGGCTCCTTATATCGCAATTCCGATGGGCTTTGGTCTTATCTTTATGGGTATCATCAAAGACAATATGACTCTGAATGGTATGGAAGTAACCCTTAACGATGTAGCATCCGTTAACTGGATTCTGGCAGTGGCCATGCTGATTGGTCTTTTAATTGCGCTGTTTGTAACCTATAGAAAACCGCGTGAATATAAAGACATTGCAATTGTTGAAACACATGAATTATCAAGCCTGAAATTAACTACACAGCACTGGTGTACTATCGCTGCAATCGTTGTTGTAGTAATTCTTCAGATTAAATTTGGTTCTCTTCCATTTGCAGCACTGGGCGGACTTCTCGTAATGTTCCTGACAGGCGCAGTAAAGAGAAAAGATATTGATGAACAGTTCAACGAAGGTATTAAATTAATGGGCTTTATCGCGTTCGTTATGCTTGTAGCAGGCGGATTTGCACAGGTTCTGAAAGATACCGGCGCTGTTAATGAATTAGTAGACAGTTCCATCACACTGATGGGCGGCAGCAAGGTTATCGCTGCAACCGTAATCACACTGATTGGTCTTCTTGTAACTATGGGTATTGGTACCTCTTTCGGTACAGTTCCTGTACTTGCAGTATTATATGTTCCGTTATGCTCTAAGATCGGATTCTCTCCGGCAGCAACTATCGTCCTGATGTCTGCAGCAGCAGCACTCGGCGACGCCGGTTCACCAGCTTCCGATACTACGCTTGGGCCGACTTGCGGTCTGAACGCAGACGGACAGCACGATCACATTTGGGACACATGTGTACCTACATTCTTACACTTTAATATCCCGTTAATGATCGCAGCTATCCTGGCGGCACAGGTACTGTAAGTAACACTAAAAACTGAATATAGCATTACTACTTAAAAAACCCCTTAAACAACACAACGAAGGCGGCAGAGCAGATGCATAGGCAAGATGCATCCAACTCTGCCGCTTTTCCCTGTCCTGTTGTCAAAAAAACAACAATCGACAATGATATTATTATTAAAGGTTATTTAAATTCTGCTTCCCTGGCAACAGGAATTTATCCAGGGAAGCGCTTGTCAAACTGTTCTCCGTCATAGAGGCGGTATCCGGAACTCTCGGCAGTCATTTTTGGTTTCAGAAGGCTAATCGGCGTTAAAGTACAATTGTCTTTATAACCGGTTCTTCAAAAAAGACCGGGCCGCCGATTCTGGCATCAGTGATTTTTCCGTTCTTTGCGGTAAATTCAGCTTTTAATATACCGCCCGGCTGCTTCAGCTCCAGGCGGAAATCGCCGTCGGCCACATCGCGGCCGAGCCATACCGTCGAAGCCAGAGTGCCGCTTCCGCAGCTGCTTTCCCAGATGAAACTGTCGGTTGCCCGAACCCAGACTACGGGTGTCATCTCACCGTCCTTGATAAAGATAGCCCCTGCTGCATCCACATCCGTTTCCTTCGCCATCTTGTCGAGAACAGCGTGCGCCAGAGTTTCAGAAGGTTCGACATCCTCAAGAATGACGTGGGTGATTCCCTCCAGAACCACGGCCGGAAAGCGGAGCAGTCCGCTGCCGTCGGAAGAGGAAATACCGCTGTCTCTGCCGCATTCCTCGGGGAGCGACAGCTCTGTAATTGCCTGAGGCAGGGGCATGGACACCCAGGAACCGTCTTCCTCCAGGAGAACTTCCAGGATATCTTTGCTTCCGGATACCTCTACGGGAATACGCTCACCGGCTTTCATGCCGTTTCGCCTGCCCAGCAGCAGACCAAAGCTTCGGGACGCGTTGCCGCAGAATTCCCCGCCCATCATCTCCATACGCCCTGCGGCGCCCCGGAGCGGTTTAAGCAGAAAACCGGCCTGCTCTGCATTTAAATCTTCTTCCTTTAAAATGGCGGCGCCCACTGCCGCATATAACTCGGGCGGAACCTCGCCCTCTGCGAATGCTGTCCGATTTCCGGCCGGATCGGCCATTGTAATTTTTAATTTGAATTCCATTATGTAACCCTCCTGTGTTGAATGTAAATGATATAATTTCCCTAAGAATACCATACATCCTAAGCATATAATTTACAAGCGGTTTCGTGAATTTCCAGTATGGAGATTTAACTGAGGTTGGGAGGACGCGTCCGGAACGGACCATGTCCGGTG
>ERZ791934.941-NODE-941-length-33463-cov-9.368265_pt1 | contig 33463 bp, 41 predicted proteins | sample MGYA00510125_ERZ791934 | MGnify/ENA primary metagenome ERZ791934 (study PRJEB30046, sample SAMN00993240) | human gut metagenome | study: EMG produced TPA metagenomics assembly of the A metagenome-wide association study of gut microbiota in type 2...
CGCTGAGCGGGAACACGGACGCGAGATCGTCAACAAACTCGCACATCAGCAGGTTCTGGTATTCGTCCGGGCTGTACTCCAAGCGTAGCTGGTCGAGGTCGAACAGGTTACAGCCGCCGCGCACCGCATCTTCCACGGTGACTATCTGGCGGTATTGCCCGTCTGCGCACAGCAGGCCTGGGGCCAGATTGCTGTGGGACAGGTCGATGTCCACCTTGTCAGCTTTGTTGCGTCCACGGTTGAACAGCGCACCGGACCAGAACGGATAAGCACTGTGGGTCAGGCTGGATGGCGTGGAAAAATAGGTTTGTCGCCATTTTTTGTGAATAGCCATCCCGGAAGCCACTTTGCGCAGCTCCTGGAATTTCGGTATCCAGAAATATTCATCCAGATACAGGTTGCCGTGATAACTCTGGGCCGTGCGGGCATTGGTGCCGAGGAAGTAAAGCGTGGCTCCGTTAGGAAGCACCATCGGATCGCCTTTCAGCTCCACCTCGACTTCTTTGGCGAAGTCGATGATGTATTGTTTAAAGACGTGGGCCTGAGCCTTACTGGCAGAAAGGAAAATCTGGTTACGTCCGGTAAGTAGGGCGTCAATCAGGGCTTCACGGGCAAAATAGAAGGTCGCGCCGATCTGGCGTGACTTCAGCAGGTTGCGGATGCGGTTGGTTTTTCCGGCTTCCCACCAGTGGCGCTGGTAGTTGAACATGGAGGAATGGAAGATTTCTTCCAGCTTCTCAATCTGCTCATCGGTGAAAACATTCTTTTCCGGCTGACGGCGTGGGCCTTTATTGCGGTTGGCGACGTTAGGGTTTAAGTCGGCTTCGTTGCCGCCATTGTTAAACTTGCCGATCCGCGCGTGGCGCTCAGACTGGCGCGCCAGCAGGTCAATCTCTTTGAAATCTTTCCCTTCTTTGTGCTCCTTCATAATGAGCTGGCAGTAGCGTGCGGCGGTGGTGAGCTGCATCTGATCCAGCGGCCCATAGTCACCCCACTTGTCGCGTTTTTTCCAGCTGTGAACGGTTGCAACTTTCTCGCCCAGCATTTCAGCAATGCGGGCTACGCGGTATCCCTGAAAGTACAGCAGCATGGCCTGCCGACGGGGATCGAGATCTGCGGGTGTCAGTGTGGTGTTCATGGCACAAACCTACAGCCTTGAATGACGGCTTTCCCCGCCTGCGGTTTGTGTGGTTGTCGGTACAAATACCGCGCATTGTTTCACTGCCCCCATCACCGCAACCATAAGGCTCCAGTAAGTTTTTTCTAACGGAGCACGGCTCATGACAGTGAAAGCAAAGCGTTTTCGCATCGGGGTGGAAGGTGCCACCACCGACGGACGCGAAATCCAGCGTGAATGGCTGGAACAGATGGCAGCCAGCTACAACCCGGCGGTGTATACCGCGCTGATTAACCTTGAGCACATCAAGTCTTATCTGCCGGACAGCACCTTTAACCGCTACGGCAAGGTGACGGCGCTGTTTGCTGAAGAAATCACGGAAGGTCCGCTGGCAGGCAAGATGGCGCTGTATGCCGACGTTGAGCCAACGGAGTCCCTGGTGGAGCTGGTGAAAAAAGGCCAGAAATTATTCACCTCTATGGAAGTCAGCCCGAAGTTCGCTGATACGGGCAAAGCCTACCTGGTCGGCCTGGCTGCCACTGATGACCCTGCCAGTCTGGGCACTGAAATGCTGACATTCAGCGCCAGTGCAGCCCATAACCCACTGGCAAACCGCAAGCAGAATCCTGCCAATCTCTTTACCGCTGCAGAGGAAACGGTGATCGAACTGGAAGAAATCCAGGACGACAAACCGTCCCTGTTTGCCCGTGTCACGGCGCTGTTTACCAAAAAAGATCAGTCCGATGACGCCCGGTTCTCTGATGTGCATAAGGCCGTGGAGCTGGTCGCCACTGAGCAGCAGAACCTGAGCGCACGCACCGAAAAATCCCTGTCTGAGCAGGAAGAACGCCTGTCTGAGCTGGAGACTGCCCTGCAGGCACAGCAAACCGCCTTTAACGAACTGGTGGACAAGCTGAGTCATGAAGACAGCCGCCAGGACTACCGCCAGCGTGCAACAGGCGGTAACGCCCCCGCTGACAGTCTGACCAATTGCTGATGGAGCACAAAACCCGATGAAGAAGAATACCCGCTTTGCTTTTAACGCTTACCTGCAGCAGCTGGCGCGTCTGAACGGTGTGGCAGTTGAAGAACTGTCCAGCAAGTTCACCGTGGAGCCGTCTGTGCAGCAGACGCTGGAAGACCAGATCCAGCAATCCGCCGCTTTCCTGACGCTGATTAACGTCACGCCAGTGACCGAGCAGTCCGGTCAGCTGCTGGGGTTGGGTGTTGGTAGCACCATTGCCGGAACCACTGACACCACCGCGAAAGAGCGTGAACCTGTCGATCCTACGCTGATAGTCGATGTGGAATACAAATGCGAGCAGACCAACTTTGACACGGTGCTGACCTACGCGAAGCTGGACCTGTGGGCGAAGTTTCAGGATTTCCAGGTGCGTATTCGTGACGCGATCGTGAAACGTCAGGCACTGGACCGCATCATGATCGGCTTTAACGGCGTGAAGCGTGCGAAAACCTCAAACCGTAGCGAAAACCCGCTGCTGCAGGATGTGAATAAAGGCTGGCTGCAGAAAATCCGTGAGGATGCACCGGATCACGTCATGGGCAGCACCACCACGGGCGGTGAAACCACACCGGGTGCGGTGAAAGTCGGGAAAGGTGGCGAATATGCCAACCTGGACGCCGTGGTGATGGATGCCGTCAATGAGCTTATCGACGTGGTCTACCAGGACGATGACGATCTGGTGGTGATTTGCGGTCGTGAACTGTTGTCTGACAAGTATTTCCCGCTGGTCAACAAAGAGCAGGAGAACAGTGAAAAACTGGCTGCAGATATGATCATCAGCCAGAAACGCATGGGTGGCCTGCAGGCCGTGCGTGCGCCGTTCTTCCCGCCGAATGCGCTGCTGATCACCCGTCTGGATAACCTGTCCATCTACTGGCAGGAGGATACCCGCCGCCGTTCAGTTATCGACAACCCGAAACGTGACCGGATTGAAAACTTTGAATCCGTTAACGAAGCCTATGTGGTTGAGGACTACCGCTGCGCCGCACTGGTGGAAAACATCCAGATTGGCGACTTCAGCGCCGCCGCAGCAGAAACCGGAGCGTAATCCATGAGCCTGAGTCCCGCACGGCAGCATCGCCTGCGCGTTCAGGCTGAACAGGCCGCCCGCGAGGGCGGCAGCGTTCGCCACGCGTCGGGCTATGACCTGATGCTGCTGCAACTGGCGGAAGACCGACGCCGTCTCAAGGGTGTTCAGTCCACGGTCAAAAAAGCGGAAATCAAAGTGGAGCTGCTGCCGAAGTACGCCGCCTGGGCGGAGGGTGTTCTGGCTGCCGGAGGCGCTCAACAGGATGACGTGCTGATGTACGTGATGCTGTGGCGTATTGATGCCGGAGATTATGCCGGGGCGCTGGAGATCGGGCGTCATGCCCTGCGTCATGGCTGGGTGATGCCGCTGGGTAACCGCAACGTGCAGACCGTGCTGGCAGAGGAAATGGCAGACGCGGCACAGAGCGCAATGCTTGCCACTACCGGCTTTGATGCCGATCTGTTGCTGCAGACGCTGGAGCTGACAGACGGTCTGGATATGCCGGACCAGTCACGGGCGCGTCTGCATAAAGCGATTGGCGCTGTCCTGAGTGAAAGTAATCCGGCTTCCGCCCTTAATCATCTCAACCATGCGTTACAGCTCGATCCCCGCTGTGGCGTGAAAAAAGACAAACAGCAGCTGGAGCGCAGACTGCGCAATGACAGCCGCTGACAGAACGTGCCCCCGCGCACGGGCGGCACGGGGTGGCGAAAGGCACTGCCACATCAAAACCCCGTCCACCGCCCTTTATTTCAGGAGAAAGCAGCATGAAGTTTGTTGCGCCAGAACAGGCACCGGAACAGGCGGAAATCATCAGAAATACGCCGTTCTGGCCTGATGTGGACCTGTCGGAGTTTCGCAGCGTGATGCGCACTGACGGCACGGTGACGCAGCCGCGTTTAAAACAGGTTGCGCTGTCGGCAATTTCGGAGGTCAACGCAGAGCTGTATGAGTTTCGCAGACGTCAGCAGATGCTGGGATATGCCTCGCTGGCAGAGGTTCCGGCGGAACAGCTGGACGGCAAAAGTGAGCGCATTCATCACTATTTCAACGCGGTTTACTGCTGGGCACGCGCCATGCTCAACGAGCGTTATCAGGACTATGACGCCACGGCATCCGGTGTGAAGCGGGGCGAGGAACTGGCGGAAGCAAGCGGTGATTTGTGGCGTGACGCCCGCTGGGCCATCAGCCGGGTGCAGGATGCGCCGCACTGCACAGTGGAGCTTATCTGATGAAAGTGCGTGCGCATCAGTATGACACGGTGGACGCGCTTTGCTGGCGTCATTACGGGCGCACGCAGGGTGTCACGGAGCAGGTACTGAAGGCAAATCCGGGGCTTGCCGAATACGGCCCCTTTTTACCTCACGGGCTGCAGGTGGAGCTGCCGGACATACCGACAACCACCACCGTGCAGACCGTCCAGCTATGGGACTGAATTATGACGCTTGAGCGAATCAGTGCCTTTATCACGTATTGCATCGCCGTCGTGCTGGCCTGGCTGGGCGATTTGTCCATCAAGGATGCCTCAACGCTGGGCGGCCTGATGATTGGTGTGCTGATGCTGGCTATCAACTGGTACTACAAACACAAAGCCTACCAGCTTCTGCGCGACGGGCAGATCTCGCGGGAGGACTATGAATCCATCAATCGTTAAACGCTGCCTTGTCGGGGCCGTGCTGGCTATTGCTGCCGCGCTACCGGGTTTTCAGCAGCTTCACACCTCCGTGGAGGGGCTGAAACTGATTGCCGATTACGAAGGCTGTCGTCTGCAGCCGTATCAGTGCAGCGCGGGTGTCTGGACCGACGGCATTGGTAATACATCTGGCGTCATTCCAGGCAAAACCATTACGGAACGACAGGCCGCGGAAGGGCTGATCTCCAACGTGCTGCGTGTGGAGCGGGCACTGGAAAGGTGTGTGAAGCAACAGCCACCGCAGAAAGTGTATGACGCGGTGGTGTCATTTACCTTCAACGTGGGGACAGGCAATGCCTGCAGTTCCACGCTGGTGAAATTGCTCAATCAGCGGCGCTGGGCGGATGCGTGCCGACAGTTGCCGCGCTGGGTTTATGTAAAAGGTGTGTTTAATCAGGGGCTGGATAACCGCCGTGCGCGGGAGATGGCCTGGTGTTTACAGGGAGCAAACTGAAATGAAAAAGAAATTAATCAGCGGACTGTTTCTGATGTTATGGATGGCGCTGTTAATCGCAGCAATGGTGTATCCGCAGGGGATTTTTCCGGTACTGGCAGCGTCCGGCGTTTGGGTAGCCTGTTTGCTGACATGGGCGGTAATTCCGGTAGCACTGGCTGCGTTAATTAAGAATGGCCCGCTCTGGCAGGAGTTGAGGGCATCTTTGCTGAAGACAATTACCCGAAAAGAAAACGTATTTATCAGCTGGGTGATGCGATTGCTGATTGTCGTCAGTCTCGCCTGGACGGGGTGGGCTATTACCCTGGTCTTTTATCTACTGACCGTTATTGCCTTCTGGATCACCCGTAATCAGATGGCGCAACAGGTAGCAGCATGAACCGGTTGCTGCTGGTTGTGCTGGCGTTATTACTGGCGGCGCTGGGCTGGCAGACGTGGCGGCTGGCTGATGCCAGCCAGACCATCAGCACGCAGGCAGACGAGCTGCAGAGCAAAAGCCAGGCACTGGCAAAGAGCAACAGCCAGCTTATCAGCCTGTCCATTCTGACTGAAACCAATAACCGGGAGCAGGCGCGGCTCTATGCCGAAGCAGAACAGACCAGCACACTGCTGAGTCAACGACAACACCGGATCGAGGAACTGAAACGTGAGAACGAGGATTTACGCCGCTGGGCTGATACTCCTTTGCCTGCTGACATTATCCGGCTGCGGGAACGTCCGACACTCACCGGAGGTGCAGCTTACCGTCAGTGGTTGTCCGCGAGTGACGCCGTGTCGGCTGGATCAGGCAGCGCCGCGCACTAACGGTGATCTGAACGCGTTGCTGGATGAAACGGAGGCCGCCTGGGCGGTCTGTGCAGACAAAGTGGACATGATTATTGCGTGTCAGGAGCGAAACAGTGAACAAACCACAATCCCTGCGCCACGCCCTCAATAAAGCGGTGCCTTATGTCCGCAATAACCCGGACAAACTGCATCTGTTTGTGGATAACGGTTCGCTGGTTGCCACGGGGGCCAGCTCCATGTCGTGGGAGTACCGTTACACCCTGAACGCGGTGATTGAGGATTTCAGCGGCGACCAGAATCTGCTGATGGCCCCGGTTTTGCTGTGGCTGAGGGATAACCAGCCCGATGCCATCAATAACCCGGCGTTACGGGAAAAACTATTCACCTTTGAGGTGGATATTCTGCGCAACGATGTCTGTGATATCAGCCTGAACCTGCAACTGACGGAGCGTGTGTTGGTCAGCACTGACGGCAGTGTGTCGAGCGTTGAAGCTGTAGCGGAACCTTATGAACCTGAAGAAATGTGGACGGTGAAACGTGGCTGAATTGCAGAAGGTGGACGACTGGCTGAGTGCCTTGCTGGCGAATCTGGAGCCAGCCGCAAGAAGCCGCATGATGCGCCAGCTGGCGCAGGAACTGCGCCGGACACAGCAGCAGAATATCAGGATGCAGCGCAACCCTGATGGCAGCAGTTATGAACCGCGCAGGCTAACAGCAAGCAGCAAAAAGGGGCGCATCAAACGTCAGATGTTTACAAAGCTGCGCACCACAAAATACCTGAAAACTGCTGCCAGCGCCGATTCTGCCAGCGTGCAGTTTGAAGGTAAGGTGCAGCGCATTGCCCGCGTTCACCATTACGGCTTGCGTGATCGCGTCAGTCGCAAAGGACCTGAGGTCCGTTATGCAGAGCGTCGCCTTCTGGGTGTAAATGATGATGTTGAGGCAATGACCCGCGACATGATTCTGCAATGGCTGGCGGGGTGATCTTTGTATCAGCACTGATACAAGTTGCAGTACTGCCGCCTTTCTTCCCCTGATGGCAACCTTTCCCTATGAACGCACAATTAACAGAAATCATGCGCCTTATCACCAACCTGATCCGCACTGGGGTAGTCACCGAAGTGGACCGGGAGAACTGGCTTTGCCGGGTGAAAACGGGCGACCTCGAAACCAACTGGATCAGCTGGCTGACGCTGCGTGCCGGGAATGCCCGGACATGGTGGCGACCATCGGAAGGTGAGCAGGTGGTGCTGCTGAGTCTGGGCGGAAATCTGGAAACCGCCTTTGCGCTGCCCGCTGTGTATTCGAATCAGTTCGCACCACCGTCGACGTCGGCGGACGCCTGCGTGACAGAACATCCTGACGGTGGCTGGTTTGAATACGACCCCGCCACCGGGCGCTGGTATGTCAGGGGCATCAAATCAATGGTCATTGAGGCCGCTGACAACATCACCATGAAAACCAGTGAGTTTGTACTGGAGGCTGACCGCACGCGTATTAACAGCGAAGTAGTGATCAATGGTGGCGTTACCCAGGGCGGCGGAGCGATGAGTTCTAACGGGATCGTGGTTGATGCGCATCAGCATACAGGCGTCCTGAAAGGCGGCGACACAACCGGAGGTCCGGTATGACGCTTTATAGCGGGATGAACAATACCAGCGGCAAAGTCATTACTGATATTGACCATCTGCGCCAGTCGGTGCGGGACATTCTGCTGACGCCGCAGGGTAGCCGCATTGCCCGCCGGGAATATGGTTCCCTGCTGTCGGCACTGATAGATCAGCCACAAAATCCGGCGTTACGCCTGCAGGTTATGTCGGCTGTGTATGTGGCACTGAGTCGCTGGGAGCCACGGCTGACGCTGGATTCCATCACTATTAACAGCAATTTTGACGGTTCAATGGTGGTGGAGCTGACCGGGCTGCGGAGTAACGGTGTGCCTGTTTCCCTTTCCGTATCAACAGGAGCAGAGAATGGCAGTGATTGACCTTTCGCAGTTGCCTGCGCCGCAGATTGTGGATGTGCCGGACTTTGAGACGCTGCTTGCCGAACGCAAGGCCGAATTTGTGGCGCTTCATCCGAAAGATGAGCAGGAAGCAGTGATCCGCACGCTGGAACTGGAATCTGAACCCGTTACCAAATTGTTGCAGGAGAACGCTTATCGTGAGTTGCTTCTGCGCCAGCGCATTAACGAAGCCGCGCAGGCGGTGATGGTGGCTTATGCCATAGGGAGCGATCTGGACCAGCTCGCTGCCAATTACAACGTGAAACGCCTGACGGTGACGCCTGCTGATAATGACGCTATACCGCCCGTTGCGGCTGTGATGGAAAGTGATGAAGCGTTACGCCTGCGTGTGCCTGCAGCCTTTGAAGGGCTTTCAGTTGCGGGGCCAACTGCAGCTTATGAATTTCATGCCCGAAGCGCCGACGGTCGGGTGGCGGATGCCAGTGCAACCAGCCCGGCACCTGCAGAGGTGGTGCTGACTGTCCTTAGCCGCGAAGGCGATGGAACTGCAGAAAAAGACCTGCTGGACGTGGTGGAAAAAGCTCTGAACAGTGAGAACGTCCGCCCGGTGGCTGACCGTCTGACGGTTCGCAGCGCAGAAATCATCCCGTACCGCGTGGAAGCCACCATTTTTCTCTATCCGGGGCCGGAAGCAGAGCCGGTAATGGCAGCGGCAAAAGCCAGCCTGCAGAGGTACATCGCCAGTCAGACGCGGCTGGGTCGGGATATTCGCCGTAGCGCCATTTTTGCCGCCCTGCATGTGGAGGGTGTGCAGCGTGTGGAACTGGCTTCCCCGCTGGCGGATGTGGTCCTGAACAAAACGCAGGCGGCATCATGTACGCAGTGGAGCGTGACCAACGGGGGAACGGATGAATAGTCTGCTGCCACCGGGTTCAACACCACTGGAGCGCCGACTGGCGCACACCTGCAGCGGGATTTCTGATCTGCAGGTGCCACTGCGTGACTTATGGAATCCGGCGACCTGTCCGGTCAGTTTCCTGCCTTATCTCGCCTGGGCATTCTCTGTGGATCGCTGGGACGAGAGCTGGACAGAAAGCGTCAAGCGCCAGGTGGTGAAGGATGCTTTTTATATTCATCAGCATAAAGGGACCACCAGTGCCGTGCGGCGGGTGGTGGAGCCGTTCGGCTTTCTGATCCGCATTATTGAGTGGTGGCAGACCGGAGAGGCACCGGGCACGTTTCGCCTGGATATCGGCGTGCAGGACCAGGGCATCACTGAAGATACCTATCTGGAACTTGAGCGACTGATAAGCGATGCCAAACCATGTAGCCGCCACATGATCGGCATGTCCATCAATCTGCAGACCAGCGGACCGCATTGGGTGGGAGCCGCCAGCTATCTTGGCGAAGAAATCACGATCTATCCGTATATCAACGAAACGATTATTTCCGGTGGCACCGCGCATGAAGGCGGGGCGGTCCATGTTATTGACACAATGAGAGTGAATCCATGAGCACAAAATTTTATACCCTGCTGACGGATATTGGCGCGGCGAAACTTGCCAGCGCCGCCGCGATCGGTGTGCCGCTAAAAATTACCCATATGGCGGTGGGCGATGGCGGCGGAGTATTGCCAACGCCGGACGCAAAGCAGACGGCACTGGTAAATGAGAAACGCCGGGCTGCGCTGAATATGCTTTATATCGACCCGCAGAATAGCAGCCAGATTATTGCTGAACAGGTGATCCCTGAAAACGAGGGCGGTTGGTGGATACGTGAAGTGGGCCTGTTTGATGAGTCAGGGGCATTGATTGCCGTGGGGAACTGCCCGGAAAGCTATAAACCGCAACTGGCTGAAGGCAGCGGGCGTACCCAGACCGTGCGCATGGTGCTGATTACCAGCAGTACGGACAATATCACACTGAAAATTGACCCTGCCGTAGTGCTGGCAACCCGCAAGTATGTGGATGATAAGGTACTGGAGCTGAAGGTGTACGCGGATGATCAGATGGCAAAACATCTTGCCGCACCGGACCCGCATTCACAGTATGCGCCAAAAGACAGCCCGACGTTTACCGGAACCCCCAAAGCGCCAACGCCAGCGGCGGGGAATAATACTACGCAGCTTGCGACCACCGCGTTTGTTCAGGCGGCACTGACGACCCTGATTAATGGTGCGCCAGCCACGCTGGACACGCTGAAAGAAATTGCCGCAGCCATTAACAATGACCCGAAATTCAGTACCACCATTAACAATGCGCTGGCACTGAAAGCGCCGCTGTCGAGTCCGGCACTCACCGGAACGCCAACCGCACCTACTGCGGCACAGTCGGTCAACAATACACAGATTGCCACCACGGCATTTGTGAAATCGGCGATTGCGGCAATGGTGGGTTCTGCACCTGCGGCACTGGATACACTGAACGAACTGGCGGCGGCGCTGGGGAATGACCCGAACTTTGCCACGACAATGCTTAATGCACTGGCAGGTAAACAACCGCTGGACAATACGCTGACTAATTTGAGTGGAAAGGATGTAGCTGGTCTTCTCACATACCTTGGTTTAGGAGAAGGCTCTGCATTACCCGTAGGTGTGCCTGTTCCGTGGCCTTCAGTCACACCGCCAACAGGCTGGCTGAAATGCAACGGTGCAGCTTTTTCTGCCGAAGAGTATCCGGAACTGGCAAAAGTTTATCCGACAAATAAATTGCCAGATTTACGCGGCGAATTCATTCGTGGGTGGGATGATGGAAGAGGAATTGATTCAGGACGGACTCTCCTGTCTGCTCAGGACGGGAGCATTGAGGCACACGGCCATGATTACAATGGGGTCATCTATACTTCTAGCGGTCCTTCCTGGGCTAATACGACGGATGCGGGACACCGGGCATATTCGGGATTTACATCATCATATGGCGGAAGCGAAACCCGTCCACGAAATATTGCATTTAACTATATCGTAAGGGCTGCATAATGGATAACGCCGTATTAAATAGCGAGATTATTGCCACGAAGGCGGGGAATATTACCGTCTATAACTATGATGGTAAAACTCGGGAATATATTTCTACTTCAAATGAATATCTTGCCATTGGTGTCGGTATCCCTGCATATTCCTGTTTAGATTCACCAGTTACACGTAAAGCTGGTTATGCAATCTGCCGTTCTGCAGATTTTAACTCATGGGAATATGTGCCAGATCATCGCGGTGAAATCGTTTTTAGCACCGAAACAGGAGAATCAAAAGAAATCACAGCACCAGGTGATTACCCTGAAAATACAACCACTATCGCCCCGTTAACGCCATACGATGAATGGGATGGTGAGAAATGGGTGACGGATACCGAGGCACAGCATAGCGCCGCAGTAGACGCGGCAGAAGCACAGCGCCAGTCGCTGATTGATGCTGCAATGGCTTCCATTAGTCTGATTCAGCTGAAATTACAGGCCGGGCGGAAGCTGACGCAGGCAGAAACCACCCGGCTTAACGCCGTGCTTGATTACATTGACGCGGTGACGGCAACAGATACGAGCACCGCGCCGGATGTCATCTGGCCTGAACTGCCGGAGGCGTAGGCCATTCAATATCTGGCGCACCGGAAGTATCGACCAGTTCCAGTGCGTCCAGATAATCCAGCCACAAATTATATTGCGCCAGTTCGTCACCTTTCAGACGACCAATAGCCGCTTTACCAGGCCATTGTTTACTGTTCATATAATCGTTGGCCTGATTAATCAATTGCTGCTTTTCCAGTTCGGCTGCAGCAATCTGTTCCTCATGTGTTGGTGGTGGAATTTCAGACCATGCAGGAAAACCATTTTCTCCAGCGATACGGATTTTTCCTTTCGGCGGTAATCCGGAAAACTCAATATACACCTGCTCATCAACTTCAACAGCATCATCTGGCCATGAGTCAGCTTGAGTGTAATCCTCTTTCATCTCCAGCGGATAGAAAGAGTTTGTAGTCGCGGAATATATATAATTCATTTCTCATTCCATATAGCTAAATTAACAGCCTAACGCTAAAAATGAAGCGCCGAGACCTGGAGTACCGGCTCTGGATATAAATTTAACCGGGTCGGAACTAAAACCTGCACAGGCAATATAACCAACAGCCCCGCTATCTGGTGTGTAGTCTTGTGAGACCAAAACACGCAGACATCTGTTCGGAAATGCAATCGGGAAATGGGTTACCACATCCTGTGCAATGCCTGGAGTGCTGATTGAGCCCCACTGAAGAATCAAACCAGATGGTAATTTTTGATATCCAGTACCTGAAACAGAAAGCGTGAAGCTACCCATATCAGGTATCTGATTCGCCCCTGTCCCCACATTCCTTTTTGCCGCTTCTCCCAAACCAACGTTTATGAAAATGCAGAGATAACGGCTAACTGGCATCATCTCCGGTTTTTATTCAGGGGGATGATCATGCTTATTGGCTATGTACGCGTGTCAACAAATGACCAGAACACCGATTTGCAACGCAATGCACTGAACTGTGCGGGATGTGAGCGGATTTTTGAGGATAAAATCAGTGGCACCAAGTCCGACAGACCGGGGCTGAAAAAGCTGCTCAGGACACTATCGGCAGGAGACACGCTGGTTGTCTGGAAGCTGGACAGACTGGGGCGCAGTATGCGGCATCTTGTTACGCTGATAGAAGAGCTGCGCCAGCGTGGCGTGAATTTCCGAAGCCTGACTGACAGTATTGATACCAGCACCCCAATGGGCCGTTTCTTTTTTCATGTCATGGGTGCCCTGGCTGAAATGGAACGCGAACTGATAGTTGAACGTACCAGGGCGGGGCTGGCTGCAGCTCGTGCTAAAGGCAGAGTAGGTGGACGCCGTCCTAAGTTGACCAGCGAACAGTGGGCACAGATTGGGCGTTTACTCGAGGCCGGAGAATCAAGACAGCGTATTGCACTGATTTTTGATGTAGGCGTTTCTACCATTTATCGAAAATTTCCGGCAAATAAGAACAATAAATCTCCCTGAATCAGCTTTATTTTGATTATCCCTGAAAGCAGACAAATACCGTCATTTTGTGTGAATAACGGTACAACTGCGCTTAGCTGTTTGTCAGGCACAATCACTTCAACATAGGGCGAAGCCTAATCCAATCAGGAGGTTCGCCACTATGGCTCAGGATTACCACCACGGGGTGCGCGTTGTTGAAGTCAACGAAGGCACCCGATCCATTACCACGGTGAGCACCGCCATCGTGGGTATGGTCTGCACGGGCGATGATGCCGATGCAAAAATGTTTCCTCTTAATAAACCCGTGCTGATCACTGATGTGCTGACTGCCAGCGGTAAAGCGGGTGAGTCAGGCACGCTGGCTCGTTCGCTGGATGCCATCGCTGACCAGGCAAAACCCGTGACCGTTGTTGTGCGTGTGCCGCAGGGTGAAACGGAAGAAGAAACCACGACCAATATCATCGGAGCAGTGACCGCTGAAGGTAAAAAAACAGGCATGAAAGCCCTGTTATCTGCCCAGTCACAGCTCGGCGTTAAACCGCGCATTCTCGGCGTGCCAGGTCACGACACGAAGGCGGTAGCTACTGAGTTGCTGAGCGTGGCGCAAAGCCTGCGTGGATTTGCTTACCTGTCAGCGTATGGTTGCAAGACAGTGCAGGAAGCAATCACTTACCGTGAAAACTTCAGTCAGCGTGAAGGAATGCTGATCTGGCCCGACTTTACTGGCTGGGACACGGTGCTGAATGCCGAAGCAACGGCTTATGCCACCGCCCGTGCGCTTGGTCTGCGCGCCAAAATTGACGAGCAGACCGGATGGCACAAAAGCCTGTCCAACGTGGGCGTTAACGGTGTCACCGGAATTTCTGCTGATGTGTTCTGGGATCTGCAGGACCCGGCAACCGATGCGGGACTGCTGAACCAGAACGACGTCACCACCCTTATCCGCAAAGACGGTTTTCGCTTCTGGGGTTCCCGCTGCCTGAGTGATGACCCGCTCTTTGCCTTCGAAAACTACACCCGCACGGCGCAGGTGCTGACGGACACGATGGCAGAAGCGCACATGTGGGCGGTGGATAAACCGCTGAATCCGTCGCTGGCCCGCGACATTATCGAGGGTATCCGCGCCAAAATGCGCAGCCTGGTCAGTCAGGGCTATCTCATTGGTGGTGATTGCTGGCTGGATGAGTCGGTGAACGACAAAGACACGCTGAAAGCCGGAAAACTCACCATCGACTACGACTACACGCCAGTGCCGCCACTTGAAAACCTGATGCTGCGTCAGCGCATCACCGATCAGTACCTGGTGAATTTCTCCAGCCAGGTCAGCGCGTAAGGGGACAACATGGCTTTACCACGCAAATTAAAACACCTGAACCTGTTTAATGACGGGAACAACTGGCAGGGGATCGTTGAGTCGCTGACGCTGCCGAAATTTACCCGCAAATATGAGAAGTATCGCGGCGGCGGAATGCCGGGTGCAGTGGATGTGGATCTGGGGCTGGATGACGGCGCACTGGATACGGAATTTTCCATTGGTGGTACTGAACTGCTGCTGTTTAAGCAGATGGGCAAAGCCACGGTGGATGGTATCCAGTTGCGCTTTACCGGCTCTATCCAGCGTGACGATACCGGGGAAGTGCAGGCCGTGGAGCTTGTGGTGCGTGGACGTCACAAAGAAGTGGATTCCGGCGAGTGGAAGACGGGCGAAAGCAACACCACCAAAGTGACCAGTACCAACAGCTACGCGAAGCTGACTATAAATGGTGAGGTGCTCTATGAAGTGGACCTTATCAACATGGTGGAAATTGTGGACGGTGTGGACCTGATGGAAGCGCACCGCAACGCCCTCGGCCTCTGATGTATCTGAACGGCGCGGGATACCGCGCCAGAACCCAATTTACAGGACAGCAAAATGAGCGATAAGCAGACTGAAAAGACTATTCAACTGGATACCCCCATCAAGCGCGGTAAAACAGAAATCACCGAAATTGTGCTGCGTAAACCGCAGTCCGGTGCGCTGCGCGGTACACGCCTGCAGGCCATTATGGATATGGATGTGAACGCGATGATGACCGTGATCCCCCGCATCTCCAGTCCGGCACTGACTGCACAGGAAATTGCAGAGATGGACCCGGCAGATCTCACTGCCATGTCGGTTGAGGTTGTCACTTTTTTGTTGAAGAAGTCGGTGCTTGCCGGTTTACCGACAGCCTAACGGTTGACGATCTGGTGGCAGATATCGCCACCATTTTTCACTGGCCGCCATCCGTTACTGACGTTATGCCGCTGACCGAAGTGCTGGAATGGCGGTATAAAGCGATTCAGAGAAGCGGGGCCAACGATGAGTGATAACAACCTGCGGCTGCAGGTCATTCTTAATGCGGTTGACAAACTCACCCGCCCATTCCGTGTTGCACAGGCCAGTTCGAAAGAGCTGGCTGGCGCAATCAGAAACTCCCGTGACGCATTAAAGCAACTCAATCAGGCGGGTAATAGCCTGGAAAAATTTCGCAAGCTGCAGGCTGATAACAAGAAGTTAGGCGACAGGCTGAACTATGCCAGACAGAAGGCTAATTTGCTTAGCTCTGAGCTGGAGGCGATGGAACAACCATCACAACGGCACCTTGTGGCTTTAGGTCGGCAAACGCTGGCAGTCCAACGCCTGGAAGAACAGCAAAAATATTTGCAGAAGCAAACGGCGCTTGTGCGTGCAGAACTGTACCGGGCGGGAATTTCTGCGAAAGATGATGCGGGAGCAACTGCCCGTTTAGCCCGTGAAACATCACGTTATAACCAGGAATTGTCGAAACAGGAGGCGCGGCTGAAGCGACTGGGTGAAGCTCAGCGCAGGATGAATGCGGCGCGTGCCAGTTATGCCCGTTCGCTGGAGGTGCGCGATCGTATTGCAGGAGCCGGAGCCACTACCACGGCTGCAGGGCTGGCAATGGGGACGCCAGTGATGGCGGCAGTAAAAAGCTATACCAGCATGGAAGATGCCATGAAAGGTGTGGCAAAGCAGGTCAATGGTCTGCGTGACGATAATGGAAACCGTACTGCACGTTTTTATGAAATGCAGGATGCCATCAAGGCTGCCAGCGAACAGTTGCCGATGGAAAACGGTGCGGTGGACTTCGCTGCACTGGTTGAAGGTGGTGCGCGCATGAACGTCGCAAACCCTGACGACAGCTGGGAAGACCAGAAACGTGACCTGCTGGCCTTCGCCAGTACGGCAGCAAAGGCGGCAACAGCCTTTGAGCTGCCAGCGGATGAACTGTCAGAAAGTCTGGGGAAAATCGCCCAGCTCTACAAAATCCCTACCCGCAATATTGAACAGCTCGGTGATGCGCTGAATTATCTGGATGATAACGCCATGTCGAAAGGTGCAGACATCATTGATGTCATGCAACGCCTGGGCGGTGTGGCTGATCGTCTGGATTATCGTAAAGCGGCGGCGCTGGGTTCCACCTTCCTGACACTGGGCGCTGCGCCAGAGGTTGCAGCCAGTGCAGCAAACGCGATGGTGCGTGAATTGTCCATTGCCACCATGCAAAGCAAGAGTTTCTTTGAAGGGATGAATCTGCTGAAACTCAATCCTGAAGTGATTGAAAAGCAGATGACGAAGGATGCGATGGGAACCATCCAGCGCGTGCTGGAGAAGGTGAACGCACTGCCGCAGGACAAGCGTCTGTCTGCCATGACCATGTTGTTTGGTAAAGAGTTTGGTGATGACGCGGCGAAACTGGCAAACAACCTTCCGGAACTGCAGCGCCAGCTAAAACTGACAGCGGGCAATGATGCGCTCGGTTCCATGCAGAAAGAATCCGACATCAACAAAGACTCACTTTCTGCTCAGTGGTTGCTGGTCAAAACCGGAGCGCAGAACACCTTCAGCAGCCTGGGCGAAACGCTGCGCCAGCCGCTGATGGATATTCTGTACACGGTGAAAAGCATCACGGGGGCGTTGCGCCGCTGGGTGGAAGCTAACCCGGAACTGACAGGCACACTGATGAAAGCAGCGGCTGTTGTGGCTGCGGTTACTGTCGGCCTCGGCACCTTAGCGGTGGCGCTGGCTGCAGTGCTGGGGCCGCTGGCAGTGATCCGTCTGGGATTCTCTGTGCTGGGTATCAAAACGTTACCTTCCGTTACGGCAGCAGTAACTCGAACCAGCAGCGCGTTGTCCTGGTTAGCTGGCGCACCACTGATACTGCTGCGACGCGGACTTGCTTCATCGGGCAACGCTGCGGGTCTACTTACTGCACCGTTGTCATCTTTGCGCCGCACGGCATCACTGACGGGAAATGTCATGAAAACTGTAGCAGGTGCGCCGGTTGCACTTTTGCGGTCTGGATTATCCGGTTTACGTGCTGTTGCTGTGATGTTTATGAATCCTCTGGCGGTACTGCGCGGTGGACTGGTCGCCGCAGGCACGGTGCTGCGAGTACTGGTATCTGGTCCACTGGCGATGCTGCGCGTTGCCCTGTATGCCGTATCTGGTCTGTTAGGTGCTCTGCTCAGTCCGATAGGTCTTGTGGTTACTGCACTGGCGGGCGTGGCGCTGGTTGTCTGGAAATACTGGCAACCCATCACCGCATTTCTTGGTGGCGTGGTGGAAGGATTCAAAGCGGCGGCAGGTCCCGTCAGTGCAGCATTCGAACCACTTAAGCCTGTGTTTCAGTGGATTGGCGACAAAGTGCAGGCGCTCTGGGGCTGGTTTACTGATCTGCTGACGCCCGTTAAGTCGACCTCTGCCGAACTGCAGAGTGCAGCGGCAATGGGGCGGCGATTCGGGGAGGCACTGGCGGAAGGGCTGAATATGGTCATGCATCCGCTGGACTCCCTGAAATCCGGCGTTTCCTGGTTGCTGGAGAAACTCGGCGTTGTCAGTAAAGAGGCCGCAAAGGCGAAACTACCGGAAAGTGTGACGCGTCAGCAACCTGCGACGGTGAATACAGACGGTAAAGTGATGATGCCATCGGGTGGTTTTCCGTCATGGGGATATGGCTTTGCGGGGATGTATGACAGCGGCGGCTATATCCCGCGCGGGCAGTTTGGCATCGTCGGTGAAAACGGGCCGGAAATTGTTAACGGCCCGGCAAACGTGACCAGCCGGAGAAATACAGCTGCACTGGCTGCCGTTGTCGCCGGAATGATGGGTGTTGCTGCCGCGCCAGCAGAGCTTCCACCGTTACATCCTTTGGCACTTCCCGCGAAAGGTGGAGAAGCAATTGTGAGTCGCGCAGCCACTGTGCCGCTCGTTCAACGGATTGAGGCACCGACGCAGATCATCATTCAGACGCAGCCAGGACAAAGTGCGCAGGATATTGCGCGGGAGGTGGCACGCCAGCTTGATGAACGTGAACGCAGGCTAAAGGCAAAAGCCAGGAGTAACTACAGCGATCAGGGGGGATACGACGCATGATGATGGTGCTGGGATTGTACGTGTTTATGCTGCGCACCGTTCCGTATCAGGAACTGCAGTATCAACGCAGCTGGCGACATGCGGCAAACAGCCGGGTAAACCGTCGTCCGTCCACGCAGTTTCTGGGACCGGAAAACGACATGCTGACGCTTTCCGGTGTTCTTATGCCGGAGATAACAGGCGGCAGGCTGTCGTTGCTGGCACTGGAGCAGATGGCAGAACAGGGGAAAGCATGGCCCCTGATTGAAGGCAGCGGCACGATTTACGGCATGTATGTGATTGAGGGACTGAATCAGACTAAAACGGAGTTTTTCCGCGACGGTATGCCGCGCAGGATTGAGTTCACCCTTTCGCTAAAACGGGTGGATGAATCCCTGTCCGATATGTTCGGTGATCTCAGTACTCAACTGAATAATCTGCAGGACACGGCAACGTCTGCCTTAAGCGATATCAGTAAAACGGTGGGAGGGCTGCTGTCGTGAATTTCAGCTCTGAACTGCTTAACAAAGGCAACAAAACTCCCGCATTCAGCATCAGTATTGAGGGGAAGGATATCACCACTGTGCTGGATAACCGCCTGATGAGTCTGACGTTGACGGACAATCGGGGCTTTGAAGCAGACCAGCTTGATCTGGAGCTGGACGACGCCGACGGAAAAATCGTGCTGCCGCGCCGTGGTGCGGTCATCACGCTGGCGCTGGGCTGGAAGGGGCAGCCGCTTTTCCCGAAAGGGGCATTCACGGTGGACGAGATTGAACACACTGGCGCACCGGATCGCCTGACTATCCGGGCGCGAAGTGCTGATTTTAGGGAAACGCTGAATACCCGCCGTGAAAAATCGTGGCATAAGACCACCGTCGGGGAAGTGGTGAAGGAAATAGCCGCGCGGCACAAGCTGAAGATGGCACTGAGTAAAGACCTGTCGGATAAGCCCGTGGAGCATATAGACCAGACTAATGAGAGTGACGGCAGTTTTCTGATGCGGCTGGCGCGACAGTACGGTGCCATCGCGTCGGTGAAAAATGGCAATCTGTTATTCATCCGGCAGGGGCAGGGCAAAAGCGCCACTGGTAAACCTCTGCCAGTGATCACTATCACACGCAAGGACGGCGACAGTCACCGATTTACCCTGGCAGATCGCGGAGCCTACACGGGCGTAATTGCCAGCTGGTTGCATACCCGCGAACCTGCGAAGAAAGAAAGCACCACGGTGAAGCGTAAGCGCAGAACTAAGAAGCAGAAGAAAGAGCCAGAAGCGAAGCAGGGCGATTACCTGGTGGGTACGGATGAAAACGTGCTGGTACTTAATCGCACTTATGCCAACCGGAGCAACGCCGAACGAGCGGCGAAAATGCAGTGGGAACGCCTGCAACGCGGCGTTGCGTCATTTTCTCTACAACTGGCAGAAGGGCGGGCAGATCTCTACACGGAAATGCCTGTGAAGGTCAGTGGTTTTAAACAGCCGATAGATGATGCGGAATGGACCATTACGACTCTGACGCATACCGTAAGCCCGGATAATGGTTTTACGACCAGTCTGGAGCTTGAAGTGAGGATTGATGATTTCGAAATGGAATGATTCTTCGCAATGGAGAACTTTTAAGTTTGCAAAATGGAATAATGCGGTATCATTATTGTGAATTTAGCAAAAATGGGGAGAACTCGAAAAATGATGATTTGCCCACTGTGTGGAAGTGCCGCCCATACTCGCAGCAGTTTTCAGGTATCTTCATTGACCAAAGAGCGTTACAACCAGTGCCAGAACATTAACTGCAGCCATACTTTTGTTACCCATGAAACTTTTGTTCGTTCGATTGCAACGCCAAAAGAGTCAAATCCGGTTCAGCCGCATCCAATGAAATCAGGACAGGTAGCGCTCTCTCTTTGACGCTGCCGCCATTTTGTCGCCATCGTTAAAAAACAGTGCTTCTAACATCATGATCTTAAACACCATAAATTTCAGGCAACAAAAAACCCATTTATGTAAACGGGTTAATGAAAACAATAAGTTAGAGTAAAAACAATAAGTTGGGTTGGTGGTCAGTGGTGGTTATTACGGGGTAATGCCAACCGCTGCCGCCACTTTGTCGCCACTTGGCAGCGTTGCCAGAGGATTGAAACGGAGCGCCGTTTCCAGATGATCTGGTGCCAGATGTGCGTAACGCATAGTCATTTTTATATCGTGGTGTCCGAGAATTTTTTGTAAGGCGAGAATGTTTCCACCCGACATCATGAAGTGCGCCGCAAACGTATGGCGCAGAACGTGTGTGAGTTGACCGCGAGGGAGCACGATAGACGTTTTTTCCATCACGGATAAAAATTGAAAATAGCAGTCTGTAAAGAAATTGAACCCATCAAGCGCCATGATCTCTTCGTAAAGCTCTTTACTGATAGGGATGCTTCTGTTTTTCTTCCCCTTCGTTCTGACAAAGGTAATTCGGTATTTGGTCACCTGTGAGCGGGTAAGATTTACGGCTTCACGCCAGCGTGCGCCTGTGCTTAAGCATATCTTAACTACCAGTGCCAGAATTGGGTCCTGACGTTTGCAATCAGCCAGCAATTCAACAATCTGCTCATGGGTAAGCCATGCCATCTCTTTTTCTGCGATGGTGAATTTTCGCATGTTCTCCAGTGGGTTCGGATACGACCATTCGCCCAGACGGGATAGTTCGCTAAAAACACTACTTAGATAGCTTTGCTCCAGGTTAATGGTGACCGGGCTTGCTCCTTTCTTCCATTTCTCGCTGAAGTAGATCTCGCCTGTCAGGCGTTTATCTCGATAGTGGGCAAACATTTTAGAGGTGAGATCGGTTGCAAGAGGATTACCCAGAGCGTCAACCATCAACAGCAATTTGTCATAGACATGCTGCCCAGCTGTCAGAGATTTACCATGTAGTTTGAACCATAGCTCAACCACGTCTTTCAGTGTTCGACGATCCACTGATTCACCCAGCCAGGGCTTTGCTTCGGTTTCTTCTATCGTGTGGCGCTCAAAAGCCAGAGCTTCGCCTTTGGTGGCGAATTGTTTACGCACCCGACGCCCACTACGTCCGGCGGGGTAACATTCGCAAAGCCATTTTCCTGTGGTGAGTTTTCGTACTGCCATAAAAAAGCCCTCATGTCAGAGGGCTAAATTTAACTGTATGTTTGACCAGTGGTCAATGTATGTAAATATTAAATCATACGTCAGGGGTAATCCAGTCGACTAAAGCCTCAATACTTTCGAAATCTGCACAGATATCTGAAAGAGGTTGTGTATCTGCTTTTGTTTTGAAATCAGCCCATACTGATTCATTTTTTTCTGTAAGACCCAAATGGTTTTCTATCGAACCATTTAGCCAAATCCAAATATTTGCATTTCTCAGTTTTGCGGCTAATGATGACAAAAATTCTCTGGCGCCGGGCTTTTGAGACATAATAGCAAATGCTTCAGCTGCGGTAGTGTTACTACCCTTTGTAGGCAAACCGGATCCATCGAGAGTGCATTCTCCATTAGCATGCATACTTCTCAAGATTTCTTTTAGTCGTAAAATATCCTCGTCATTATGTTCTAAGAAGTTGTTCCTTATTGCACCGCGGAACGCAAAATCTAAATCAACAATTGCTTTTGTAGGTATATCCATTGAATTTAGAATTTGCATCGTTTTAGATATACTTTCAACGGACCCTGTTTCAATTAGTGCTATTTGCATCTGACCTAATGTTTTATTTTTAACTTTGTTAAAAATAAATGGGAGCAGAGTAGTCTCTGTTTTACCTTCTGTTAGTATTACATTGTTAGCAAACAAAACTTTTGAAGACTGTGTTAATGAAAATAAATGGGTTGCTTGTGCTGGTCGTTGTTCGATTACTTTATTGACTGCTTCTTTTAATGTTAATCTGCAATGAGTGCCACGCTGACTGTTTTTTCTGATTAACACAGTGTCTTTTGCTAAGTCAGAGGTAATCATTTGAGATGAATGGGTAGAGAAAATTATTTGATATCCATGATGAGATAGTGTTTTTAGAGATTCTCTAATTTGTTCGATAGCAAATGGGTGAAGATATAACTCAGGTTCATCTATTAACAGTAGAGTAGTTGTTTTAATATCATCACCGTTGGTTATATCAGCTAAATGTCTTATTAGAGACATCTGAATCGAACGCTGTGTGCCATGACCATAAGAAGAACAGTCACGAGCAATGCCGGGAAATGAATCTTCATATACTTTTACAGTCCCAGATTTAAATATATCCTTGAAGTCAGGGAGTTCGAAGTGTAGTTTTAAACTTATCCCAGGGAAGAAATCAGCAAGTTTACTACTTATTGAATCATCAATATCATTGAGGTCCGATATTCGTTTATTACCGGTTGCAGTCATTCTTCTATTAACGGCATTTAAATGGCTTAGTATCCTTTGAGTGTGCTTCTCTTCTATTTTGCAACTCAATTCTGCCAGCAACTTACCTATTGTAGTTCCTGTTTTTGATTTTGAAGAATCATCCGCTGCATTTTCCATTGCACCTATACGTATTGGGTCTGGAAATAAAGCTTTTATCGCATTCTCAATACCCGTTGGTGATGTCCTGAATTCGTTATTTTCTGGGTTTTTAATTAATAATCTGACGTCTTTTGCACTTTGAGCACCAACAGTCTGTTGACGCTTAAATATCAATACCCCATCAATAATGTAGGGTGAAATTCTAGTTCTGTTTTCTTCTGTTAAAGCTGACAAAATATCTTCAGTAATACCCTTAACTGTACCTATAACTTCTATAGGGTTATCTGGATTAGTATAATCATCAGAGGACAAAAGTTTTTTCTTAAAAAGCCATTCAATAGCATTTAAAATCGTTGACTTACCAGCATTGTTGTAACCGATTAAAGGCGTGAATGAAGAAAAATTGATATCAATATCTTTGCAAGATCTAAAGTTTTTTATAGAAATCTTTGAAAGATGATGATTCATTTTAGACTCCTCCAGTAAGTATTTAAAAGTAATGTCTGCAATGTTATTGTATTGTTAAGATAATGCTGGCTATAATTTGAATATCCTCAATGGAACACTCAAAATCCTTACTCCCACCAGAAACAAGAATTTTGTTCTTAGGTAAACGAGTTAACTCTTTTAAAGATAACTCATTGTCAATTCCTACTAACCATTTTCCATCTCTAATTAGGTGAAATTCTTTATCACATATGACATGTTTTTCTCCATTGCTTACAAACATCAAGCTGCTAGTTTCTTGCTTCGGAAGTAGACACCGATCCATGGATAAAAAACCTGACTCGACAAGCACGCCATTGACCAAATTGAACTTATTTAAAATTACAGTGTTTTCTTCTTGTGAACTATTTGGTGTTTCGATTCCTGTAACTAGCCAGGCGAGATCCGCTTTGGTTTCTAATGCGCATTTAATCACCCAATCCGCAGGGAAAGAATCTCGCATGTATCGTGTGGCTAATGTGCTTTTTGAAATACCAAGGTGGTCGGCTAAGGCTTGGCGGGTTTTAAACCCGTAAGCATTAACAATCCTCTCTATCGCGGCTTTTCCTCCGTTAGTAAGCTCAATGTGATTCTCAATGCGGCGCTTAAAGGATGATTGATGAGCGTTGCTGTTAAACCCCTCATGTGGGACTGTTTCATCATGTTGTTCCACATAAGGGGGGAAACTTTCTTCTGCATTGTTAGAACCAAAGGCCAGCCATTCTAGGGATGCGCCAGTTTCCATTGAACATATAACAACCCAATCAGCAGGGAAGGTATCGCGTGCATATCTATTAGCCATTGTGCTTTGTGAAATACCAAGATGCTTACAGAAGGCTTGGCGTGATTTGAAACCATAGGCCTTGAGTATCCTCTCAATGACTTTTTGCCCTCCACGATTCTGCATGACCATAGCTTTCAGACTATCTTCAATATGGCGAAATGTGATTTTTTGAGTTGACATATTCTTTATGTGAACCTATTCTCCGTTTTGTGATGTTTTGTCACGATTAATACCGGCTCACCACAAGCCAATAGGAGATGTTGCATCATGACCCCTAACATTTCAATAACTCTGAATACGCCACACGTCACAATTGAGCGTTATAGCGAACTTACTGGTCTTTCTATCGACACCATCAACGATATGCTGGCTGATGGTCGTATCCCTCGCCATCGCCTTCGGAAAGACAAGAAAAGAGAAAAGGTAATGATCAACCTTGCTGCTCTTACCGTTGATGCACTTACTGATTGCAATGTTGTATTCAACTAGTTCCATTTTGGGATGCATCAGGAGTGTCGACTATGTTTGATTACCAAGTTTCCAAACATCCACATTTTGATGAAGCCTGTCGTGCATTTGCACTGCGCCACAACCTGGTGCAACTGGCAGAACGTGCAGGCATGAATGTACAGATTCTGCGGAACAAGCTGAACCCAGCTCAACCTCATTTATTAACCGCACCAGAAATCTGGCTGCTTACCGATCTGACTGAAGATTCAACGCTGGTAGATGGTTTTCTGGCACAGATTCATTGTCTGCCATGTGTTCCGATTAATGAGGTAGCGAAAGAGAAACTGCCGCATTACGTTATGAGTGCAACTGCAGAGATAGGGCGTGTCGCGGCAGGTGCGGTTTCTGGCGATGTAAAAACCAGTGCAGGCCGTCGTGATGCGATCAGCAGCATTAACTCTGTTACACGACTGATGGCGCTGGCTGCTGTTTCATTGCAGGCCCGTTTACAGGCTAATCCTGCGATGGCGAGTGCAGTTGATACCGTGACTGGCCTCGGTGCCTCATTCGGTTTGCTGTGAGGTGCTTATGCTGACGAAAGAACCATCATTTGCATCGCTGCTGGTAAAACAAAGCCCGGCAATGCACTACGGTCACGGCTGGATCATGGGGGAGGATGGTAAACGCTGGCATCCGTGCCGTTCACAAGATGAATTGCTGGCAGAACTATCTACGAAAAAACGGGGGAACAAATGGCTATTGAAGGCGCTGCGGCGACTGTTCCATTAAGCCCCGGTGAACGCCTGAATGGACTTAACCATATTGCGGAGTTAAGGGCGAAAGTATTTGGCCTGAATATTGAGTCAGAGCTTGAGCGGTTTATTAAAGATATGCGTGATCCACGGGATATCAATAACGAACAAAATAAACGGGCACTGGCTGCTATATTCTTTATGGCAAAAATTCCAGCTGAACGTCATAGCATCAGCATTAATGAGCTGACCACTGACGAAAAGCGGGAGTTGATTAAAGCAATGAATCATTTTCGTGCAGTGGTGAGCTTATTTCCCAGACGGCTAACCATGCCGAATTAACCAACTAATGAAATTGATGGCGTAAACCCGCCGGGTATCCCTTTATCTAAATTCAGGAGAATTGATTATGCGTAATATTGAAACCCTCACGACTAAAACCGGACCGGATGATGCAGGGCTTAATAGTTTACTGACAGAGGCTCGTCTGGAAGAACGCCGGGCAAGGGCTGAAGCAATGGCAGCTCGCCTTGATAGCCTGGCGTGTCATATCACATCCCGCCAGCTAAACCACGTCGAAGCAGCAGAACTACTTCGTGTAACTGCTGAAGCAATCCAGAACGAAGCGCAGGAGATCCACTAATGGCTGATGCAATGGATCTTGTACAGCAGCGCGTTGAAGAAGAACGCCAGCGCCATATCCGTGCTGCCCGTGCCAAAACGCCGGGCGTGTCCCGCGTGCTTTGCATTGAGTGTGAAGCGCCAATTCCGCCAGCACGCCGCCGCGCCATTCCAGGTGTGCAGCTTTGCATTACCTGTCAGGAAATCGCAGAGCTGAAAGGCAAACATTACAACGGAGGTGCTGTATGAGCACCATCCTGAAATGGGCGGGAAATAAAACCGCAATTATGTCCGAACTGAAAAAACACCTTCCTGCTGGCCCGCGACTGGTTGAACCTTTCGCGGGTTCCTGTGCTGTGATGATGGAGACGGATTATCCAAGCTATCTGGTTGCGGATATTAATCCTGATTTAATCAACCTCTATAAAAAGGTTGCCGCTGATTGTGAATCGTTTATATCTCGCGCCAGAGTTTTATTTGAGATCGCAAACAGGGAGGTGGCTTATTACAACATAAGGCAGGAGTTTAATTACTCCACTGAAATTACTGATTTCATGAAAGCGGTATATTTCCTGTATCTCAATCGTCACGGTTACCGTGGTTTATGTCGCTATAACAAGAGCAGGCATTTCAACATTCCCTACGGTAATTATAAAAATCCGTATTTCCCTGAAAAAGAACTTCGCACATTTGCAGAAAAAGCCCAGCGAGCAACGTTTGTCTGCGCCAGCTTTGATGAAACGCTGGCGATGTTGAAGGCGGGGGATGTGGTGTATTGCGATCCGCCGTATGACGGTACGTTTTCCGGCTATCACACTGATGGTTTCACTGAAGATGACCAGTATCACCTGGCATCCGTTCTTGAACATCGGTCATCAGAAGGACATCCGGTCATTGTTTCTAACAATGACACATCCCTGATTCGTTCGCTGTATCGCAATTTTACTCACCACTATATCAAGGCAAAACGCAGCATCGGCGTGTCAGCTGGCGAGGGTAAATCTGCAACAGAAATCATTGCTGTTTCCGGGCCGAGTTGCTGGTTGGGATTTGATCCTTCGCGTGGCGTGGATAGTTCTGCCGTGTACGGAGTGTGTGTATGAGTCATGACGATATGAACAATTGCAGCGGCTTTAACGAGGCCGCCGCAGCATTTTCATGGAACGGCCCGAAAAAGGCCATTAACCCTTATCTGGACCCGGCGGAAGTTGCGCCGGAGTCTGCACTTTCAAACCTGATCACTCTGTACGCTGCCGATAACGAGCAGGAACAACTGCGCCGCGAGGCACTGAGTGAGCAGGTCTGGGAGCGTTATTTCTTTAATGAATCCCGTGATCCTGTCCAGCGCGAAATGGAGCAGGATAAGCTCATTAGCCGGGCAAAGCTGGCGCATGAGCAGCAGCGTTTTAATCCGGACATGGTCATTCTGGCGGACGTAAACGCCCAGCCTTCCCATATCAGCAAGCCGCTGATGCAACGTATTGAATACTTCAGCAGCCTGGGCAGGCCAAAGGCTTATTCCCGCTATTTGCGTGAGACGATTAAGCCATGTCTGGAGCGACTGGATTGTGTACGTGACAGTCAGCTATCTGTTTCTTTCCGTTTTATGGCAAGCCATCAAGGGCTGGAGGGTCTGCTGATCCTGCCTGAAATGAGCCAGGATCAGGTGAAACGCCTGTCCACCCTGGTAGCAGCGCATATGAGCATGTGTCTTGAGGACGCTTGTGGTGATTTGTATGCCACCGATGACGTTAAGCCAGAAGAAATCCGCAAGACATGGGAAAAGGTGGCAGCGGAAACCCTGCGTCTGGATGTTATCCCGCCTGCGTTTGAGAAACTTCGTCGGAAAAGAAACCGCCGCAAACCAGTGCCCTATGAACTCATCCCGGGTTCGCTGGCGCGTATGTTGTGTGCCGACTGGTGGTATCGGAAATTATGGAAGATGCGTTGCGAATGGCGGGAAGAGCAGTTGCGTGCTGTCTGCCTGGTCAGCAAAAAAGCATCCCCCTATGTCAGCTATGAAGCCGTGATGCATAAACGTGAGCAGCGCCGTAAGTCGCTGGAGTTTTTTCGTTCTCATGAACTGGTGAACGAAGACGGCGACACGCTGGATATGGAAGATGTGGTAAACGCCAGCAGCAGCAACCCGGCGCATCGCCGCAATGAGATGATGGCCTGTGTTAAAGGTCTGGAGCTTATCGCGGAAATGCGCAGTGACTGTGCCGTTTTCTACACTATCACCTGTCCGTCGCGTTTCCATTCCACGCTCAATAACGGCAGACCAAACCCGACCTGGACAAACGCGACGGTAAGACAAAGTAGCGATTATCTGGTCGGCATGTTTGCTGCATTTCGTAAGGCTATGCATAAAGCCGAGTTGCGCTGGTATGGCGTGCGGGTAGCTGAGCCGCATCATGACGGTACTGTGCACTGGCATCTCATGTGTTTCATGCGTAAAAAAGACCGCCGCGCCATCACTGCATTACTGCGTAAGTTTGCCATCCGTGAAGACCGCGAGGAGCTGGGCAATAACACGGGACCACGCTTTAAGTCTGAGCTGATAAACCCGCGCAAAGGTACGCCAACAAGCTATATCGCGAAATACATCAGTAAGAACATTGACGGGCGTGGTCTGGCTGGGGAGATCAGCAAGGAAACGGGTAAATCCCTGCGTGATAACGCTGAATACGTTAATGCCTGGGCGTCTCTGCATCGTGTTCAGCAATTCCGCTTCTTTGGCATTCCGGGGCGTCAGGCTTACCGTGAACTGCGATTGCTGGCTGGTCAGGCGGCAAGGCAACAGGGTGACAAAAAAGCAGGTGCGCCGGTACTGGATAACCCGCGTCTTGATGCAATCCTGGCTGCTGCTGATGCTGGTTGTTTTGCCACCTACATCATGAAGCAGGGCGGCGTTCTGGTTCCCCGCAAATATCACCTCATCAGAACTGCTTATGAAATCAACGAAGAACCGACCGCATATGGCGATCACGGTATTCGTATTTATGGCATCTGGTCACCCATTGCAGAGGGCAAGATCTGCACTCATGCGGTGAAGTGGAAAATGGTTCGTAAGGCCGTTGACGTTCAGGAGGCGGCAGCCGACCAGGGCGCTTGCGCCCCTTGGACTCGTGGCAATAACTGTCCCCTTGCTGAAAATTTGAACCAACAAGGGAAAGACAAATCAGCTGATGGGGACTCCAGAACGGATATTACCCGTATGAATGACAAGGAGTTGCACGATTACCTGCACAGTATGAGCAAAAAAGAGCGCCGGGAACTGGCTGCAAGGTTACGCCAGGTGAAACCGAAACGGCGTAAAGACTACAAACAGCGAATTACAGACCATCAGCGACAGCAGCTCGTCTATGAACTGAAGTCCAGGGGATTTGATGGCAGCGAGAAAGAAGTCGATTTGCTCCTTCGCGGCGGCAGTATTCCGTCAGGAGCAGGCCTGCGTATCTTCTATCGGAACCAGCGTCTGAAGGAAGATGATAAGTGGCGGAACCTGTATTAATTACGCGGGTTAACAATTCGTGCTCTTAATAATACCAGGCATATCAGGCCGATGAACGTAAAAAAACGTTTTACATCAGTAAGATTATTATATACTGTAAATATAAACAGTGGTTATGTATACAGTATTGTTTTGGTGTCATAGGAGGAAAGATGCAGGACTATTTTTTGGAGTCTTTGAAGCTCCAGCGCATTGATTTTTTTCTTAAGCTTGTAGCGGCTAGTGAGTGTAGTGATGAAGAGAAGGGGCTGGCTCTGCAGTGGGTTTCTGAATTGACTGATGAACTCATGGCAAAAATCAGAAGCCACGAATACAACCGCTCAATGGATGTCATCAGCTGAGGTGACTTTTATGCGCATTGAAATAATGATCGATAAAGAGCAGAAGATTAGCCAGTCTACCCTGGACGCACTTGAATCCGAGCTTTACCGCAATCTGCGCCCCCTGTATCCCAAAACGGTAATTCGCATTCGCAAAGGTAGCTCTAACGGTGTGGAACTAACCGGACTGCAACTGGATGAAGAAAGAAAACAAGTGATGAAAATTATGCAGAAGGTGTGGGAGGACGACAGCTGGCTGCATTAAGAAATGTTGCCCCCAGGAGGATTCATTCTGATGGGGGCTAGTTTGGGCAATGAGTGAAATAAGGCGTAAGGTGGGCGGTTATTTTGATAAGTGATCGTCCGCTTTGTGTCAGAAGCAGAAGTGGGAGTGTCTGAGACTCTCTAAAAGTTGATGATTCACTTACAAAACCATTTTCCTGATGGATGCTTACACTTACGAATGATCATTCTGTTTAGTCTTCATGAGAAAATCCCGAATCTTTGCCAAGTTTGAATTTTCGGGGATTGAATCCATGTACGGATCACGCTCAAACACTAATTGCTCAGATTCAACGAAAGCCTGCCACTCTACTGGGTCTAGCTCAAATCCCATTGCTGTCATATCACTTTCATCTTCCCCCTCGATCCAGTGGACTAAATAAAACAATTCATCATCAGGAGAATCATCCTCACCATCAACAATATCAACATCGGTTACAGTGATACGTAGGGTGGGATCGATTTTTGAGACATAAATTCCTAACTGTGGTATAGGGGGAATATTGTTCATGGAAACTCCTTTTATTGGTGTTTGCTATTTGAATAAAAATACGCCAAACAGAGTGTTAACTGTGAATATGGAAAGAATCGTTGTAAGTACCCCGCTTAGGTGTCCCATTCTATTTTAGAGGTTCTCGTGCATATGGATTATGTTATCTGAAAGTTAACTTCCGCTTCCCGTTCACAGCGAACATTCATCTTTGTAAACCCGTATGATCCGTTTTTCAAGTGGCCATTCAGATACGGATTTTCACTTCCTTGACAGTGCATGACTATGCTGCATGAAATCGCATGATCGATTGAGGATCGTCTTTGCTCAGATCCGCCAGAACTGGCGGGCTTTTGCTCATGTCATGCATGTGCATGAAAACCACTGCATAAAGCGGGCAGGCGTGGCGGGGATACGAGCGCGCGCTGATGGGGGACGCAGTGCTTTTGGCATAGTTATGAGGTAGAATTTCAAAATACTTTTTAGCGCTGTTGGAGGTATAGACAAAATGGACGTTATAACTGGAGTTGCAGAGTTTTTTCGAAAAGTACCTGCAGCATTTCTTGTGGCTATTACATGTGTTTTAGGTCTTATACTTTTTCTGCCAGACTCTTTGGCAGTAAAAGTGGCTGTTGATGGCTTTCGTAATGAGTATAGGATTTTTATTGGACCTGCATTTTTACTGTCTGTATCTTATTTAGTTGCAAGAGTCTATCTCTCTTTCTATGACTTACTTGGTGAAAGGCAGGCTAAGAAGGTACGCACTTCCTACCTTGAGAAGCTAACAGCAGAAGAAAAAGGATATTTAAAGTCTTATATTACCGAAGGTGTTAATTCACTTATGTGTGGGCCTGAGGATGGGGTCATGGGGGGACTTGTGGCTAAGGGGATTACTTATAGAGCCACCAGTGTTGGGGATATGATCTACGGTTTTGCTTTCAACTTACAGCCATGGGCGCGTGAACATTTAGAGAAAAATAGTCATTTATTAGATGGGGCTATTGGGCGTGCAATGACTCCAAGAGAAAAATTAAACTTTAGATTGGGACGCTAACCAGTCACACATTACCAATGTGTGACTGGTGGTGGTTATTTCTTTTATTCAATGTCAAATTTATATGGTTCAAAAGAAATAACCTTTTCCCCCAACCACTCATTTAGTTCTTCGAGTCTTTTTTGTAGCGGTATTAACTCATTACGGACAAAGACGCGGCTGGCTTTTTCCACATCACCAAAGCCGCCGGTATTGTTGGGAATAATCCCCATCATCTGCGGCGGTACGCGGTGTGCTGCCATCATGTCATCGCGGCTCACGTTCTTAATGTTCAGAAATTCATCCTTTGCTGCAACCTCAGACAGTGGGATGATCTGGATGCCGTCTTTTTTACCGTTGGGCGAATACATAAACAGGTTGCGGAAGTTGCCCGGACCTTTGGCGCTTTTCATCGCGTTGCGGAGGTTGTTCACATCCTCCTGGTTCTGCGCGGCGTCAGTCATATACATGATGAAGCCTGCATGGCTGCCGTTGATGTAATACTTACGGCGGAACAGCGTGGCGGACTCGTTGAGCAGGGCTGACGGAATGGCAGAAAGATAACCGGGCAGGCCGTAGATCTCCTGATTAATATCCGGTTCCATCAGATGAAAAATGCTGCCTTTCGTGAACTGATACGGCTGGGTTGTCATACCGTATTGCACAAACCAGTAGGTATCCAGGTCTAATCCGCGTCGGGTGTATTTTGCCAGCGCAGGTTCAAGGGCGATCACTTCACCGAAGCGGTTCGTGCGTTTCTCCAGATAGGCATTGCCAAATACCAGATAGTCCTGCACAAAACGCGAAAAAGCCTGCTGGCTGAGCAGAGGATGAGGGATATAGGTACTGGTCAGAATGTTACACTTTACTGCAATCGGGGAACTGTGATGCACGGCAGCGCGGAAGGTGCGCGCCAGTCCGTTAAAGCTGACGGGAGGCTCATACCAGCGGTCCATCTGTACGCATTCCACATAGTCCAGCAGTTCACGGCGGTCCAGAACAGGAACGGGATCGCCGAAGCTGAATGCTTCGGCTGTAGTTTGACTTTTAAGCTGGATCTGATTCGTCGCCGCAGCGCGGTTCTTCTTACTCTTTCCCATCAAAAAATCTCCACAATATTGCTGGTATTGGCGGATTCGCCCTGCAGCGGTTCGTTAAACAGTGCGTGCATCGTTGCCCAAGCCAGATCGGCGTGGCTGGCTTCTTCGCTGCGGCTGGCTTCATAGGTCGGGCGGTTGCCACTGGCGGTGGTGGCGCGACGGATTGCCATGAATGACTGCGCAATGTCGGTGTGCCCGGCGTCAAACTCCAGACGGCGGTGGCTGATAATGTCGTAGGCCTTGAGTACCAGGGCGTTTTTAACGTTGGGGTTGTAGACAAACTCCCGGACGGCAGGAAAGAACGCTTTCACGTTCTCATAAACCCCGTGACCAACGCCGGTTGAGTCGATACCGATGTATGTCACGTTGTACTGTTCAGTCAGTTTTTTGATGGCGTTAGCCTGGGCGCGGAAGTCCATCCCGCGCCACTGGTGACGCTCAAGAATGCGGAACTTACCGCCCGGCACGGCTGGCGGTGCCACCACCACGCACCCGGCGCTGTCGCCGTTTTGCGTACCTTTTGCCGGGTCATAACCGATCCACACTTCGCGCCAGCCAAACGGGCGCAGGGCCAGTGCATGAAAGTCGGTCCAGACTTCCCAACTGTCCACCATGCACGCCTGCAGCTCGCTGAGCGGGAACACGGACGCGAGATCGTCAACAAACTCGCACATCAGCAGGTT
>ERZ791934.946-NODE-946-length-33362-cov-8.768847_pt1 | contig 33362 bp, 26 predicted proteins | sample MGYA00510125_ERZ791934 | MGnify/ENA primary metagenome ERZ791934 (study PRJEB30046, sample SAMN00993240) | human gut metagenome | study: EMG produced TPA metagenomics assembly of the A metagenome-wide association study of gut microbiota in type 2...
GAGGGGAGAAGGTCATTCTGTCTCTGGCACCGTCCTTCTTTGCTTCCTTCGATTTTGCCAATCCTCAAGTGTTCGTGGGTGCGCTGAAGGCTTTGGGCTTCTACGGCGTTGCGGAAACTGCCGAGGGTGCCGCTTATGTCACAGCGGAATATCACCGGCTGATTCAGGAAAACAACATGAAGAACATCATCACCACCTGCTGCCCCTCTTTCAACCGGCTGGTGGAGTGCTATTATCCTGACCTGATCGATCAGATGGCTCCGGTGATCTCTCCCATGATCGCCCATGCCCGTCTTCTCAAGCAGAGCTTCGGCAAGCAGATCAAAGTGGTCTTTGCCGGTCCCTGCATTGCCAAGAAGGATGAAGCAGCCGATATTCGCCACAACAACGATGTGGACGCCGTCCTCACCTTTGAAGATCTGGCGCTGTGGTTCCGGGAATGTCCCGAAAAGATCGTGGACGCCCAGCCTGCGTCCTTCCTGAATGCCAGCTCCAAGATTTTGCGGATGTACCCTGTGACCGAGGGCATCATCGCTTCTCTGAAAGCAAAAGGCGACACCGGCGATTGGAAGATGATCAGCGTCAGCGGTCACGAAGACTGCATTTCTCTGTGCCGCGCCTTGCAGCGGGGTGAGCTGAACCACTGCTTCGTGGAAGTCAATATGTGCAAGGATGCGTGCATCAACGGCCCTGTCACTGTCAAAGACGAGACTTCCCGTTTTGCCATGAAGCTGCGGATTGAGGAATATGCACGGGAAGATGAAAGCTATCCTGTGTTGGATGCTTCCATCCCCATGGGCATGACCTTTGTGGACCGTTCCGTCAAGGAAGATATCCCCGATGAGGAGACCATTCGCGCTATTCTGGCCAAGATCGGTAAGACCAGCCCCGAGGACGAGCTGAACTGCGGTTCCTGCGGTTATCCCACCTGCCGTGAAAAGGCCATCGCTGTCTATCAGAATAAGGCAGAGCTGACCATGTGCGTGCCGTATATGAAGGAACGCGCCGAGTCCCTGTCCAACTTTGTGCTCAGCGAGACCCCCAACGTCACCATCATGGTGGACGAGGAGATGAATATCGTAGAGTTCAACCGGGCAGCAGAGCGCACCTTTGGCATTACCCGTCACGAAGCTCTCCAGAAGTGTCTCTATGAAATCATGGATTCTTCCGACTTCCAGTACGTCTTTGAAACCGGTGAATCCATCATCGACAAAAAGGTGGAATATCCCCAGTACGGCATTACCACTATGCAGAATCTGATCTATATCGCCAAGGAAAAGCTGGTTATGGGTATTTTCCGCGATATTACCAGAGAGATTGCCGCACAGGAAAACACCTATCGCCTGCGGGTTGAGACCATGGAAATGGCCCAGAAGGTCATTGACAAGCAGATGGTGGCAGCACAGCAGATCGCCAGCCTGCTGGGTGAAACCACGGCAGAAACCAAGGTAACCCTGACCAAGCTCAAGGACATGATCGTATTCGACGAAAAATAAACAGGCAACGGTATCGAAACAGGCAGGAGCTTTTCCTGCCATCCCGTCAATATTTTTGGAAAGGCGTGATTCCCAACCATGAAAATGCATGTGGATGCGGCATACCGGAGCCTGAATAAATATGGAGAAGAGCTGTGCGGCGATAAAGTAAAAATCAGCCGCACCAAAGACTCCACCATCGCAGTACTTGCCGATGGACTGGGCAGCGGTGTCAAAGCCAATATTTTGTCAACCCTCACCAGCAGTATCATTTCCACCATGCTGGATGAAGGCGCAACGGTGGAACAGGCTGTGGAAACCATCGTGAACACCTTGCCGGTGTGCAGTGTGCGAAAGCTGGCCTACTCTACTTTCAGTATTTTACAGATTTTCGATAATGGAGACGCATATCTGGTAGAATTCGACAATCCGCCCTGTATCTTCATCCGCAACGGAGAAGTGCAGGAGCTGGAACCGGAATTCCGTCAGGTAGCGGGCAAAAATATCAGCGAATGCCGGTTTACGGTCCGTCCCGGCGATGTCCTGGCTCTCATCAGCGACGGCGTCGTTTATGCAGGCGTAGGACAGGCACTGAATTTTGGCTGGAACTGGGACAATGTCTCCTCCTGGCTGGCAAAAGCCACCCTCAAGGAAAAATCGGCTCCCCGTTTGGCGGCTTCCCTGTCACAGGCCGTCAGTGAGCTGTATCTGGATCGTCCCGGCGATGATTCCACCGACTTGATTATCCGGATTACTCCCAAGAGCGTGGTGAATATGCTCTCCGGTCCGCCTGTCAATAAAGAGGACGACAACCGGATGGTTCACGATTACATTACCTCTTCCGGTAAACATATTGTTTGCGGCGGTACCAGTGCCAACATTGTGGCCCGTGTGCTGAACCGCAAGATCGAAACCTCCCTCAACTATACCGACCCGACCCTTCCGCCTGTGGGCAAAATTCAGGGTTTGGATCTGGTAACGGAAGGTGTTCTGACCCTGAGCCGCACGGTCCAGCTGCTGCGGGATTATGTAGGCCACGAAACAGACCCCTTCTACTTCCACAAGCTGGACGAGGAAAATGGCGCTGCCATGATCGCCAAGATGCTGTTGGAAAACTGCACCCATCTGCGGCTGTTTGTGGGCAAGGCCATCAACCCCGCCCACCAGAATCCGGGGCTGCCGGCAGACTTGAGCATTAAGATGAAGCTGCTGGACGAGCTGTGCAGTCTGCTGGAAAAGATGGGCAAGACCGTGGAGCGGCTGTATTACTGAGTTTTAACGGTTTGCCCTTCGGAGGGACAGAAACATGGAATATTACGTAGAGTGTAAAATTCGGGGAGACAGTTTCGGCCCGGGGTTTTCCGCCGGGCTGACACTGACCGAAGGAGGCACTATGGAGCAGTTTTCCGTCAGCGAACAGCGGGAAGACTGTACCGTCTATACCGATTCCCGGGGCTATCGTCTGGAAGCATGGCATATTCCGGCGGGAAATGCGGTGGAGTGCAGAAGTGTATTTGTCAATGAGTCTGATACGCCGGTGATTCTGGAGCTGCTTACCAGTTTCGCTCTTCAAGGTCTGCACGCCGACCGTATGCATCGGGTTCAGTCCTTCTGGAGCGCGGAGGGAAGACTGCTCAGCCAGGATCTGGTGGATCTGAATCTGGAACCCTCCTGGGCGGGATTTGGCATCCGGACTGAAAAGTTTGGCCAGATTGGTTCCATGCCGGTTCGGAAATGGTTCCCCTTCTGTGTGCTGGAAAATACGGAAACCGGTGAATTTACCGGTGTTCAGCTCTATTGCGCTTCCAGCTGGCAAATAGAGCTTTTCCGGTCACAGGAGCCGCTGCATCTGTGCGGCGGACTGGCTGACTGGGAGTTTGGCCACTGGTACAAGGAGATCAAACCGGGCAAGCGTTTTGAAACCCCGAAAGCGATGGTAGCCCGGGGAAGCTCGCTGGAAGAGGTCTGCGACCGGCTGGTAAAAGCCCAGCGTCCCCGGATTGCTCCCATTGACCGGGATATGCCGGTGATTTTCAATGAGTTCTGCACCACGTGGGGCAACCCCACACTGGAAAATCTTGAAAAGACCGCTTGCCGTTTGGAAGGCAGCTCCATCCGCTATCTGGTCATTGATGCCGGCTGGTATAAAGTGCCGGAAGCGGACTGGAGCACCACCCACGGAGACTGGAATCCCAGCAAAGAGCTGTTCCCCAACGGAATCAGCGAAGCCACGGAAATGATCCGTTCTCATGGTTTGATTCCGGGCATCTGGTTTGAGATGGAAACCACCGCGGAAAACGCGGAGGCCTATCAGCTTACCGACCATCTTCTGAAACGGGACGGTTTTGTCATCAATGTGGGAAAACGCCGGTTCTGGGATATGGAAGATCCCTGGGTTCAGGAGTATCTTTCCAAAAAGGTAATCGGTCTCCTTCGGGAAAACGGATTCGGTTATCTGAAGGTGGACTATAACGATTCCATTGGAATGGGTTGTGACGGTGCCGAAAGTCTCGGAGAAGGACTCCGGCGGAAAATCGCAGCCAGCCAATCATTTTTCCGGAAAATTGCTCAGGAGCTTCCAGAGCTGGTAATCGAAAACTGTTCCAGCGGCGGCCACCGGCTGGAACCATCCATGATGGAGCTGGTCTCACAGGCTAGTTTTTCCGATGCTCACGAGTGTACCAGTATCCCTATCATTGCTGCCAATCTTCACCGGGTAATCCGGCCGGAACAGAGCCAGATCTGGGCAGTGCTGCAGCCGGAAGCGGATCTTCACCGGATTCATTACCTGCTGTCTGCGGGCTTTCTGGGAAGATTGTGCCTGAGCGGCGCCGTGTTTGAGCTGTCCGACAGCCAGTGGCAGGAAGCCCTAGCGGCTGTCCGTCTGTATGCGAAAGCGTGCGACATCATCCGCGATGGATATACACAGTGGATTGACTGCACGGCCAGAAGCTATGCTGCGCCTCAGGGATATCAGGGTGTCCTGCGCACACTGGAAAATCGTGGTCTGCTGGTGGTTCACACCTTTGAAAACGGCAGCCATCCGCCTGTGGAAAAATGGCTGGAAGGTTATACCGTAACCGAGCGGTTCGGTGATGCGCTGGACGGCGATTTTCAGGCTGCGGTTTTCCTGCTGGAAAAGGACTGAACACCGGTTGTTTCTGTACAGGAACCAATTCAGGGGAGGTGCGAGTGCACGCCCTCCCCTTCATCAAACCGGAGATTTGAACCTCCGGAATAGATAGAATATGTTAGAGAAAGGATCAGAATATGCAATACGATAACGACGCGAAACAGTTAAAGTATCGGGTATTGAAGATCGTCGCCGAAAACGAGTTCAAAGGCACGCTGGAGGAGAATCTGGATCAGATTCCCTATGATGTTATTCCTGGCCCTATGCCGGAGTTCCGCTGCTGCATTTACCGCGAGCGTGAGATCATCCGCGAGCGCGTAACCGCAGCCAGAGGCCTGACGCTGCCCCACCAGACCGTTAACGGCATTGTGGGTGTGCTGCCGGCTGCCTGTGAGGGCTGCCCTATCAGCCGTTTCACCGTCACCGACAACTGCCAGCGCTGCCTGGCTAAGAAATGTCAGGCTGCCTGTCCCTTCGGCGCCATTTCCGTTACCGGACGGGGCGCTTACATCGATCCCAACAAATGCCGTGAGTGCGGCCGCTGTGCAGAGGCCTGCCCCTATCACGCCATTTCCGATACCATGCGGCCCTGTCTGCGCGCCTGCCCGGTGGATGCCATCATCATGGACGAGAATAAACAGGCTGCCATTGATTACTCCAAGTGTATCAGCTGCGGCGCCTGCACCAAGAACTGTCCCTTCGGTGCCATCACCGATCGTTCCTATATTGTCAATGTCATTGATCTGATCAAGAGCGACACGCCGGTTTATGCCATTTTTGCGCCTGCCATCGAGGGTCACTTCGGCGCCGCCAACGTGGGTATGCTGAAAGCTGCTCTGAAAAAGCTGGGCTTCACCGATGCAGTGGAAGTCTCTCTGGGTGCTGACGCCACTTCTTACCACGAAGCTCATGAGCTGGTGGAAGCTCTGGAAAACCACACCAAGCTGACCACTTCCTGCTGCCCCGCTTTTGTGGATATGATTGAAAAGCACTTCCCCAAGGTTGTGCCTTACATTTCCAAGACCGCTTCTCCCATGACCATGACGGTTCGCTATCTGAAGGCCAAGAACCCCAACATCAAGGTTGTCTTTATTGGACCGTGTGTTGCTAAGAAGCTGGAGGCCCAGAAGGTGCAGGATACTGCCGATTATGTCATCACCTTTGAAGAGCTCATCGCCATGTTTGGTGCACAGGGCATTAACCCTGCCGATATGGCTGACAACGAGCAGGACGGCAGCTTGGCCGGTAAGAACTTCGCTGTCAGCGGCGGCGTAAGTGCTGCAGTTGCGCAGGTGCTGGACGAAGAAGGCATCGAACTGCCCTTTACCTGCGTGAAGTGCAACGGTGCTGCTGAGTGCAAGAAGGCCCTGATGCTCCTGAATGCCGGACGCTTCAAGGACGACATGATCGAGGGTATGGCCTGCGAAGGCGGCTGTGTCTCCGGTCCTGGCGGTGTGGAAACTGCCCTGCGTCTTAAGAAGAACCGCACCAAGTTGCTCTCCGAAGCCGACAGCCGCGGTATCGTGGAGAACTTCAAAGAGCACGATTTCAGTCAGATTAACATGGAACAGCGCTGATTTTGCGCACTGTCTTCCGGTAATTTTTCATGCCGCAGCCGTTAAACGCTGCGGCATGATTCTTTTTCCATTTCAGGGTTGTATCTAACGGAAAATTTCCCTTGACAAACCGGAAGTACAGCGATATGATTGTGCCAGTATCATAATACAATCACACAAAAGGAGTGTGAATCATGACGGCAATCGAAGCGAAAGGATTGACTAAATCCTATGGAAAAACCCAGGCTCTGAAAGGTCTGACGCTACAGGTCCCGGAAGGCGGCGTGTGCGGTTTTCTGGGGCCAAATGGTGCAGGAAAAACAACAGCAGTTAAGCTCTTCAACGGGTTGCTTTCCCCAACATCTGGAGAGTGCTCCGTTTTGGGATATAATCCGGCAAAAGAGCCGGAAAAAGTCCATGCCCTGTCCGGCGTGATGACAGAGACAGCCCGGATGTACGGACAGCTTACAGGATTGGAAAACCTGAGCTTTTTCGGAGAAACCGCCGGTATGAGCCGGGAAGATGCCCGGCAGCGTGCCTGTGAGCTCCTTCGCTGGCTGGATCTCTGGGAGGCTCGCGACCGGAAGGCCTCAGCTTATTCCACCGGCATGATGCAGCGGCTTTCTTTGGCGCGAGCGTTGATGCACCGGCCTGGTGTACTGTTTCTGGATGAACCCACCAGTGGTCTGGACCCGGAATCTGCCCAGATGGTCAACAATTTGATCCGGGATTTGGCCCGTCAGGACGGCACGACCGTGTTTCTCTGCACCCATCAGCTCCGCTATGCCCAGGACATCTGCACCCAGTATGGGCTGATTGACCGGGGAACTCTGTTGGCATGGGGAGATTTTGAATCCCTGTGGAAAGAGGCGGGATGCCAGATCTGGGCTGGTTTCCGATTGAAAGAGCATCAGCGCCCGGCTGGAAACTTTCAGGAAAAGGATGGCTGGTGGCGTGTGCCAGTTCATGGGGAAGAGGAAATGCCCGGACTTCTGCGAACCCTGATCGAGCAGAATCTGGACGTTTACGAAGCTCGGTTGTTCCGTCCTCAGCTGGAAGAAGTCTATTTCCGCTTTTTACAGCAGGCGGAAAATGGGGAAGAGAAGGAGGGCCGTCCGGAATGAAAGTCATCGGAAAACTGACAACAGGTCAAAAAGCCCTGATGCGGAAAGATTTTGCCGAAGTCTGGAAAACTCCCATGCTCCGGAATACCCTGCTGCTGTTACCTACTATTCTAATGGTAGTCATGCCGGTATCATTCCTGTTGGCTGCTTATTTTGCCCCTTTGGAGCAAATGAACGGGATGGAGGAAATTCTGGCGCTTTTGCCGGAAAAGGCCAAAACCCTCAATCCTCGCCAGATGATGTTTTATACTATGATCAATATGATGGCGCCCATGTTTTTCCTGATGATTCCCCTGATGAGTGCCACTGTTACGGCTTCCAGTTCTTTTGTAGGGGAAAAAGAGCGCAGTACCATTGAAACGCTGTTGCTGACCCCAATGACCGTCCGCCAGATTTTCCGCGCCAAGGTGGAAATGTGCGTGCGCCTTTCCCTGCTGGTCACGGGAATTTCACTGGCATTGTTTGCCGTCACCATTGTGGTGGGGAACTTCCTCCTGGACATGCCCTTCTGGTTTGACTGGGCGTGGGTCGTGCTCATTGTGTTGCTGGCACCAGCTCTTACAGTGTTTGGCGTGGTGTTCATGGTGCTGGTTTCCGGCCGTTCCAAAAGCTATATGGAGGCCATGCAGACCTCCGGTTATGTGGTGTTGCCGTTGATCCTGCTTTTTGTGGGACAGTTCACCGGCCTGTTTGTACTGGGACCGGTGGTACTGCTGATTCTGTCTTTGCTGGTCTGGATGGTATATGTGGACAGAAAAGAAACCAACAGGACTATTCTGGAGATCAGTGATATTTATCTGGCGGAAATGGCGGATCAGATGGCAGGTCATTTTGATACGACCATGGCGGGCCAGTTTACCCGTGTGGGCAGTGTGATGACTAATATTACACCCGGCGATCTGGAGTCTCAGGAAACCCTGAGCCATTTTATAGAAGAAAAGCGGCAGAAAAACAACTTTGTTTTTCTCGCTATGCTGGATGATAAAGGTAATTTTTATTCGGCGGACGGCTGCTTTCCCGCGGAGGGGCTTATCGGAAGCGCCCGGGCTCTTCTGGACGGAGAAGAAAATTGTATAGAGTCCAATAAGGAGCTGCTGGGGCGGCAGATAATCCTGATAACGGCAAGAATGAAGCCAGTCCAGTTCGGAGAGAACAATATGATTGCGGCAGTAGTGGGAATGGAACCCTCTTTTTTAAGCCAGAGGCTGTCTTTGTACAGGGAAGGCGCCAATGCTTACGGCAATATCATAGACAAAGAGGGCAACTATATCCTGGTATATGAAGGGAACAAAGAGGACAGCGGCGAAAATGTTTTTGATTTCCTGGAAAGCAATGCCGTATTTGACAACGGATATACATCAAACCTGCTGAGCAGGGAAATCAGTGAAGGAAAGACAGGAGTAACGGCGTATACGCTTGACGGTGTACACAAGTATCTTTATTACATTCCGCTGTCTCTGAATGGCTGGTATATGTGTGTGAGCATGCCCTATGGAAAGCTGGATGAAAGAATCAGCGGACTGAGCGATGTTATGGCCCGGATGGCCATAATAGTAATTCTGATGATAACTGCGGTTCTTTTGAGCATGTTTACCGGATATGCCGTGGTTATCCGGCAGAAGAACAGGCTTCTTACCCGGGAGAAGGCTTCAACGGAACAGGCGCTGAGCCTGGCGGAGGAGGCCAGCCTTGCCAAGAGTGAGTTCCTTTCCCGGATGTCCCATGAAATCCGTACGCCATTAAACGGTATTATCGGCATGAACCATATAGCCATGCATAGTCTGGACAATCCGGAAAAAGTGCAGGACTGTCTCAGAAAGGTGGAAATATCTTCCGAACAGCTGCTTGTCCTTTTAAATGATGTGCTGGATATGACAAAAGTGGAGAGCGGTAAAATTGAACTCTGCGTGGAGAAAATGGATTTCAGCCTGATGCTGGATCAGCTTACGGCGATTGCAGGCTCCCAGGCAGCAGAAAAGAATATTGATTTCCGTATGGATATCAGTCTGGACAGAGACTTGTCTCTCATGGGAGATTCCCTCCGTGTCAGCCAGATCATAAATAATCTTCTTTCCAATGCATTTAAGTTTACGCCGCCGGGAGGACGGGTAGAGCTTCGGGTACGGGAAACGGAAGTCCGGGAGAATATGCACTGGATGCAGTTTTCCGTGAAGGATTCCGGGTGCGGAATAAGAAAAGAAAACCTGGAAAAGATATTCCGTCCCTTTGAACAGGAAGGGAGCAAAACGGCGAAAACCTATGGTGGAACAGGCCTTGGACTGGCAATCAGCAGACGTCTTGCCGAGCTGATGGGCGGCAGGATCACAGTGGAAAGCCGGCCCGGGGAAGGCAGCCTGTTTACGGTGGAAATCCCTTTCCGGGAAGCGGAGGCGTCAGAGGCTGTCCTTCAGGGCGCACAGCATAATACGGAGGGAATGGAAAAGATTCCGGAAGAAAAGCTGTCGGAAAGAAATACCCGGGAGCAGGATAACGGGGGAAGGAAATCAGACATCACAGCCGGAGCGGAAAGCAGGACATTTAAGGGAAAACGAATCCTTATTGTGGAGGATAATGAACTGAATCAGGAAATTGCCTCCGAATTTATCCGTATGATGGGGGCCGAATCGGAAATTGCCGGAAACGGAAAAGAAGCTGTTTCTAAATTTGCCGCATCGGAAGAAGGGTATTATGATTTGATTCTTATGGATATCCTCATGCCGGAAATGGGAGGCTACGAAGCATCGGGCATCATTCGATCCATGAAGCGTAAGGATGCGGGAACAGTGCCTATTTTTGCAATGACTGCAAACGCCTTTGCAGAGGATGTGGAAAAGAGCAGGAAGGCGGGAATGAACGCACATATCAGCAAACCGGTTTCCGCTGCCAGTCTGTATGAGGAGATGGACAAGGTTTTTGATGAGGATCAACGGCAGGGAAATTCATAACAAAAACGGACTGACTTATTTGATAAAATCTATGTCTTGAAAATGTAAAATATAGGTAAAAAGTAGAATACCCTGCTAGGAATGAGCGGGGTATTTGTGTTAAGATATGCTTGCCGAGAAAATTGTGCAGGAAACGGCACCTGCACAAGGAAATCGTCCAAAACCTGACACCAGGCAGGGCGTGGTCGCCCGGGCGTCCCCCAACTCCCGGGGCGGGCTGAACAAAATGGGATCCGGGTATTTTACCGTCTGGTAATTACCCGGATCCTTTTTTTGTCTCCTCCGGTATCGGATATTATCAGTCCCGGGGTTTAATTGTTTCCATGACAGACATTTGACTAATCTGCCTGACAGGACGCAGCATGGACAAGACGGCGGAGCCAAGGCATAACAGAAGAATCAGCAGCAGAGGAGCGAAGGGGATCTGCCAGCCGGTTTCCCATTTTTCCGCAATCAGATACCGGAACATCATTTTATTCAGAGGGAGTCCCAAAAGACAGCCGGCTATGCAGCCTGACAGGGCATAGCTCATAGCTTGTGCTGCTATCATTCTGCGCAGCTGTTTGGAACTCATACCCATGGAGCGCATAATGCCATATTGTTTCATATGGGCTGAAACACTGGCGTTCATGCTGTTGATGATCTGGAATATAGTTATTAAAGCTATGATGATTAAAAATCCATAGATAAAGACTGCGCCGATATAAAAAGAACTCTGTGCTTCCGCGTTGGACAGACGTTTATCGGAAAAGCTGCAGCCCGGAGGAAGCAGGCCGCGTATGGAGGAGATAGCGTTGTCGTCAGCATTTTTTTCAAGCTGTATGTCAATTGAAGTATAATCTGCGTAACCGGAAATATCGGCAGAAGTCTGTTCCGTGTATACCGGTTCCCCATTATCGACGTATACATTTTTGACTCCGGGGATATTTTGTATCCGCTCAGCCAGAGAACGGTCAAGTACGGCGCTTCCCATAATGATGGATACATCGGGCGCGGCAGGTTTTAATGCGGGCATGCTTTCATTCAAAAAAACGACCATAACATGAAAAGACAGAAACAGCATGATACTGATTGCATAAGAGCAGGTCATGAGAAATAAATTTTTTCTGTCGGCCGTTGCATGAAAAATCCCCATGCCGATGTCAATAGGAAAAATTTTGGTGTTTGCCGCCTTTTTCGTACGGAGTTGAAGTGTGCTGCCGCTTACAGCTGCCACAGGAGAAACTTCCGATGCTTTTTTTGCAGGAGACAGCGATGCCAGCAGAACGATTAAAAAGCCCACTGAGGCACCGGCTGTCAGGCCGATCGTACTGAAACGGAATAAGGGGATTTCGGAAAAACGCTGTACACTTACTGATTTAAGCAGCAGACACGCGCACCATGTGATGATTTGCCCGGCCAGCAAGCCGATCGGGACCCCTTTTATGCTCTGCCGCAGTCCCTGCAGTACGACGAAATGTCTGACCTGCTTTTCGGATGCACCTATACAGCGGAGCAGGCCATAAAACTGAATACGATCCCGGACATTAGTACGGAAGCTTGCAGAAATCATAACAGTTCCTGCGAGCAGAACCAGAAAGACAAGTATACCTGCGACAAGATACAGCGACTGCATGAGGCTGTTTTTGCTCTGACCGGTCAGTCCCAATAATGCTGTGTTTTCGGATATCTGATGATCTGACAGTCCATAATTTTCTTTGATTTCCGTAATTGCATGCTGCACATTGGCGCCGGATTTGAACTGGATACGGTAGGTGGTGCCTTCTGCTGCGTTTTCATCTGCAATTGACCGGAATCCCTCTTCACTTAAAACCATGCCATAAACATCTGCTTTTTGAAGACTTCCGGTATCTTCAAGAATTCCTGTAATTTTGTATTTCTGTTTCATGCCGTCCGGTATGGTTACAAGGACAGTACTGCCTATAGACAGGCCACACTGTTCCATAGCGGAATTGTTAAGCAAAGCTTCGTTAGGCAGAACCGGATAAGCTCCCTCAGCCAGCTTCATTTCTGTTAGTCCTGAACAGGTTTTCTCATCGGCACCTGCAAAACTGACCGTTTTCCCCATTAATGAACCGCTGCATCCCTGGTATACCCAGCCGGACAGGGCTACGTCGGGCCTCATGGCTATCATGGCAATTAGCTGTTGGTCAATATCGGTTAAGCTGATATGATATTTTCCATTTGTCCTGATAAAATAATTTTCCTGGGCACGCCGTCCCATGTCAGCCATGCTGAAAATCGCAGTAACAAGACATACGGCAAGAACAATACACAGAACAGATATCCGCTCATTTTTTCTGTGTATTTTTCCATACCGGGAGACGAGGCTTAAATAGCTTTTCATGATTGGGCTGTGATCCTGGTTTTCCTTATTTTTTACATTAGACGTATTCATAATAATAACCTGCCTTTCCGATTAAAGAATAGCCCTTTTTTCTTACGGGCAGGTGAAATGCAGCTTACTTTTTTGTAAGCTTGCGAAAAAAAGTTTATCAGGGGAATTAAAAAAACAGTTATTATGTCAGAATAATATTTTAATATGAAAAAGCCCCGTATTTACAGGAAAACAGGTAAATACAGGGCTTTTAAGCAATGCGGTTAACAGGACTTGAACCTGCACGGTCTCCCACCAGAACCTAAATCTGGCGCGTCTGCCAATTCCGCCATAACCGCAAAACACAGCATCTGATATGCTGTCACGGTGTATATTATACCGTGAGAATTTCAGGCTTGTCAAGGGTGAGGTATGAAAAATACCCTGAATCAGCTGTATATGCTTTGGGTGCGTAGGTGGAGCCTGCGGGAAAAGAAAATGTTCTTCGCTTATATGTTCCATTAACTGTATTTCAGGATAACAGCCTCCACGACATCCGCCGCATCTTCACATTTATCACAGCATTTCTCCATACAGTTATAAATGGTAGTCCAGGAAAGCACCTCAAGAGTATCCGGTGTTTTTGTATAAAGCCGGTGCATGGCCTCCGTGTACAGACGGTCCCCATTTTCTTCCAGATGGTTGATTTCAATGATCATGTCTTTAATAACCTTCGATTTACGGAAGTTTTCAAATTCCAGCATCAGCTTTTTCAGGGCATGGCAGCAGTCATTAATGATGGCGGCAAAGGTTAAGGAATCCTCCCGCAGGGAGGTGATTCCGAACATATACAGCTGCAGGAGGACATCCTCCAGGCTGTCGGTCACATCATCCAGGGCATTGGAAAGTTCCAGGATATCCTCCCGGTCAATAGGAGTGATAAATTCCTTCATGAGCTTTTCCATGAGTTCATGCTTGGCAATGTCAGCCGTATGTTCAATATGATGCATTTCCTCAATCCGGACAGCCAGCCGGGAAGGATCGAAATCCGTAAAATCCTCCTTCAGCATATCCGCTGCCGTACAGGAATAGCTGACAGCTTCTGCAAACATTTTAAAATAATTATTTTCATTTTTTCTTGCCATGACGGTATCCTTTCTTTAAGTTGTGATCCATGAAATGGTTTTTCCGGACGGTGGTAAGAGACGCGCTGCAGCAGAGTGTTGCTCAGAAGATAAACAAAAACAATTTTGCACACAGGAAGCCGATAATTCCGCAGCCGGGAAAGGTCAAAACCCAGGTCAGAACCATTTCCTTCACCACGCCCCAGTTGACGGCGGAAAGCCTTCGTGCGGCGCCCACGCCCATAATGGCTGTGGTTTTGGTATGAGTGGTGGAGACCGGAAGCCCGGTGAGGGAAGAAAAGAGAAGACATGCGGCGCCTGCCATATCCGCGGCAAAACCCTGGTATTTTTCCAGTTTTACCATATCCATGCCTACTGCTTTTATAATGCGGTAGCCTCCGATAGAAGTCCCCAGCGCCATTACCAGACTGCAGAGAATCATAAGCCACAGCGGGATTTGGAAGGAGGTTACATTGTCCTGTCCGCCTGCAAGAAAAATTCCCAGCATGAATACACCCATAAATTTCTGTCCGTCCTGCGCTCCATGCATAAAGGCCATAGCCGCACCTCCGGCGATCTGTGCGCCTCCAAAAAAACGGGTTGTCCGACGCCGATCCATATTCCGACAGGATAATTCCACACCTTTGGCAGACAGCCATCCCAAAAGAAAGCCCAGCAGAGTTGACAGGATCAGTCCGTAGATAACCTTGATCCATTCGGAAAGCTGGATTCCGGCCAGACTGTTGTGCATGGCGATAGCCGCTCCCGAAAGTCCTGCGATCAGGGCATGGCTTTCACTGGTTGGAATCCCGAACCACCAGGCCGCGGTAGCCCAGGCCACAATTGCAACAAGGGCGGCACACAGAGCGATTAGCGCCTGGTCGGTATTCCCTCCGAAATCCACCATATTATAAATCGTGGAAGCTACGCCGGCATTTATCATGGTCATGACAAAGACTCCCAGAAAATTAAAAACGGCGGCCATAATTATGGCTTTTTCAGGACGGATGGCTCTGGTGGAAACACAGGTTGCGATGGCGTTGGGAGCATCTGTCCAGCCGTTGACCAGGATAACACCGAGAGTCAGAAGAACAGTGACGGCAAGAGCGGGATTAGACACGAGCTGTGAAAGAAAAGCAGAGAAGCTTATAGTCATTTCTTTACCCTTTCTTAACATGTATTAAACATATAATTTACATGGCTCATTATATATAGAAGGAAAAGAAAAAACCATGGCGGAACGGTCTTTTTTACATACTTTTTACATAGGTTAAAATGTCGCCAAAAAAGAAGGCCTTCCGGGATTTTCTGTTTCCCGGAAGGCCTTGTAATTCCATATGGACTGTTTCTTATACGGTCTATTTTACTAAGGAGCAGATTATCTGAACACATCTGTCCACACCCAGCGTCGTGCTGTTCAAAACAATATCGTAGCTTTCTGCGCGCCCCCATTTTTTGTCGGTAAAGAAGTTATAATAGAGGCTTCTGTCCTTGTCTCTTTTTTTAATAAGGCTTTCCGCTTCCCGTGAAGAGATGTTCTGCCGTTCCGTAATCCGTTTGATTCGTTCCGGCATATTTGCACGGATAAATACAGAAATCACATTAGGGTAGGATTCCAGAACAGAATCGGCGCATCTTCCCACAATGATGCAGGATTCCCTGTCGGCCAGCTGCCGGATCACCTGGGACTGTACATTGAACAGCATGTCGTTCATGGGAAGTCCGAAGCCGGTCATTTCGTTGGAATAATCGGAAGGAACGGTATACAGCCAGGGATTGGCACGCTTTTCATCCACCGGTTTCAGATGTTCCATCCCGATACAGCTTTTTTCGGAAGCCATTTGAATCAGCCTGCTGTCGTAGCATTCAATTCCCAGTTCCTTTGCGGCAATTTTACCAATTTCATGACCGCCGCTGCCGAACTGCCTGCCGATCGTAATAATAGTATTTGCCATATAAAAGCCCCCTTTTCTATATGAAAAAACATACGTCAAAAGTTACCTTCCTACTATTATAATACTGCAAAAAAGTAAGTTTGGAAAGAGCAGAAAACAGGGGAAGAGGGGAATTATCGTTCCATTTTAAGAAGAATTTCCGGTGTCCCGTCTTCATAGCGCCATATTCCTTTGCAGAGAAAACCATGTCTTTCATAAAAAGATATGGCTCTTTCATTTTTCTTTAAGACCCATAGATATGTAACCGCATGATTTTCCATTGCGAATTCCAGAAGCTTTCCTCCGATTCCCTGGCCCTCAAAAAAACAGTCTACATAAAGCTCCTTTACACAATGGCCTTCTATATGAATCAGGCCTTTGACGAATTCATCGTCATAAACCCAGATGCTGTCCAGAAGATGGGGGTTATTTATATATTCCCGGGCTGCAGATAATACCTGGAGGTTGCCGAATGAAAATTTATCGTCACGAAAAATCGAACGATAATTCATCCTTTTTGTAAACACTAATATTTCTGCGATTCTGGAAATGTCTTCTGTCCCGGCTTTTCTGATATTCATCTTTATGCACCTGCCTGTTCCGATTTTCTTTTTCTTTAAAAATTACAGCAATGGAAGCCGCATTGCCACCCTAGGCTCCGGCTCTTCAAACCGGCGTATCAGGCAGCGTTCCGTGCATATTTCCATATAATTTTCCCTCATGCTTTCTATTGAAGCCCCCGCCTGCGTTTCAGCCAATTGCCCCTCAGGTAATAAATAATGAACATGACGGAGGTTACTGTCCAGGTCAGCGGATAGCTGAAGGCCACGGTGGAAACATCCGGGCGCAGGGGGACGATGACTAGGATCCAGATAACACGCAGGACGCAGATGCCGAAGCAGGTGAGGAGCATGGGGATGATGGAATCCCCGCAGCCTCTGGCGGTGCCTCCCAAAATTTCAATACAAATATAGGTAATATAGCTTGGAGAGATGACGGCCATCATATGCAGGCCGATATCGATAACGCTGTCATCGGAGGTAAACAGGCGGAAGAAAATCCTGCCGCCGAGAAGCACAACCGCGCTGAGCAGTACACTGGTAAAGGCGGCCATTCCCAGGCAGACCTTGACGCTTTTATGAATCCGGTCGTATTTTCCTGCACCGAAATTCTGTCCTGCAAAGGTGGTGATGGCAACACCGTAAGCCCCCATAATCATCCAGAAAATACCGTCCACCTTTCCGTAGGCGGTCCAGGCGGCAATCGTATCCGTCCCGAAGGCGTTGATGCTGGCCTGGATGATCAGATTGGAAACGGAATACATGGTGGACTGCAGCCCGGCAGGCAGGCCTATGCGGATGATGTGCTTCAGGATAGCCGGGGCAAAACGGATTTCCCTTATATATAATTTATAGGAATCGGTGGTTCTCATCAGTGCGGCGAGAACCATGACGGCGCTCGCCACCTGGGAAAGGGTGGTGGCGATGGCAACGCCTGCCACACCCAGCTTCAGGACAACCACGAAAAATATGTCCAGGATAATATTAATAAAACAGGAAATTATCAGAAAGTACAGAGGCCGTTTGGCATCTCCTGCCGCACGGAGAATACCGGATCCCATGTTATATATTAAGGAAGGAATGACTCCCAGGAAGTATATACGCATATAGGTCAGCGAGAGCTTCATGATATCATCGGGCGTATTCATGAGCTGCAGAGCTGCGCCGGAAAAAATAAGCCCGAGGATCATGATAATGGCACCGCCTGCAAGGGAGAGGGCGATGGAGGTATGTACGGCCTTTTTTACGTCAGCATTGTTTTTAGCTCCGTAAAATTGGGATATAATAACAGTAGCGCCTGAAGACAGACCTACAAAGAAGCCTACCAGAAGGTTGATCAGGGTGGCGGCAGGGCCTCCCACGGCGGCCAGAGCCTCTTTTCCTACAAAATTGCCTACAATAACAGCATCGGCAGTATTGTACAGCTGCTGGAAAAAGGTGCCGAAAAGAATGGGAAAAAAGAAAAGCAGAAGCTGCTTCCAGATAACCCCTTCCGTAATTTGATTTGCTGTCTGTTTTTTCATAAAACCTCCTGCCCGCTTTTTCGGGTGTAAAATTTGGTTTAAAGCCTTGCGTGTTTTTGCCTGAGCGCCCTTTGGCAAGGATTAACAGGCAGACAATTTACCGCAAAAAAATAGCAGCCTGACGGCGTCTGTTACCTATTATAAAGTGTTTATTCCTGAAACTCAATAGGCGTTTGATTTACTTGACGGATAGGACGGCGTAAAGGTATACTGAAAATTGCTCGTCAGCATATGACTAAAGATAATTTGGAGGATCAGTAAATGATTTCAGTAATTCTTTTATTTATATTGGGGCTGTTTCTTATCTGCTTCGGAGGGGACAAGCTGGTGGATTCTTCCGTGGCCCTGGCTAAGAAAATAGGGATTCCGCAGATTGTTGTGGGGGCAACCATCGTGAGCATCGGTACGACGCTGCCCGAAATCCTGGTATCCACAACCGCCGCGTTTGATGGTTCCGCCGCAATTAGCGCAGGAAATGCTTTCGGCTCCATCATATGTAATACCGCTTTAATCGCCGGCTTCGGACAGCTTATCCGCCCGGCAAAAAAGGTGGAATTCACTTCTCTGGCCTGGAGATGTCTGTTCTTTTTCGCAACGATTCTGGCATTGACGGCATACGGCTGGTTTACCGGCAGTTTTGACAGAGTCAGCGGAATTGTGCTTTTGTGCCTGTTTGTCCTGTATGCGTGGCTGAATATGGCACGTGCCAAATCGGAAGAAGAGGTGACGGTAGAAAGTGAGGAAAGCCTGGAGGAGCTGAAGAAGATTTCTCTTCCCAGGAATCTGATGATGCTGGCCTTCTGTGCGGTGCTTCTGTTCCTCGGCGCCAACCTTCTTGTGGATAACGGCATTATAATCGCCGGTTACCTGGGTGTCCCGGAAAGAGTGATCGCCGTTACGGCCATCGCGCTGGGAACCTCCCTTCCGGAGCTGGTAACCACCATTATGTCACTGGTCAAGGGCTGTGAAAACGTGGGCCTGGGAAATATCATAGGGGCCAATATCCTGAATCTGCTGCTTGTCATCGGTATTCCTGCCACGATCACCGGCATGAAGCTGGAGACACAGACAGTACGTGTGGATGCTCCTTTAGGTGCCCTGCTCATGGGTATCCTCATCCTCCCCATCCTTTTCCGGAAAAAAGGAAGCCGTGTCCAGGGGGCCGTGCTTTTAGGCTGTTATGCCCTTTACTGTGCGTTCAACTTTTTCTGAGACTTGTACTTGTAATAGGGAAATGAATCTGCTATAATTTTAGCGGACTATGGAAAAATCTATATATTGAGAATTTTAAAAGGAGATGTCAAAATGAGAGGAAACATTGTAGTTGGACAGTCCGGCGGACCGACAGCCGTAATTAACTCTTCCGTTGCCGGCGTATATGCCGCAGCTAAGAAGCTTGGAGTAAAGAAAATCTATGGTATGGTTCATGGTATTCAGGGATTTTTACAGGACAACCTGATCGACCTTGGAGAGTATCTGGATGACGAAACAGGTATCGAATTACTGAAGAGAACTCCTTCCGCATTTTTAGGCTCCTGCCGTTTCAAAATGCCTAAGATTGAAGGACATGAAGAAGTGTATGAAAAAGTATTCGAAATCATGGAAAAGCATGATATTGAGTGTCTTTTCTACGCAGGCGGAAATGACTCCATGGATACGGTGAAGATGCTGTCCGATTATGCGGCTGCTCACAATAAGCCTCAGCGCTTCATGGGTGTTCCCAAGACAATTGACAATGACCTGCCGGTAACCGATCACTGCCCGGGATACGGTTCCGCAGCTAAATATATCGCAACCAGCATGAAGGAAATCATCCGTGACAACGAGTCCTTCGGTGTGGAAAAGCCCACCGTTTGTATCGTTGAAATCATGGGACGCCATGCAGGATGGCTGACAGCAGCAGCAGCATTAAGCCGCGGCGATGACTGTACAGGACCGGATGCCATCTATCTTCCGGAAGTTACTTTTGACATGGACAAGTTCATGGAGAAGGTAAAACATCTGGCAGCAACCAAATCCTCTGTTGTAATCGCAGTTTCCGAAGGAATTGCCCTGGCTGACGGACGTTTTGTATGCGAACTGGGCAATGCTTCCGATTTCGTGGATGCATTCGGACACAAGCAGCTTTCCGGCTGTGCGGCTACTCTGGCTAACAAGGTAGCGGCAGAAACAGGACTCAAGACCCGTGCGGTAGAATTCTCCACCCTGCAGCGTGCGGCTACCCACCTCGCTTCCCTGACTGATATCAACGAAGCATTCCAGGTAGGACATGACGCAGTAGTTGCTGCAGAAGAAGGAAAGACCGGCATGATGATCACTCTGGACAGAAATGGAGACGATCCTTACCAGTGCGGCACCAGCGCTTACGATATCCATGCAATCGCCAATGTGGAAAGACCTGTTCCGGCTGAATGGATTACCGAAGACGGCTGTGATGTAAACGAAGGCTATGAGAAATATGCAAGACCTCTCATCATGGGCGAACTGCAGCCGCTGTTTATCAACGGTGTTCCCCGTCATCTTGTAAGAAAATAAATATGTTTATAGGAAAGGCGGTACCGGGATTTCTTCCGGTACCGTTTTTATTTTTTGAAAACCGTATCCTTTGATTTCCTCAGAATCAGCGTCCGTTTTCGTACAATTTATATATAAGACAGTGTTTTTTTAGTCGGATTTATAGTATTTTTAGAACATGGACACAATTTAGACACATTTGAGGTATACAGTTATATATATGAAGTAAGACACCGGCTGTGCTGACCTGAATAAAAGCCAGAATAGCAGGCGCTTTACAAACAGGGCGGGCAGATGACGGAAATAATAAAAGCCGCAGCCCGGAGAAAATTCAGGAGGCATAGAAAATGAGTGATCAGAAAGAATTAGCAAAAATCCAAAAATTTGCGGAAAAGAAAAAAACGGCTGGTATTATTAAAATGATGGGCAAGGCAGACAGTGATGTACTTGTAGCAGCGCTGGAAGCATTGGGAATCATCGGAGATGAAGATTCATTTAACCAGATAACCCATTATCTGGAGCATGAGGATGCAAAGGTAAGAGTTGCCGCCTGCAAGGCAGCACTGGTTATTGATACGGAATATATGAAGACGAGAGTAAGACACCAGCTAATGGTGGAAGCGGATCCGGAAGCAAAGAAACAGATTCAGGATGCACTGAATAATTCAAAAGAGACAAGAGTATAAATTCCATTTACATAGAGTGTGGAATATAATGTGGCTGTAGGGAAGGCGGTGTTCATATGACGCTGCTTTACCTACAGCCATTTTTACGTTTTTTTACCAGCTGTTCTTGACAAGAAAGGGAGGATGGGGTATGATTTGAACAACAGGGAAAACGTTTTCCGGACATGGCAGGGAAAACGGATATGTAAAGGAGGGATGAGATGGCTTCCATCAGGGATGTGGCACAGAAGGCGGGAGTTGCAATTTCTACCGTTTCCAAGGTGCTCAACCAATATCCCAATGTGAGTGAAGAAACGAAAGCCAAAGTAAATGAGGCGATCAGGGAGCTGAATTTCACACCCAATACCATAGCTTCCGCATTATCGTCCAAGCAGGCGGGAAGAGTGGCGCTCCTGTTGAATCTGAATACCCAGACCCAGGCGATTGACGAAATTGATATGCAGTATATTTCCGGAGCCATTAATAAGGCCCAGGAAATGAAGCTGGATGTCATAACTGTATTTTTTTCCATGATCAAAGATCGGGATGTTTACGGAATCGTCAATTATTTAAAGGCACAAAGCATTGAAGGCATTATTATTTACGGAATGAGCCGTGAAGATAAGATTCTTCATAAGCTGATCGAGGAACAGCATTTCCGGATCGTGGTGGTCGATGCCCCGTTTGTGAATCCCAACACCTCTTCGGTGCAGATAGACCATGAAAAGGCGCAGTATGATGTGGCGAAGAAGACAATCCTTGAAAATAAGGGAAATAAAATCCTTTATATTGCAGGGAAAAAGAACGGGTTTGTCACAAAAGACCGGCTTGACGGCATGAAGCGCCTTGCGGAAGAAGAAAAGCTGTCACTGCTTGTCCGTCAGGGAGATTTCAGTGAAAAGAAAGCCAGACAGCTGGCCTTCCAGTATGCCCGAAGCAGGGACATCGTTGTATGCGCTTCGGATTTAATGGCCATCGGCGCTATGAGGGCGCTTCAGGAAATGGATATATTCAGGCCTGTCTGCGGCTTTGACGGAATCACGTTAATGGGATATGCAGGAAAACAGATGAATACGGTGAGACAGGATTTTTACAGGATCTCCGCGGAAGCCATGGAAGAGATGGCAAGGCTTCTGGAAGGCGGGGAAGGACGGGAAATCCTGCTGGACTATTCAATCATAAGAATGCAATATCTGGATATTATATGTTAAATAAACATGTTTTTTATTGTAAAAGCTAGGAGGAAGGAACAATGGCGTTAATGGACACAATTCAAAGGGAAATTCTCGAGGAACGGCTGGAGCAGGAAATGGAAGCTCTGTCACAGGAAATGTACGGGAAAAGGATTGCGGAAATATCAGACAAGGACTTGTATTATGTGATACTGAATCTGACAAAAGGCATGATGAGTGCAACCATCCCTACAGACGGAAAGAAAAAGGTATATTATATTTCCGCAGAATTCCTTATCGGAAAGCTGCTTTCCAACAACCTGATAAATTTAGGGGTTTATGACAAAGTGGAGAGCATCTTGAAGGCGAAAGGAAGAAATCTGGCGGAAATCGAAGAAGCGGAGCCGGAACCTTCTTTAGGAAACGGCGGTCTGGGAAGGCTTGCGGCATGCTTCCTGGATTCTATCGCCACTCTGGGGCTTCCCGGAGAGGGAATCGGCCTGAATTATCATTTCGGCCTTTTCAAACAGGTCTTTAAGGATAATCTGCAGACGGCGGAAAAGGACGCATGGCTGGAAAAGCAGTCCTGGCTCACCAAAACCGATACCAGCTTCGATGTGTATTTCGGAAAGAAAAAGGTGACGTCCAGACTTTACGATATTGATGTGATTGGATATGACAGCGGTGTGAATAAGCTGCGTCTGTTTGATTTGGAGTCCGTGGATGAGAGCCTGGTGAAGGACGGCATTACCTTTGATAAAGAGGACGTGGAAAAGAATCTGACTCTGTTCCTTTATCCGGATGATTCGGACGAAGCGGGAAATTTACTGCGTATTTACCAGCAGTATTTTATGGTGAGCAATGCGGCCCAGCTCATTCTGAAGGAGATGAGGGAGAAGCATTATGATCTGCGCAAGCTGTATGAGCATGCGGTAATCCAGATCAATGACACGCATCCTTCCATGATCATCCCTGAATTAATCCGTATCCTGGTGGAGGAGAAAGCCTTTACCATAGATGAAGCGATTGAAGTGGTGAGCAAAACCTGTGCTTACACAAACCATACGATTCTGGCAGAAGCCCTGGAAAAATGGCCTTATGCTTATCTGGAGAAGGTTGTGCCTCAGCTGATTCCTGTTATCGACGAGCTTGATAAAAGGATCAAGGCAAAATATAAGGATCCCAAGGTACAGATCATCGACAAGGATAAGAGGGTCCATATGGCCCATATGGATATCCACTACGGCTTCTCCGTAAACGGTGTGGCGGCTATTCATACCCAGATCCTTGAGGAAACGGAGCTGCATCATTTTTATGAGATTTATCCGGAAAAATTCAATAATAAGACAAACGGCATAACCTTCCGCAGATGGCTGCTTTCCTGTAACAGGGAACTGACCGCTTTGATTGAGGAGGGGATCGGCTGCGGCTTCAAGAAGGATGCAGATGAACTGGAGAAGCTCCTGGAATTCAAAAATGATGAAGAATTCCTGAATCGTCTGGAAGCCATCAAGATGGATAATAAGAAAAAACTGGCGGCCTTCATACAGGAAAAAGAAGGGGTGGAAATCAACCCTGATTCCGTATTTGATATCCAGGCCAAGAGGCTTCATGAGTATAAGCGCCAGCAGATGAATGCGCTGTACATTATTCATAAATACCTGGAAATTAAAAAAGGAAAGAAGCCCTCCGTTCCTGTAACCTATATATTCGGCGCCAAGGCGGCACCCGCTTATATCATTGCACAGGATATCATCCATCTGCTCCTTGTTCTGCAGGAAATCGTGAATAAGGATCCGGAAGCCAGCAAGTATATGAAGATCGTCATGGTGGAAAATTATAATGTAAGCTATGCGGAGAAGCTGATTCCCGCCTGTGATATTTCCGAGCAGATATCCCTCGCTTCCAAGGAAGCCTCCGGTACCGGCAATATGAAATTCATGCTTAACGGTGCGGTGACGCTGGGAACTGCGGACGGGGCCAATGTGGAAATCCATGATCTGGTTGGGGACGACAATATCTATATTTTCGGAAAGGATTCCGAAACGGTCATTAAGCATTATGAAAAGGCAGATTATGTATCGAAGGATTATTATAAGAAGAGCCCTGTCATCAGGGAAGCGGTGGACTTCATCATAGGTGAGCAGGCGATGAAGGCCGGCCATAAGGAAAATCTGGAACGCCTTTACAAAGAGCTTTTGAACAAAGACTGGTTTATGACGCTTCTGGATCTGGAGGATTATATCGCTGTAAAGGATAAGATGCTGGAAGATTATAAAGACAGGGAAAAATGGAAAAAGATGATGCTTGTTAATATTGCCAAAGCCGGCTTCTTCTCTTCTGACAGGACAATCAGGGAATATAACAGGGATATCTGGAAATTAAAATGATAAGCTGATTGGAAAACAGGTGTGCAAAGCCTGCAGAGGGGTATATAAATGAGAAGAAGTGGTATATTAATGCCGGTTTCCAGCCTTCCTTCGGAGTATGGAATCGGATCCTTTTCGAAGGAAGCTTATGAATTTGTGGATTTTCTGGAAAGCGCGGGGCAGAAGCTGTGGCAGATACTGCCCCTTGGCCCCACCGGGTACGGGGATTCCCCGTACCAGTCTTTTTCCACATTTGCAGGAAATCCGTATTTTATTGATTTGGAAAGCCTTGTGGAAGAAGGCTGGATCACCCGCGCCGAATGTGATAAAATGGACTTTGGAGAGGATGAATGCTATATCGATTATGAAAAGATGTATCATTCCCGTTTCCGGATCCTGAAAAAGGCTTTTGATAAAAGCGGCATAGAGGAAAATCCTGAATATCAGGAGTTTGTGAAAGAAAATGCTTTCTGGCTGGAGGATTATTCCTTATACATGGCCATTAAGGATTCCCTTGGAGGAGCCAGCTTCCTGACCTGGGAACAGGATATTAAGCTCCGCAGGGAAGAGGCCCTGGAGGAATGGCGTAAGAAGCTTTCGAAGGAGATTGCCTTTTATAAGTTCCAGCAGTTCCTGTTTACGAAGCAGTGGCTCGCACTGAAGAGCTATGCGAATAAGAAGGGGATCCTTATTGTAGGGGATATTCCTATTTATGTGGCGCTGGACGGAGCGGATACCTGGGCCAATCCGGAGCTTTTCCAGCTGGACGGGGATTGTACGCCCCTTGCGGTGGCGGGCTGTCCGCCGGATGCATTTTCCGCAACAGGGCAGCTTTGGGGAAATCCTCTTTACCGTTGGGAATACCATAAGGAAACAGGCTATGCCTGGTGGATGAAGCGTATTTCCTATTGTTATAAGCTGTACGATATCCTGCGTATCGATCATTTCCGTGGATTTGAATCCTACTATTCGATACCGTACGGAGATCCCACGGCAGAGTTCGGCCACTGGGAAAAAGGGCCTGATTATGATTTCTTCCGTACGTTGAAGCAGGAGCTTGGCGCAAAGGAAGTGATCGCGGAGGATTTGGGCTATCTGACCCCTGCGGTGCTTAAGATGGTAAAGAAAACAGGCTACCCGGGGATGAAGGTACTTCAGTTCGCTTTTGATCCCAGGGAAGAGAGCGATTATCTTCCTCATAACTATACCCAGAACAGTGTGGTATATACGGGGACCCATGATAACCAGACGACAACAGCCTGGGTGGAAGAAATTGGCAGAGAGGATCGGGCTTTTGCCAAACAATATCTGAATGTAAAAAGGAACAAGGACGTGCCGGAAGCCATGGTAAGGGCGGCGCTTTCCAGCGTTTCCGACACTGCTGTAATACCGGTTCAGGACTGGCTCGGCCTGGGTGCCGAGGCACGTATCAACACCCCCTCCACTCTGGGGGAGAACTGGAAGTGGCGCCTGAAAAAAGGCCAGTGCAGCCAGGAGCTTGCGGAGCACATCCGCACGATGACCAGACTGTACGGCAGATAGGCAATATAAATAGAAAAAACCGCCGCAGGGCGGTTTTTTCTGTCTTTACATAACTGCAGTATGGAAAGGAAAACAAACAGCTCAGAAGTCAAACGACCAGGAGGTATGGGGATGGAAAACAAGGAAATGACTTATTTGGGAAAACCCGTGGATTGGAGCAGGGAAAAAGCGGGAGACGGTTATCCGCTCCTTCTTTATGTGGAAGATGATGGGAAAAGGCTGCATTGGGATCAGGAGAAATATCCCTGTTTTTTCTGGCAGGTTTCCGTGGATAAGGACACGGAGCATATGGACATTGCGGAGCAGATGCGTGCCCTTGTGGAAAAATATCCTGTTGATGTGAGCCGGATCTACGGGGCAGGAGCGGGAAAAGCCGCGAATGTGATTTGGGAAATGATGGGTGCATATCCGGATTTATTCGCCGCTGTGGCTGTTTCCGGAGGCGCGGGGCAGACCTGGAAGGTGAGAAGGGCATCCTATGTGCCGGCATGGATATTCGGCCGTGAGAATGACAGCTATTGTCCGGCGGGCGGACAGATCTGGTCGGATCAGGGAAAACTCCTTCACGGCTGCCTTACACTGGTCAGAAGCCTGAGGGCGGCGGGAAACGAAAGAGTGCTTTATTCCCCCAAGCCGGAAATGACGGGAGAAGAACTGCTGGAGGACAAAGAGGCCGTACAGTGGATGTTTGTCCGGAGCAAAAGAGAGGGCTACCGTATCGATATGCTCCGTCCCGGCGTCTGGAAGCTTCAGGATTATACGGGAAGCTCCTTCTATGTAGTGGAAGGCACCAGGGCGGCGCTGGTTATTGATACAGGCTTCGGGCCGGAGCTGGTTACCCCGTGGATAAGAAAAATCACGTCACTTCCGCTGGAGCTGGCATTGACCCACTGCCACGGGGATCATATGTATCATGCGGATGAATTCGAAACCGTATATCTGTCCGCCAAAGAAAAGGAACCGCTGGAGAGAATGAAAAAGACCATGCTCGCAGGCAGAGACATCGACTATGATTCCCTTCAGGATATTCCTGACGGCACCGTGCTCGATCTGGGCGGCCTGGGGATTGAAGTGATGGAGCTGCCGGGGCATACGCCGGGCAGCGTACTTTTTATCGATCATACCCATAAGGTGATCTTCACAGGTGATGCCATCGGATCCGGACAGATGGTGCTCCTGCAGCTGGCGCCGGTGATATCCCTGCAGGAATATAAAAAGAATCTGGAACGTCTGTACGAACGGCTGGAAGATATGGACGACTATGTGCTCCTGGGAGGGCATATGGAACAGGAGGGAGGCTATCCTTTCGGAACGCCCTATAATCCGTCGCCCTATAATCCTCTGGGCAGGGAGGTCGTGCAGGATATGATGGAGCTGTGCGATATCTTCGGAAGCGACAAGGTGAAAAAGGAAGAACTGCCGCCGGATCGGATGTGTGAGGAACCCTCCTTCCTGGGATATTTCGGCAAAGCCGGACTCTGTGCCAGAAGCAGCCAGTTCTGAAATTTCCATGAAAAATATCCCTGAAAGTTACCAGGAAAGCCTCCGGAATTGTTTCCGAAGGCTTTCTTAAGAAAATCCTTAGGAATTTAACCGTCGGTTTCGTTGATTTTTTATAACATATCATATATAATTTATCCAGACGTTTATCTTGAGGGGAACTGATAGAGACTGGGAGAATAATATGAGTGATAAAGATTGGACAGACCTGGGGAATGATATCAGGGACATGGTGGATGACGCTGTCAAGTCACAGGACTTCAGAAAACTGAATGAAAATATCTGCCGTACCGTGACGGACGGGCTTGACAATATCAGCAGAAGTATAAAGAAAAATCTGGGATATGGGGATCCGCACGGCCCCTATCAGAATAATAACGGACAGTGGGGACCCCATTATACAAACGGCCCCGGAGTGCCGCCCGGACAGCCGCAGGGACCGAACCCTGCAGGGCCTTTTCCTAATAACGGCGCCGGGAACTGGCGTCAGGGGAATGGTGCCAATCCGGGCCCGGGAAATCCTGTTCAGGGGAATCCCGGACAGGCAGGAGCCTGGGGACCGCAGAATGGTGTTCCTTATGGAAATAATACGCCGGGACAATGGCAGTATAACCGTCCGCCCCAGAATGCTGCGGGCACGGCGGTGCAGAATGCTTTTTCATCGGCAAGGAACAGCCTGATGCAGCATCCGCTCTATGCCAAGACCTTTGGCTCTCAGGCGGGAGGGACAGCCTTGTCCGCAGTGGGCTTTACGATTGCGGGATGCTCTGCGGTGGGAATACTGATAACCGCGTTGGTAGGGCTTGCCAGTACCTGGGTGGGCGGCATGAGCGTGGCTATAGCCATTCTTGCGGTGGTTTTGGGCGGCTCATCTATTATGGCCTGGAAAGGGACCAGCATCCTGGGAAGGGTAAAAAGATTCCGTAAATATGTGGACGGGCTGAAGGGAAGGACCTACTGCAGCGTCAGGGAACTGGCAGAAGCCGTCGGCAAGAATGAAAAGTATGTCCGCAATGACCTGCAGAAGCTGATAAAGATGGGCTGGTTCAAGCAGGGGCATATGGACCGTATGGGGACATGCCTGATTGTCAGCCATGAAACCTACAAACAGTATGAGGAAACACAGCTGCGGCTTGATGAACGCCAGAAGCAGGAAAGCGCCAGGGAACTGGAAATGAAAAAAGCAACGGACGGACTTTCCGGGGAAGTGAAGGAAATGATCCGGACGGGAAATGAATATATTATCCAGATTAAGAAAAGCAACGACGCTATCAAGGGAGAGGAAATTTCCGAAAAGATATCCCACATGCAGATGATTGTGGAAAAGATTTTCCAGAGGGTGAAGGAACATCCGGAATTTGCCCCGGATCTTCATAAATTTATGGAATATTATCTTCCTACAACAGTAAAACTTCTGGATGCCTATGAAGAACTGGATAAACAGCCCGTACAGGGAGAAAATATCACAAATGGGAAGGGTGAGATTGAGAAAACGCTGGATACGCTGAATGTAGCGTTCGAAAAGCTGTTGGACAGCCTGTTTGAGGATACGGCCTGGGATGTTGCAACCGATATTTCCGTCCTGCATACCATGCTGGCGCAGGAAGGCCTGACGGAATCCGGTATGAAAGCAAAAGACTGATACTGCAAAGAGAGATAAAAGGAGCATAAAAAATGAGTGAAGAATTCAAAGATTTTACGGCAACGCCCACACTGACACTGAATCCGGTGGCTGAAGAAAGCGCGGTGCCGGCAATGGCGCAGGAAACCCGTGTCCAGCCCAATGAAGCAGGCTGGGATGACAGCATGCTCAGCGCTGAAGAAAAACAGATGGTAGTGGATTTTTCCAAACAGATAGATCTGAAAAATTCCAATTTGATCATGCAGTACGGTGCAGGCGCACAGAAGAAAATGGCGGACTTCTCTGAAAAGGCCCTGGATAATGTAAAGACTCAGGATCTGGGAGAGGTCGGAGATCTTCTCAGCGGCGTTGTTTCTGAATTAAAGAGTTTTGATGCGGAAGAGGAAAGAGGCGTTTTCGGATTCTTCAAGAAATCTGCAAATAAGATAACCGCCATGAAGGCAAAATATGCCAAGGCGGAAACCAACATAAATAAAATCTGCCAGGTCCTGGAGGGACATCAGGTACAGCTGATGAAGGATGCGGCTACTCTGGACAAGATGTATGAGCTGAACAAAACGTATTTCAAAGAGCTGTCCATGTATATCCTGGCCGGAAAGAAAAAGCTGAAAGAGGTCAGAGAAGGCGAACTGGCACAGATTACGGCAAAGGCCCAGCAGTCAGGGCTGCCCGAGGATGCTCAGGAAGCAAGAGATCTGGATTCCATGTGCAACCGTTTTGAGAAAAAGCTTCACGATCTGGAGCTTACCCGTATGATTTCCATTCAGACGGCTCCTCAGATCCGTCTGGTGCAGAATAATGATACGCTGATGGTGGAAAAGATTCAGTCTACTATCGTCAATACCGTGCCCTTGTGGAAAAGCCAGATGGTTCTGGCACTGGGTGTGGAACACTCCACCCAGGCGGCTGCCGCACAGCGTCAGGTTACAGATATGACCAATGAACTGCTCCGCAAGAACGCAGCCACACTGAAGACGGCAACCATTGAGACCGCCAAGGAATCCGAACGCGGAATCGTGGATATGGAGACTCTGAAGATTACCAACGAATCCCTGATTTCCACGCTGGACGAGGTAATGCGAATCCAGCAGGAGGGCAGGCAGAAGCGCCAGGAAGCGGAAGTGGAAATGGCACGTATGGAAAGCGAATTGAAAACAAAGCTGCTGCAGATCAGCGGCTGAAAAGAGCAGGGAGGCTGAATGTAAGCCTCCCTGTTGTTATGAACTAAAACTTTTTTGTACTCAGGGTGGAGTTATGATACTCCGGATTAAAAGTTACATCTTCCAGAAACCATTCCGGCGGGATAAAAGCTTCCGCTTCTTTTTCTGTGGGAAATTCCACCTCCGCAATGACCAAAGGCGCGAATGGCTCCATAAAAACATCCAGCTCGATGGTATAGGGAGGAAGCGGGATAAGATACCTGCGCTTTGTAATGATATTTCCGTCGGCTTTGGCAACCAGGTGGTTATAAGCCTGTTCATTCAGAGGAAGATTATATTCCTCCCTGGCCATGAGCCCCTTTCCCTTATAGGTGAGGTAATAAGTATCGTCCTCTCTGCGGACACGCACAACCGGGTTTGTATTCAGGTATCCCTGCTCAATGAGATGGCTGTCATACCGGGCCAAATCTTCCGGCAGCTGTCTGACTGTAAATTTTCTTTCTATTTCCATCGGTATTCCTCTTTTCTCCTGCATGGTACGGCGCTGTATGAATATTACAGTAATGCGCTGTACGGGCCTTGGGCCGGCAGATTTTTTATTCATGGACTCTTTTTTTCAGTGTAACACAGGGCAGCGTATGGTACAAGGCGGATGCTTGCGCAATTAAGACAATGCCGCCGTATAAGTCACGGTTCCTGGTTCTGCTGTCCTCCTTTCCATTATAAAATTAAGGAAATATTCACAGAAATTTTATTGGATATTGGGTGGCTATTTGGTACAATGAACAAGGATATAAGAAAAGCTTGCCTGAAAGAACAACAGTTGTATAATAAGTGCGCCAACGCGTACGGATGGGAGCAAAAATGAGCAGAATCGGAATTTTTTTTGCAGAAGGATATGAAGAGATAGAAGCCCTGACTGTAGTGGACCTGGTGAGAAGGGCAGGAATCTCCATTGACATGATCTCAGTTACAGAAGCAGGAGAAGTAACAGGTTCTCATGGCATAACGGTAAAAATGGACAGAACGCTTGCGGAAACAGACTTTTCTCAGCTGGATATGCTTGTTCTTCCCGGAGGTATGCCGGGGACAAAAGGGCTTGAGGACTGTGAAGCGCTGATGGAAAAGCTGGATGAATTTTACACGTCCGGAAAGTATATAGCCGCTATTTGTGCGGCCCCCAGTATTTTTGGACACAGAGGTTATCTGAAGGGAAGGAAGGCAACCTCTTATCCGGATTTTGAAAGCCATCTGGAGGGCGCCGATGTTACCGGAGCAGCCGCAATCGTGGATGGAAATGTCATTACCGGAAGAGGAATGGGCTGTGCCATTCCCTTCGGACTCGCTATAGTAGAGCACTTTAAGGGAAAGAGTGCGGCGGACGAGCTTGCGGAAAAAATTGTTTACAGCAGATAAGGAATAGAAAAGGGAGTTATAACGACGAATGAATATTTTATTTTTTCTGACCCCAAAAAGCGAAGTGGCCTATGTAGATGAAAATGACAGCCTTCGTCAGGTCCTGGAAAAGATGGAGCATCACGGCTATGCAGCGGTCCCGCTGTTATCTTCCGGGGGGAAGTATATCGGGACAATAACGGAAGGGGATGTCCTCTGGAAGCTGAAAAAAGAAGGATTTCCGGAGCTTCATGAAATGGAAGATATTTCTGTCATGGAAATGATAAGGAACCGGGACAATAAACCCGTACATATTAATGTGGATATGGAAGGGCTGATGGAACGGATAATGAAACAGAACTTTGTTCCCGTTGTGGATGATGATAAGGTTTTTATTGGAATTGTCACAAGAAAGGATGCTATCCAGTATCTGATCGATGAACTGAAAAAAAGGAAGTATGACGGCACGGCTGCCGATAAAATCAAGACAATGGTGCGGGCCGCCAAATAATAGAAAAACAAATATCCCGGCAGCTATGCTGCCGGGATTCCTGTTACAGAAAAAGTTATTTCATCTGCTCTTCCTGTTTCTTGATCATTCTACGAACCATTTCTCCGCCGATAGAACCAGCTTCTTTGGAAGTAAGGTCACCGTTGTAGCCTTCTTTTAAGTTAACTCCTAATTCAGAAGCAACCTCAGTTTTGAAACGATCCATTGCTGCCTTTGCTTCAGGGACCTCTACTCTATTAGATCTGTTAGAACTTGCCATTTGAATTCACCTCCGTAATTCTTGTTTCTATTTTTCTTAGTTTTTTTAGATAAGCGGGCGGCGACATTCGTTGGCCGTCCGCTTATCCAGGGGGATGTCTGAATTTGCATATCGGCGTTTCGTTTGTTTCCGTCGCTTATCTTGATGTTATTATTTGCGGAATTCATTTAATTATTATGACAATATCTGGTAATTTTACGGAGGCATTTTCAGAAAGAAAAACGCTGCTTTTGGAATACTTATTTATAAAAGCAAAATGAATTTAAAAAGGCCGGATAATTTCGTCAGCCATATAAGAAGCTTCCGTTTCCTCATGCGTCACGAGAAGCACGGTTTTGGCATTACCCGCGGCGGCGGCCTGCCTGACGGAGCCCAAAGTATAATCCATAATCCGAAGACGGGTATCCGTATCCAGACCCTTAAAAGGTTCATCCAGCAAAAGCAGATCATAAGGAGAAAGCAAAGCCCGAAGCAGCGCCACACGCCGGCTCTGCCCGCCGGAAAGCTCTCTCACCGGCTGCGAAGCACAGGAAATCAGATCCGTTTCTTCCAAAGCCCTTAAAATAGTCTGCTTAGGAAAATGCGATCCCGCAGTAAGACGTATATTGGAGACCGGACTCAAATTGCCGCACAGCCGATCCTCCTGAAAAACCGCTGAAAGCCGCATACCCTGAATCCCCTCAACAGAACCGGAATCCGCCTCCTCCAGCCCCATCAGTATCCGGAGCAAAGTAGTTTTCCCAGCCCCCGAAGGAGCCATCAGTGCAGTTATAGCACCGAACTTTATATGGAAAGAAAGCTCCTTAAGAACTTTTTTTTCATGATAACTCTTCGATAATTGTATAATACGAATATCTTCCGGCATATATACCTCCTTTAACCTTCGCATCCGCATCGTTTCCCTGTGCCCCGGCTGTCTGTGTCTGCCTTCCGCTGTCCGTG
>ERZ791934.952-NODE-952-length-33150-cov-4.193836_pt1 | contig 33150 bp, 24 predicted proteins | sample MGYA00510125_ERZ791934 | MGnify/ENA primary metagenome ERZ791934 (study PRJEB30046, sample SAMN00993240) | human gut metagenome | study: EMG produced TPA metagenomics assembly of the A metagenome-wide association study of gut microbiota in type 2...
CATGCATCAGAAGGAAGTTGGTCGGATCTGCTTCCGCTCCCACCTTCTGGGATACCCTGGCTGCCATCGGAACCGCAGATACGCCTGCTGAGCCGATCAGCGGGTTTACCTTTCCATGAGTAAAGAAACACATCAGTTTTCCGAACAATACCCCGGCAGCTGTTCCGAATATGAATGCTGCAAGTCCCAGGGCCACGATCTTGAGCGTGTCCAGATTAAGGAATGCCTCCGCGCTTGTGGTCGCGCCTACAGAGGTTCCCAGCAAGATTACTACGATATACATCAATGCATTGGATGCCGTCTCGGTAAGCTGCCTTACTACTCCAGACTCGCGGAACAGGTTGCCAAGCATCAGCATGCCTACCAGCGGAGCCGTCGTAGGAAGGATTGCGCATACCACGATCGTAACGATGATCGGGAAGAGGATTCGTTCCAGCTTGGAAACAGGCCTTAACTGCTCCATCTTAATCTTCCGTTCTTTTTCCGTCGTCAGAAGCTTCATGATCGGCGGCTGGATAATCGGGACTAGCGACATATAGGAATATGCCGCAACCGCGATTGGTCCTAATATCGCCGTCTGCTGAAGTTTTCCGGCCAGGAAGATGGATGTCGGCCCGTCCGCTCCTCCTATGATGGAGATCGCCGCTGCTGCTTTATCTGAGAATCCCATCCACATTGCCCCAAGGTAAGCGGCAAAGATTCCAAACTGCGCTGCCGCTCCCAGAAGGAAACTCTTAGGATTCGCAATCAGAGGCCCGAAGTCTGTCATAGCGCCTACGCCAAGGAAGATCAAGGACGGAAGGATCGACCACTCATCCAGAAGATAGAAGTAGTAGAGAAGTCCGCCGGTTCCATTGGCTGCATCTTCCGCATGCAGCATAATATCCGGATAGATATTTACGAGCAGCATACCAAACGCAATTGGTACCAGGAGCAGAGGTTCAAACCCATGTCTGATTGCCAGGTATAGGAAAAAGCATGCAACTGCAATCATAATTACATTGCCCCATGTAAGACTGAAAAATGCTGTCTGATGCACGAGGTTTCCTAATGTTGTTGTTATATATTCCATTTTTTAACCTCCAGTCGTGTTAGTTAGACATAGCCAGACTATGTCCTAGTTTAAAGTAGCCAATACTGCGCCTGATTCTACTGCATCTCCTACAGCTACATCAATGCTTGCTACCGTTCCGTCTTCCGGTGCCACAACTGGGATTTCCATTTTCATTGCTTCAATAATTACGACTGCGTCGCCCTTCTTTACACTCTGTCCAACGCTTGCTTCCAGCTTGAATACTTTGCCGGCAGCTCCTGCCTTTACCTGGATAGAGCCTGCTCCTGCCGCAGGTGCCGCTGCCTTTGGAGCTGCTGGCGCTGCCTTAGGCGCTGTGGCAGGTGCTGCCGCTCTTGGCGCTTGTGGTGCTGCTCCTGCTCCCTTTTCCTCTACGGTTACATCATATACGTTGCCATTAACTGTGATTGTATAATTTTTCATCTTTCTAATCCTCCTGTTTACATTATGAATTCCATTTATTCGATGGACGGCGTCTGATGCTTCGCACAATGAATCCATCCGTGCTGGTGCCTTCCGCTGCTGCGATCGCTGCTGAAATCACCGCAATCAACTCTGTATCATCTGTTTCAGAAACCTGTGCCTCTTTCGCTGCCGGTTCTTTTGCAGGCACGCTTTCCTTTTTCATCTCCGCTGCCGGTTTTCTCTTGAATGCATTTTCAATCGCAGGGATAAATCTGAATAAGGAGATAATCAGCGAAATGAAAATCAATACCACAAACACTGTTCCCATTCCAAGCACCGTATTAAGTCCTGCTTTTTCCAATATCTCGCCCGTCGTATATTCAGCATCGACGGTCATGCTGTCCAGATACAGCCTATCGTCAAATACGAACGTGATCGTCGCGTCACGGTCTTTGAACTCTGCCTCTGTAGATACCTTTACTTCCTTGCCGGAAGCCTCATAGGTATAGTCGCCATGGCTCACATAATCGCCGCATTCCTTCACAGCAGCCTTCCATGCATCCATGGTGGAGATAAAACTCCCCGGCTCGATCGGAAGGCCTGCCTGCGTCAGCTGCAGGTTCATGTTGAACTCAGACATGTCGCTCCACTGCTCCATCATGGCATCATCGGCATTGGAGCAATATTCAATCAAGAATTCTGTCACTTGTTCCATGCTGGCTTCATCATATTCAACCGCCTCTTTGCTGCTTCCGCATGCGGTAAAGCAGAGCATTGCTGCAAGTACACAGAGTAATAAGCTAATTTTTTTCCTCACTTTGCCTCACCTCTCTAAACCGTACCATGCTTTTTCATCGGACGGTCTTCTCTTTTTGTGAACAACATCTCGAATGCTCCGATTACATATTTTCTCGTATCCGCCGGCTCGATGATGGTGTCCACATATCCTCTTCTTGCTGCAGATAATGGGCTTGACTGCAATTCTTTATATTCTGCCGCTTTTTCCTTGATCGTGTCTGCATCGGAATCCGCATACATGATCTTGGCCGCAAGAGAGGCTTCCATCATGCCAATCTCGGCATCCGGCCATGCATATACCATGTCCGCTCCGATAGACTTGCTGTTCATGGCTACATATGCGCTACCGTAGGCTTTTCCGATGATGACGTTTACCTTCGGGACCGTCGCATTGGCAAACGCGTACGCAAGTCTTGCCGTATCTTTGGCCAGGTGCTTTTCTTCGTACTTGCCTGCCTTGAATCCAGACACGTTGGTAAGGGTAAGTACCGGAATATTGAAGGCATCGCAGAATGTAATAAAGTCAGCGGCCTTCTCTGCTCCTTTCGCAGACAGGGAGCCGTCAAACTCTTCTACGACTTCTCCCTCTTCGTTATATACTTTTGAACGGTTTGCCACAGCGCCCACCGTCATGCCGTTCAGACGGATGAAGCCGGTGACCATATCTTTTGCATAGTGCTTCTTTGCCTCGAAGAAGATCTGGCTGTCGGATATCTGTGTCAAGGCAATCGCCGTATCCTCAACTGCATTCTCGATCCCTTCGCAGACACGGTTCAAGTCATCCGCGCATTCATCATAAGACGCATCTTCTTCATTATTACATGGCAGCATGCAGACCAGGGAGCGAATACTCTCAAGAATCTCCTCCTCTGATCCGATCTCATCTACAAGGCCAGACTTCTCGCTCTGGAATTCTGCAGAAGACGTGTCCAGCTTAGCAGCCGTATTGCCGGGAATTGCATTGGGCGAATTCACGAATAGCTTTCCTGCGCCTTTTTCCATGAAGGTAAAATCAGACAGTGCCGGAACCACGGAGAGTCCTCCTCCACAGTTGCCAAAAATCGCTGTAATCTGCGGAATCACGCCTGAAGCCATGGTCTGCTTCAGATAGAGGCTTCCAAAAGCCTCCAGCGCATCCGTCGCTTCCTGGAGCCTGAAGCCGGCACAATCAACAAGACCTATCACTGGCGCACCCATCTTCATTGCCATATCGTAGATATTCGCAATCTTCTTAGCATGCATCTCGCCCATCGCACCGCCTAATACGGATGCATCCTGGCTGTACACATACACCAAATTCCCATCAATCACTCCATAGCCGGTTATTACGCCGTCAGCCGGAGTTTCTTTTTGTTGCATGTTGAAATCCGTATTTCTGGCAGTTACTGCCCCGCCGATCTCAACAAAGCTGCCTGCATCAAGCAAAGAACTGATTCTTGCGCCTGCTGCATTTTCTGTTGCCATGTTGCCCATAGTCTAGCCCTCCATTTTCTTACATATTTTAAATAGGTTTTTACCAAAAATTTTAAAAGTAAAACCAAATTTTTGCCAATTATATTATATCTATTTTTATAAGAAACTGCAATAGTTATTGCTTATTTTTTGTTAAAAAATTGACGTTCCTCTTTCTCCGCAACTTTTCGCCAGAACCGTATATATTTCCCGTGTTTATCCCAAAATATATTAGACCCACAAAAACACTTACAGATTTGGAGGATAATAATGGAAACTGCAGTTAGCAAAAAGAAACGCCCCTTTGGCTTCTACGTATGCGCCATAGGCTTTACATTCGAACGCTGCGCGTTCTATACAGTCAAATATCTCCTGGCAATCTGGATTGCTACCAATGCCGCTGGAGGCGGCCTGGGACTTACAGATGCAGATGCCTCCCTTGTGGCTGCGCTCTTCGTGGCCTTCACTTATATCACGCCTGTCATTGGCGGATATGTGGCGGATTACTGGCTTAGCCCGAGAATTTGCGTTGCCGCCGGCATGATCCTGATGGGACTGGGCTATCTATGCACCTGGAGAGCTGATTCTATGTTCCTGGTATGGATGATGATCATACTCGTGTCCATAGGCACGGGACTCTTTAAAGGGAACCTATCCGGCGTAAACGGACTGCTGTTCGAGGATAAGGATGAACTCAACAGCGCCTTTTCTATCCAATATTCATTCGTGAATATCGGATCGTTCATCGGCACGACGTTTATCGCCATCCTGCCGGTAACGTTTGGATTTAGCTTTAATTTTGTATTTCTTCTGTGCGCCATCTTTCTATTTGCAGATGCCATCTGGTTTATCTCCAACCAGCGCTTTTTAGGCAATGCGGGGAAAAAGCCATTTAAGAACGACCAGCGCCAGTTCGTAAGCAAGGGCAAGAAAGAAGCAGAAGAAAACAAGCCCTTGACTTCCGGGGACAAGAAGCGCATTGCCGCCATCATTCTTGTGACCTTGTTCTCCGTCGTTTTCTGGATCGTCTGGTATATGGCATATATGCCCGCCTACTACTACTTTGGCTGGGGAAACGGCGAGAATTTCCTCAACCACGCCAACTGGATGATTGGCTCCTTCCACGTTCCTACCTCCTGGTTCGACTCCGTAAATGCCCTGACCTGCATCGTACTGGGTCCGGTCTTTGCCCTTCTGTGGGCCAGGATGGCCATTCGCCCGCAAGGAGACATCAGCATGTTCAAAAAAACAGCGATCGGCATGATCCTCGTAGGCGTTGCTTTCGTAGTCATGGTCTGCGCGGACATCGTAAGAGGCGATGGCCAGTGCTCCCTTCTGTGGATCGTTCTGGTATCCCTTCTGATGTCCATCGGAGAGATGGTATTCTCGCCTCTTGGGAATTCCTTTATCACCATGCTGGCTCCGGCCAAAGTCATGGGCGCGCTTCTCGGGTTCTGGCCAATTGCCGTATTTTTCGCGACGCTGATCTATCCGAAGCTCTATGCGTACCTTAAGACCGTTCCCTTCCAGATCGGTTATGGGATCGTGGCTGCCGTCGTCATTGTGATGGGAATCATCCTCTGGCTGTTAAGCAGCAGGCTCGATCAGCTGGCTAAGGCAGAATAGGGCGTATTTCAAATCAGCAGACACAAAAAGGCCGTTGGGGCTGCAGACTGATATTCTTCCGAAAATCAGCCAGCCGCTCCCCGGCCTTTTCATTTCTTCTACTTCTGATTCCTGAATTGCATCGGAGTCATATTGTACGCCTTCTTAAACAGGCGGTTAAAATGTTCTACGTTCTGGTAGCCCACGGACAGCGCGATATTCTCTACCGTCATGTTGCTGCTCTTTAACAATGCTTTCGCCTTCTTCATCCGGATCTTCTTGACCAATTCGCCAAATGTCATTCCTGATTTTTCCTTGATGTATTTTGACAGATATGGCTTTGACAGGAAGAACTTCTCCGCAAGGTCATCCAGGGTAATGTCAATATAATTTGCCTGGATATAGTTCATGATCTCAATCATTCTCGCATCCCTGCAGGCATCTGCATTTCCAATCTCCTCGATCTTATTCACCGCCACGATCAGCGCTTCAATGGATGCCCGAATAATATCGGCATCGATTCCTACTCCCCAGAAGGTCTTGCCTTTGCAGATAATGCCCACATAGGCTACCGCCTTGGAGGAAGAACCTTTTGTCAAAGAGTGTTCCTCGTAGAATGTCAGTTCATAACTGATATTAAAGTACTGCTTGATGGCGTTGCTTACTGCGTCCAGGCGTCCATTTCCCATGGCAGTGATGGCTCTGCTCTCCCCTCCATGGTTGATCGTAACTTCCGCCGTAATGCCATCCAGCTGCTGGAAGTGACATTCATCAATGTGGAACACCGGCTTCGTATTAATGTAATTATCAGAGAATATCTGGTATACCCATTCTGGAGTTAGTTCCTTATGCGCCTTGTCGGATACATCTTTTACAAGATATCCTACCTCCTCGCGCATCTGCTGCGGGAGATTGATTCCATGGCTCTGCTTCAGGATGTAGTTTACGCCGCCTTTTCCAGACTGGCTGTTAATACGGATGACGTCGGAATCGTATTTTCTTCCCACATCCTGCGGATCGATCGGAAGATACGGGACCGTCCATTTGTCACGCTGCTTCTCCTCTCTCCATGCCATCCCCTTGGCGATGGCATCCTGATGGGAACCGGAGAATGCGGTAAATACCAAGTCCCCCGCATAAGGCTGCCGTTCATATACATGCATGCGGGTCAGCCGTTCATAGGTCTCCCGGATGCGTTTCATATCCGAAAAATCAAGTCCGGGATCTACGCCGTGGGAATACATATTAAGAGCCAGCGTTACGATATCCACGTTTCCGGTCCGTTCGCCGTTGCCGAACAAAGTGCCTTCGATCCGGTCCGCCCCTGCCAGAATGCCAAGTTCCGCAGTCGCGACGCCGCAGCCCCTGTCATTATGCGGGTGCAGGCAGAGAATCACGTTATCGCGGTAATTCAGGTTCTTATCCACATATTCCAGCTGGCAGGCAAACACATGAGGCATCGCATTCTCCACCGTCGTCGGAATGTTGATGATCGCCTTGTTATCTGCCGTGGGCTTCCATACATCCAGCACCGCATTGCAGACATCCACCGCATAGTCGACTTCCGTACCCGGGAAACTCTCCGGGCTGTACTGGAAAGTGAAGTTCCCATCCGTCTCGGATGCAAGCTCCAGCAGCAGTTTCGCGCCGTCCACCGCGATCTTCTTAATCTCTTCTTTGCTCTTTTTAAATACCTGCTCTCTCTGAGCAACGGATGTGGAGTTATATAAATGGATGACCGCATGTGGCGCTCCCTTGACCGCTTCAAAGGTCTTCTTGATAATATGCTCTCTCGCCTGCGTAAGTACCTGTACCGTCACATCATCCGGTATCATGTTCTTTTCGATCAACGTGCGCATAAACTGGTACTCCGTCTCGGACGCAGCCGGGAATCCCACTTCGATCTCCTTAAATCCAATATCCACCAGCAGCTGGAAAAACTCCAGTTTTTCTTCCAGGCTCATTGGCTCTATCAAGGCCTGGTTGCCATCTCGCAAGTCTACGCTGCACCAGATCGGCGGCTTCTCTATAGAGTCCTTCCTTGCCCAGTCGTAAGTAGCAACTGGAGGCATAAAATACGATTTCTCATACTTCTGATAATTTTCCATGTGATTTTCCTCTCCTTCTATCATAATTTCGAATATTAATCATCAATTTTATTGTCGTTTTTTAATACTCCCTTATCCTAACATATGAATAAGAAAAAGGAAAGTGACATTATTAATCACTTTCCTTGATCTATTTTATTCTATTTTCCCTCTGCTGCTTAATTAGCTTCCAGCGAACGTTTCTTTGTAATGGTTACCTTCTCTTCGTAGCAGCTGAAGATATCCTCTACCCGCTCCTTCTTAAGCTTTGGCGTTACCACGCTGACTACCGGCACTACCACCAGTCCTGCGATCATAGCGATGGCTCCTGCATTGATCGGGGATGCAATATAGTGGAAGAACATGTTGGATACGGTAATGCCTACACCGGCAATAAAGCTGGCCCATACTGCAGCCTTTGTCACGCCCCTCCAGTACAGTCCGTACAGGAACGGCGCAAGGAACGCGCCTGCCAAAGCCCCCCAGGAGATTCCCATCAACTGGGCGATAAAGGTCGGCGGATCTAATGCGATCACTACAGAAACAACGATAAAGAATACGATCAGCACCTGCATGGTCCGCACCTGCTTCTTCTCGCTCATATCCTTCATCACATTATCCTTCAGGAAGTCCAGCGTAAGCGTAGAACTGGACGTCAGTACCAGAGATGCCAGCGTGGACATCGAAGCCGACAGCACCAGCACCACGACGATGCCGATCAGAATATCCGGCAGGGATGACAGCATATGCGGGATGATCCTGTCAAACACCACATTCCCCGTCTCATCATAGATCGCCTTACCGTCAAACAGGCGTCCGAATCCCCCCAGAAAGTAGCTTCCGCCGGCGACCACGCAGGCAAATAGAGTCGAGATCACCGTTCCGGTATTGATCGCCTTCTCGTCCTTAATGGCATAGAATTTCCCGATCATCTGAGGAAGTCCCCAGGTACCCAGGGAAGTAAGGATTACCACGCCAAGCAGGTTCAGAGGATCTGGTCCGAAGAAAGAAGTAAATGCCCCCGGCTGTCCCATGGTGACCGGAACATCGCTTGGAAGTTCTGCCATCTTCCTTACCGCCTCAATGAAGCCCCCCTGCCCGCTAAGCACGGCGGCAATCACAGCCACAATACCAATCAGCATGATGATTCCTTGTATAAAATCGTTGATCGCCGTAGCCATGTATCCTCCAAGAATTACATAGATCCCTGTAAATACGGCCATCACCACTACGCAGTATGTATAAGGTATGTCAAAGGCCATCTCAAATAATCTGGAAAGCCCGTTATAGATAGATGCCGTGTAAGGCACCAGGAACACGAATACGATGGCAGACGCCATAATTTTAAGCGCCTTGCTCCCATATCTTTCGCCAAAGAAGTCTGGCATCGTCTTAGACTTCAGATGCTGGCTCATAACCTTGGTACGGCGCCCCAGCACGACCCACGCCAGCAGACTCCCCAGCACGGCATTCCCAATCCCGATCCAGGTAGATGCCAAGCCATACTTCCATCCAAACTGTCCGGCATATCCGACAAACACAACTGCAGAGAAATATGAGGTCCCATAAGCAAATGCTGTGAGCCACGGCCCAACAGAACGCCCTCCCAGCACGAATCCGTCTACGCTTCTTGCATGCTTCCTTGAATAAAGCCCTACTGCCACCATAACAACAAAAAATACAATCAGCAGCGTCAACTTAATACCCATAATCTTTCCCTCGCCTTTCATTTCAGTCTATTCGTCGCTTTAAACCGTTGCGCTTTAAAGCGTTAAAGTTTAATGCCTACTTAGAATACCACACCCTCATCCCCCTGTCAATACCAAATTTACAAAACCCCCATTAGATTTCCTCCATAAAACTCTCAATTATATTCTCCGCAGATTTCCCCAATAGAATTTCATGGAGGCTGTAGATGTCAGGTCTTAGGAGGATGCGCCCCGGCCTGTTTTCGTCGAACAAGCCTTAAACTTTGTTACTGAAAATACAGCCCAAATATAGAATGGGGATTTTGCATCAGGCAAAATCCCCAAGAGCCTCTGAGATGGGAAATTATCAAAATTTCCTATCGAATAGGCTCGGTTTCTATATTTAGGCTGTATTTGAAGTTACAAAGTTCTGGCGAAGAGAGTCGAAGTCAGGCCGGGGTGCATCCTCCTAAGACCGTTCATCCACCACCTCTCCCCAAATTCAATTTCCAAAATCTTACTTCATCTTCTCCACCCGCTCCTGGATCGTCTTATTGAAATTCTCCACCCTGCGGCTGTAAGTATCATTCATAAACTTGGAATTCAGCATAAAGTCCGCGGTAGCCAGGTTGTTGGCAATCGGGATGTCATATACGACTGCGATCCTAAGCAGAGCCTTGACATCCGGGTCATGAGGCTGGGCCTCAAGAGGATCCCACAGGAAGATCATGAAGTCAATCTGGCCTTCCACGATCTTGGCGCCGATCTGCTGGTCGCCGCCCAGCGGGCCACTGTTGTATCCTTTGACCGGGAGGCCTGTCCTCTCCGCGATCAGTCTGGCCGTGGTTCCGGTTCCGCACAGGAAGTGGCTTTTCAGCACATCCTTGTTCTTGTCGCACCAGTCTACCAGTTCCTTTTTCTTGCCATCATGGGCTACCAGTGCAATATGCTTTGCTTTGCCTATTTCAAATGTTACATAATTATCTTCTAACATGTTATCACTCCTTTCATCGTGTACGTCTCTATCTTACTATACTTTCCCGGGCATTACAAGAACAGCGCCTCTTAGGCCTGGGATTCCTCATAGTATTTCATCAGGGCCTGGGTTCCCAGATCCCCGTAGCCTTCTGCCTCCAGTTCTTCATAGTTGGCCAGCACCTGGCTTAATACATCCAGGCATAACTCGCTCATATTTGCTTCTGTAAGAGCCAGCTTCATATCTTTGATAAAATGCTTCATGAAGAAGCCGGGCGCATAATCCTCAGCCAGTATCTTCGGTCCGAAGATGTCCAACTGCTTGCTGCCCGCCGCCCCTGTAGAGACGGATCTAAGGACGGTTGGAAGATCCAGCCCCTTGGCTTTTGCATAGGTAAGAGCCTCGCACACGCCGGAAAGGGTTCCCGCAATCATGATCTGATTGGCAAGTTTGGCATGCTGGCCGCAGCCTGCCTCCCCCTGGTAGTTGATATTCGTGCCCATTGCCTCAAACAAGGGCTGGCAGGCTTCGTAATCTTCCCTCCGGCCGCCTGCCAATATGGACAAAGTTCCGGCCTTTGCTCCGGTATCTCCGCCTGTTACCGGGGCATCCAGCACATGGAATCCCTTTTCTGTCCCAACTTCATATATCTTCTGCGCCAGCATCGGGCTGGTGGTTGTCATATCGATCAGGTAGGCCCCTTTTCTTGCGCTGTCTAAGATATTGCCTTTCTCAAAATAGACTTCTTCCACATCTTTCGGGAATCCGACTATGGTAATCACTGCCTCGCAGTCTTTAACACATTCGCTGATCGATTCATGAAAGGCCGCCCCCTCGCTGATTACGTCTTCCACCTTTGACTTAGTGCGGGCATAGATATGCAGTTCAAAGCCTGCCTTCATCAAATTTCTCACCATGGACTTGCCCATAATGCCTACGCCGATAAATCCTATTTTCTTCATCTGATACCTCCTGTCCGAAAGGACGCTTCTTTTATATCTTCTCCACTACTTCTCCCTGCTTCTTGTATATGCTCCCGGCCGGAACGTAGCCTCTTACGCTGGAAAGCGGATAGATATTGGTGTGTTTTCCGACTACGCTTCCCGGATTCAGGACGGTGCCGCATCCTACTTCCACCTCGTCCCCCAGCATGGCCCCGAATTTCTTGATTCCCGTCTCAATATTTCCGTTCGGAGTCTTTAGAACCACCAGCTTCTTGTCTGACTTTACATTGGATGTGATGGAGCCTGCGCCCATATGGGCCTTATAGCCGAGAATGGAATCTCCTACATAATTGTAATGGGGAACCTGTACCTTATTAAACAGGACTACGTTCTTAAGCTCGGTAGAATTTCCCACGACGGCTCCTTCGCCGACAATAGCATTTCCACGGATAAAAGCGCAATGCCTGACTTCCGCGTCCTTGCCGATGATCGCTGGCCCATGGATATAAGCCGACTCGAATACTTTGGCTGACTTGGCTATCCATACATCTTCTCCCACCTTGTCGTATTCCTCCTTAGGAAGGGTGGCTCCCAGTTCCAGGATAAAGCCGCTGATCTTTGGAAGCACTTCCCAGGGATATTCTACCCCTTCAAACAAGTCCTTTGCGATGGTTTCCTCAAGTGTGTACAAGTTGGCTACTGTTAATTCCTTCATGCTGCTTTAATCTCCTCTCTGCTATTTAGATTCTTTTTTTGCTGCCTTCTTTGCCTGCGCCGGCTTCTTGTAAAACTGCGCCGTCCTGTCGTAGCAGGCCCGCAGCTGGCTCTGGTTATACAAGCCTTTGACCCCCTGGGTCCTGCTTACGATAAAATGCCTGAGTTTTTCCATATATTCATCTGGCGTGATCTCTCCTTCTGCAACGTATGTAAGCCCCTTCTCCCAGCTGGCTGTCAGTTCCGGGTTCAGAAGCGACCGGATGGAGTTCGCCACCACGTCGAAGATCATCTCTCCTAGCATGGTAGGCGTCACAATCTGCGTCTTCTTATTCAAGGCAAGATATTTGTTATGGAAAAGTTTCTTTAAGATCTCGCCTCTGGTTGCGCTGGTACCGATGCCGCTTCCTTTGATCTGGGCGCGCAGTTCCTCATCCTCGATCAGCTGCCCCGCATTCTCCATTGCCAGAATCAGCGATCCTGAGTTGTAACGCTTTGGCGCAGAGGTCTTCCCTTCCTTAATATCTAATGACTGGACCTTAAGAATCATGCCCTTTTTTAGGGACTGTATTTTCTCAAAAAATGCCGCGTCCGTATCCTTCTCTGCGTTTTCTTCTTCTGCCTCCGCCGCGTTTTTCTTTACTGGGGGAAGTCCTGCCACTTTCAGGTATCCTTCTTCTGCCAGCACTTTAAAATTAGAGAAAAAGGATTCTTCCTTAATCCTGGTCACAATGGCCACCTTCTGATAGACGGCCGGAGGGTAGAAGATACAAAGGAAACGCTTTACGATCACATCATAGACCTGGCTGGCCAGATGGTTCAGCGAGCCCAGCGCGTTAATGCCCTGGCCCGTTGGAATGATCGCGTAATGGTCAGTAATCTGCTTATCGTTGACATATCTGGTCTTTTCAAGGCCCTTGTGGCTTCCCAGAGCCACGATATCCTGAAGAAACGGTACGGCTGGCCCATACTTCATAAGCCCGTTCAGATTCTTATGGATCTCCTTTGCCACTGCCGTTGACAAGACTCTGGCATCCGTCCTTGGATAGGTGACCAGCTTCTTCTCGTACAATTCCTGCACGATGCGAAGCGTCTCATCCGGGCTGATCTTGAAACGCTTGGAGCATTCATTCTGAAGTTCCGCCAGGTTAAATAAAAGCGGCGGGTTCTTCTTTTCCTTCTTCTTCTCAATGGATACGATCTGGCACTGGATGGGCTTGGGATCGCTCAGATACGTGATCAGCTGTTCTGCTTTCTCCCGTTCTTTAAAGCCGTTCTCTTTGTAGAGGTCAAAAGATTCAAACCATTTCGATCCCTTTATGGCTCTCCATTCTCCCTCGAAACTCTGCCCCGTCTCGCCAATCGTGCTGATCACACGGTAGAAAGGCGTCTCCACGAATTCCCGGATCTCCCGCTCTCTTCGGACCACCATGCCAAGGACGCAGGTCATGACCCGGCCCACAGAGACGACGGAATAATTGGTATGAAGATAATTGGAAATGCTGTTCCCATATTTCAAAGTAAGGAGCCTTGAAAAATTAATTCCCATCAGGTAATCTTCCTTTGCCCTCAGATACGCGGACGCCGAAAGGTTATCATATTCCTCCAGGTCTTTCGCCTCCCGGATCCCCCTTAATATCTCATCCTCTGTCTGAGAGTCGATCCAGACTCTCCTGCGTGCTTTCCCGTGGACTCCTGCCTGCTGCTCCACCAGACGGTAGATATACTCTCCCTCCCGCCCTGAGTCGGTGCACACGTAGATGGTGTCCACGTCTTCCCTGTTTAAAAGTCCGGCAACGATCCGAAACTGCTTGGACACTGCCGGAATCACTTCATATTTGAATTCCTCCGGTATAAAAGGCAGAGTCTCCAAACTCCACCTTTTCAGATTTGTATCATATTCTTCCGGATAGCTCATCGTTACCAGATGCCCTACGCACCAGGTAATGATGGCTTCCTCTGACTCCAGGTATCCGTCTGCCCTTCTTGTCTTGATCTTCAGTGCCTTGGCAAATTCCTGTGCCACACTGGGTTTCTCAGCAATATAAAGTGATTTCCCCATAAATATTATCAAACTCCTTTATCTCTTAAAGAACGCCCGAAGCCACGCTCCAATCGACTTTTCTTTTACAGGCGCGCTTCGCTTTGCGTGGATCGCTTCTTCCATGAACACTGCCTGCGAATCGATCGGCGGCTTTTCTTCATTTTTCTTGCAAAACGAGCCATCGCTTTGAAGCACCCTTGCCTTCACATTGTCGCTAAGCATGACCCTCATATAGTGGTTGATCTGACGCCGGATACTCTCATCAAGCACCGGACATGCCACTTCGACGCGCTTCTCTGTATTTCTTGTCATCATGTCCGCAGAGCCGATATAGATCTTCTGCTCTACGCCAGTACCGAAACTGAAGATACGCGGATGTTCCAGGTAGCGTCCCACCACGCTCATGACTCTTAAGTTGTCCGTGTATCCCGGTACTCCTGGAAGTATACAGCAGATTCCCCTTACAATCAAGTCTACTTTTACTCCCGCCTGGGATGCCCTTGCCAATTTCTCAATAAAATCCACATCCGTCAGCGAATTCATCTTCATCACGATACGGCCGGATGTTCCCTTGCGAATCTCCTCGTCCATAAGATAGAGCACCTTCTGCTTCAGGCTTGTGGGCGACACGATCAGGTGGTCATAGAGTCCATTCAGATTGCCGATGGACATATTCTTGAAGAATTCCGCCGCATCCTTTCCAATCGCCTTGCTGCCCGTCATCAGGCACAGGTCTGTATAAAGGGCCGCTGTCTTCTCATTGTAATTGCCGGTACCGATCTGGGTAATATACTGGATCTCATTCCGGTTGCGGTATGTGATCAGACAGATCTTCGAATGCACCTTATATCCTTCAAAGCCATAGATGACCCTGCAGCCTGCCTCTTCCATCCGCTCAGACCAGTCAATGTTATTCTGCTCGTCGAATCTCGCCCGAAGCTCGATCAGCACCGTAACTTCTTTCCCATTCTCCGCCGCGGCACACAGATATTCCACCAGCCTGGCCTTCTTGGCCAGCCGGTATATGGTAATCTTGATGGTCAGCACATTCGGATCTGTGGACGCCTCCTTGATCAGGCGCAGGAAGGGATTCATGCTCTCATACGGGTAAAACAGCAGGATATCGTTCTTTTTCACCTGCTTCATGACGCTGCCTTCCTGCACATGGGGGGAATTTTGTGGTGAAAATGGGGGATAGATCAGGGAGCGCTTCATGGATTCCGGCAGATTCCCGCTGATCGCGAACACATAATCCAGCTTCATCGGCATCTTAGTCCTGAACACCTGGTTCGGCTTGATGTTGAACTTGTCGCAGAAATACTTTTCCATATCCGGGCTGAACTTTTCTGCCACTTCCAGACGCACCACCGCCATCCTGCGGCGCTTGTGCAGCGTCTCCTTCATAAGATAGCGGAAGTCGTCGCTGACTTCCAGCGCCTCATCGTCCGGCGCGATATCCGCATTCCTGGTCACGCAGATGTAATTGACATCCGACACTTCATACTGCCCGAACACGATATCCACATATTCCATCAGCACTTTTTCCATACGGATATAGCGGATATCATGTCCCGGAAGATAAAGGATATCGGAGACAAATTCGGGTACCGGGACGATGCCAAGCATCGTCTTTTCCTTGGTCTTATCCTTATATTTCAGGCTGGCGGTCACATACAGCGCCTTATTAAGCAGATGGGGAAACGGATGGTTCGCATCCACGATCTGCGGAGATAGAATGGGAAGAATCTGCTCCTTAAAGTATTTTTTCACGTATTTCTTCTCGGACTGCTCCAGTTCTTTAAAATCCAGTCCGCACACGCCATATGGATGCAGCTGCTTCTTAATGTCTGCATACGTCTTGTCCCGCTCCTTGTAGAGAGGGGCTACTGCTTCAAATATCTTATCGAGCTGCTCCCTTGGAGTCATGCCGGAACGGCTGTCCACTGTATTCGCATCCGTCTGCGCCATGTCGAATAGGCTTCCGACACGGATCATAAAAAATTCATCCAGATTGCTGGTGAATATCGCGACAAATTTCATGCGCTCCAGAAGCGGCACTGTTGGATCCTGCGCTTCCTCCAGAACCCTCTGGTTGAACTTAAGCCATGACAGTTCCCTGTTCTGCGTATAGTTTAAGATATCTTCCTTCATAATTTACACCCCTCTTTACCTATCATCTCATTCGTACGCCTCTATCATACCAGACAACAGGCTCTCCTTTATTAGATATAAGTTAAACTTTGGTAAATCCTTTAAAAATTTGGTCTGCGCATAATCTTTGTTTTATTTTAACACTAACCGGCATTGTTGAAAAGGGAAAAAGGAACCCGGATGCCTGCGAAAGGCCCGGATTCCTTCTTTCTCTATCTCTATTTGCTCTTAATATATCCCTTTGCCGTCAGGGCCTCTGCGCAGAGTACTGCGCCGCCTGCCGCGCCGCGGACTGTATTATGGGAAAGTCCGATAAACTTGTAGTCATAGATCGTATCTTCCCTGAGACGTCCGATAGACACTCCCATGCCATTCTCATAGTCTACATCCAGCGTAACCTGCGGACGGTTCTCTTCCTCCATATAGCGCACGAACTGCTTAGGTGCGCTAGGAAGACCTGCCTCTTGCGGAAATCCCTTATAACTCGTCAATTTCTCAATCAGCTGCTCTTTCGTCGGCTTCTTCTCAAAGTTAATGAACACGGCAGCCGTATGTCCGTTCAATACAGGAACCCGGATACACTGGCAGGTAATCTTTGGAAGCTGTGCCTTAACGATCTGGCCATCTTCTACTTTGCCAAGTACGCGAAGCGGCTCCTGCTCGCTTTTTTCTTCTTCCCCGCCAATAAATGGGATGATGTTCTCTACCATCTCCGGCCAGTCCTTGAAGGTCTTTCCTGCGCCTGAGATTGCCTGGTAGGTAGTGGCAACCACCTCTTTGGGGCCAAATTCCTTCCATGCAGCAAGACAAGGGGTATAACTCTGGATGGAACAGTTTGGCTTGACTGCGATGAAGCCGCGCTCTGTTCCCAGACGCTTCTTCTGAGACTCGATCACATCAAAATGCTCCACGTTGATCTCCGGCACCACCATCGGAACGTCCGGCGTCCAGCGATGAGCGCTGTTGTTAGATACGACAGGGGTCTCTGTCTTGGCATAGGCCTCCTCGATCGCCTTGATCTCTTCCTTGGTCATATCAACGGCGCTGAATACAAAGTCAACCGTTTCCGCCACCTTTTCCACTTCATTTACATTCAGGACAATCAGGCTTTTAACGCTCTCCGGCATCGGAGTATCCATCTTCCAGCGCCCGCCTACGGCCTCTTCATAAGTCTTTCCTGCTGATCTCGGGCTTGCGGCCACCGTAACGACTTCAAACCATGGATGATTTTCCAGCAATGAGATGAAACGCTGTCCAACCATGCCTGTTGCTCCTAAGATACCTACTTTTAATTTCTTTTCCATCGTCAATGTCTCCTTATCTTAATATTCCTCCATGTATTTTTTATACATGGCCAGTGTCTCTTCCATTGCCATCCTTCCCGGCGCCCCGGTCGTGATTCTCTTGTTCACGCAGGTCTCCAGGCTGATCGCGTCGTATATATCTTTTTCAAAGGCTGGGCAGATCTTCTGGTATTCTTCCAAAGGAAGCTCATCCAGCGCGATCTTTTTGTCAATGCAGGTCAGTACCAGCTGTCCTACAATGCTGTGGGCATCTCTGAAAGGCACCCCGTGATTCACCAGGTAATCAGCGGCATCCGTCGCATTGGTAAACCCATGCCTTGCACTGTCCTTCATGCGCGCTTTGTTAAACTGCATGCTCCTTAACATCCCCGCAAATAATGTCAGGCACCCCTTGGCGGTGTCTATCGCGTCGAATGCCCATTCCTTATCTTCCTGCATATCCTTATTGTATGCCAGCGGAATTCCTTTCATGGTCGTAAGAAGCGCATGCAAGGCACCATATACCCGGCCGGTCTTGCCGCGGACCAGTTCCGCGATATCCGGGTTCTTCTTCTGGGGCATGATGCTGCTTCCCGTGCTGTAAGCATCATCAATCTCTACAAACTGGTATTCATTGGAATTCCAGATGATCACTTCCTCCGAGAATCTGCTTAAATGCATCATCATGATGGAAAGGGATGACAGCAGTTCCAGAAGATAGTCCCTGTCGGACACCCCGTCCATACTGTTTAGCGTAGGCCCTTCAAATCCCAGAAGCCTTGCCGTATATTCCCGGTCCAGCGGATAGGTGGTCCCTGCCAGCGCGCCTGAGCCCAGCGGGCACGTATTCATCCTCCGGTACAGGTCTGTCAGCCTTTCATGGTCTCTTTTGAACATCTCGAAGTATGCCCCCATATGATGAGCCAGCGTAATCGGCTGAGCCTTCTGCAGATGGGTAAATCCCGGCATGTAGGTATCAATATTCTCTTCCATAATGGTCAGGATCGCGAGCAGTATCTCTTCCACCAGATTATCCAGCATATGTACTTCATCTCTTGTATAAAGTTTCATATCAAGAGCCACCTGGTCATTCCTGCTCCTTCCGGTATGCAGCTTCTTGCCAGGCTCGCCAATCCGGTCGATCAAGGTAGCCTCCACAAAGCTGTGAATGTCCTCGTATTTGTCTGATATGACGAGTTTGCCCTGCTCCACGTCATCCAGGATGCCTTCCAGCCCTTCGATGATCTTTTCCTTCTCGATATCCGTAAGGATCCCTTGTCTCGCAAGCATCATCACATGCGCGATGCTGCCCCGGATATCCTGTGCATAAAACCTCTTGTCAAATGATATTGATGCATTAAAATTGTATACTAACTGGTCTGTTTCTTTTGTGAAACGACCTCCCCACAACTGTGCCATATGGATTTTCTTCCTTTCGTATTGAATCGCTGTCTACGATTTTATCATATTTCTGCATAAAATCAAACAATTATTGCATTATTTTACATTTCTTATGGAAAACTCGCATCCGCAGTAGTCCTGCCTGTAGAGCCCGAATTCCTTCGACAGTTCGATGGACCGCTTATATCCGTTCCTTTTTTTGAAGTCTGACTGCAGGTATTTTACGCCGTATTCATTCGCAAGCCTGGTCCCGATCTCGTTTAAACGGTCCGCATTCTTAAGCGGGCTGATGCTCAGCGTAGTCGTATAATATTCAAATCCGCCTTCTTTCGCAATCTTAGCCGCTTCCCGAAGTCTTAACTCGTAGCACTTCAGGCAGCGCTCGCCGCCTTCTTTCAGATGTTCCATTCCCCTTGCCATCTCGTAAAACCGTTCCTTATCATAGTGCCCGGCAATAAATGATACCGGATGCTTCACCTTCATCTCGCCGATCAGCATCTGCTGCTCCAGTATCCTCTTGGTATATTCGCTCTCCGGAAATATATTGGGATTATAATAGAAAACCGTGATATTAAAATAGTCGCTCAGATATTCCAGTACATAACTGCTGCAAGGCGCGCAGCAGCTGTGCAGCAATAAGCTTGGCGCTTTCTCTTCCTTTTTCAGGCGTTCGATCAGCCTGTCCAGTTCCTTCTGATAATTCATCCTGACCCATCCCCTTGATCGTTCTTGGTGTTGTACTTATGAATTATAACTTCTTCTTACTATTCTGACAAGTGCAATCCGTCACTAATTCCCCATATTCACATAAAATAGTATATAGTCATTACAGGAGGTTCCTATGGAACAAGTATTAGAATTAAAACATATTCATTACGCCTACCATAACCTGGAAGGAGAAACGCCTGCTCTTATCGACATCTCCTTTGCATTGAACAAAGGGGAGTTCGTATCCATAGTAGGACCTTCCGGCTGTGGCAAATCTACACTTCTTTCTCTGATCGCAGGGTTGATCACTCCGGAAAAAGGCCTGATAAAAATTAACGGCAAGTACTTAAGAGAGAGCACCACGAATGTGGGATATATGCTTCAGCATGACGAGCTTTTTGAGTGGCGCACGATCTACAACAACGTAGTACTGGGGCTTGAAGTGCAGCACATGCTCACGGCCAGGACCAAGCAGCGCGCCCATGAACTTCTGGATGTCTATGGCTTGAGCCAGTTTGAGAATGCCCGCCCGTCCGAACTCTCCGGCGGCATGCGCCAAAGGGCCGCTCTCATTCGGACGCTGGTTCTGGAACCTGACCTTCTGCTTCTGGATGAGCCTTTCTCCGCCCTGGATTATCAGACTCGGCTGAATGTGGGCGATGACATCGGCCAGATCCTCCGGCAGGAGAAGAAGTCCGCCCTTTTGGTGACCCATGACTTGTCGGAGGCAATCTCTCTGGCTGACAGAGTCATCGTCTTGTCGGGCCGGCCGGCCACCATCAAGCAGACCATCCCCCTCATATTCGATCTGGATTCCGATACACCCCTGAACCGCAGAAATGCGCCGGAATTCAAGACCTATTTCAATCTCATCTGGAAGGAGCTGAACACCAATGAGTGACCTATCTGCAGGACAGAAAAAATACCTTCTCCAGCATAAGAAGCATAAAAGGATCGTCCGCATTTCCAGAATTCTGATTCTTTTAAGTTTTCTTTTTATCTGGGAATTCACCGCGAACGTGGGAATCATAGATTCTTTTATCTTCAGCAGTCCTTCTAAGATTGCACTGTGCTTCTGGGGCATGGTGCTGGATAAAAGCATCTTTCTACACATCGGAGTCACGCTGTATGAGACCATCGTCAGTTTCCTGCTCGTAATTGCCATCAGTATCCTGGTGGCAGTTGCGCTCTGGTTCAGCAGCAAACTCTCCGAGATCCTGGACCCTTATCTGGTAGTCCTGAACAGCCTGCCCAAATCGGCACTGGCGCCTCTTTTAATCGTCTGGCTGGGGGCTACCAAGACTACCATTATCGTGGCCGGAATGTCTGTCGCGATCTTCGGCAGCATCCTGAGTCTTTACACCAGTTTTACCATCGTAGATCCAGGAAAGATCAAGTTGATCTATACCTTAGGAGGAAGCAGGTTCCACGCTCTGACCAAGGTCGTTCTCCCCAGCACCATTCCTACCATTATTAGTAATATGAAAGTCAACATCGGTCTATGCCTGGTAGGGGTAATCATCGGAGAATTCCTGGCGGCAAGAGATGGGCTTGGCTATCTGATCATTTACTCAAGCCAGGTCTTTAAGATGGATTGGCTGCTGATGTCCATCGTTCTGCTCTGCATCATGGCAATGGGGTTGTATTCGCTGATAAATCTTCTGGAAAGAATCTATCACAAGCGGGTATGACTTTGTCGCTAAGAGCCCGTTCTATGGCAAGGCAGCAAAAAAGCAGCTGCGGTTTCCCGCAACTGCCATACATATTAAATCGCTTCCTCATTCCGGCGTATCTTCGTTACGCATTCTGTCCACATATTCTGTCATCTCATCCGACGCTTCATCAAAAAGATAACGCTTTCCTTTTGAAGTCTTTTCCAGATGTTCTTCCCGCAGTTCTCGTTTCGCCAGCAAGATCTCGTTTTGCAGGCCTTGTGCCGATATCCGGTGCCCGCCCTGCCCCAATATGATCACCTGTTCCAGCGCATCCGACGTGGCAACGGTAACATGGTGTTTACGCCCGATCTTATGCACCGTCTTCTCAATATACTGGTCCGCCGTCTCTGCTTCCTTCGTGTACACCACATAGATATTATGGTATTTGAATACGGTGCCAGGATTTCCTTCCACCTTATAGGCATCAAACACGAGAATCAGCGTCATCTTCCGGAATCCCTGATAATCGCTTAAGATATCCATCAGCTTGTCCCTGGCGCTCATGATATTGTCTTCTGCCAGTTGCTTTAGTTCCTCCCAGGCAAAGATGATATTGTACCCGTCTACCAGCAGATATGCTTCCTCATCTTCTGTTTTTTTCTTTCTGCCGGTACTTTGTCCGGAATAATAGACTTCCGGGCTTCCTGCAATCTTCTTTCGCTGCGGCGCGCTCTTACGTCTGATCGGACCATACGTGCGCTCGAATATCTCCTTTAGTTCTTTCTCATCCCCTAAGATATCCCTGGATTCTTGTCCGGCTGCGTGCTGCGCGCTCCCTGCCGCTTCCTCCCTTTGCTTTTCTTCCTGCGGCCTCCAGCCACTGTCCACATGCATCAGTTCCTCTACCTGATCCCAGCTTGCCACATAGCCTGCCCCGTGGGCGCAGAATACGGAACCTGTAGGATTATCCAGATCGCGCTCCGAGTCATAGCCGATCGCTTCAATCACCTCTTTTGCATTGGCACAAGGAGAATAGCCCTTTAACATGCAGAAAAGCCTTCCTCTGCCCTTGGTATAAGATATGACTTCCGTCTGATAGCCCCGCATTGCAGCCACTGGCGCGCTGCCTGACAGCACCGACATGTCTCCTTCCTTAACAGGCGGATCAAAGCGCCCGTTCATCCTCTGGATATCTGCCATTGCCCGGCCCACATTCTCCATAGGCACTTCCAGGCGGAATGTATAGTAGGGCTCCAGCAGGATGCTCTGCGCCTTCTTAAGCCCCTGACGCACGGCCCGGTATGTCGCCTGCCTGAAATCCCCGCCTTCCGTATGCTTCTGATGGGCCTTGCCCGCAATCAGCGTGATCTTCATATCCGTGATCGCAGATCCGGTAAGCACCCCCAGATGCTCCTTTTCCTCCAGATGGGTTAAGATCAGCCTCTGCCAGTTGACATCCAGTACATCTGAACTGACCTCGGACGCGAACACAAGCCCGCTTCCTTCTTCCAGCGGCTCAAGCAGAAGATGGACTTCCGCATAATGGCGCAGCGGCTCGAAGTGCCCCACGCCTTCCACCGGGCAGCGTATGGTTTCCTTGTACACGATGCTGCCCGTATCAAACTGCACAGCCATCCCAAACCGGTCCCAGATCAGCCTTTTTAATACGTCTATCTGGACTTCTCCCATCAGTTTCGCATGAATCTCTCCCAGCCTTTCGTTCCAGACGATATGAAGCTGAGGCTCCTCTTCTTCCAGCATTTTAAAATTCCTGAGGCTGGCCTGTACATCGGCATCTTCCGGCAATACGATCCGATACGTCAATACTGGCTCCAGCACCGGCATATCCGAGGCGCTTTCATAGCCCAGCCCCTGTCCGGGATAGGTGTGATCGAGCCCGGTGACCGCGCACACCATTCCCGCTTCCGCTTCCATCACCAGTTCATGCTTATTCCCGGAATAAATGCGGATCTGGTCTGCTTTGCCTTCCCCGATCACATCTTTTACCCTTAGTCTTCCACCCGTAATCTTCAGATACGTCAGCCTGGCTCCCTGGCTATCCCTTGCGATCTTATACACCTTGGCCCCGAATTCGTCCGGATATTTCTTTGCTGTCGTAAATGTCGCAAGCCCTTCTAGTAATTCCTCCACCCCGGTTAGCTTTAGGGCAGAGCCAAAATAGCAGGGGAATACTTTCCGCTCTTCGATCAGCCTGGCAATGGACTTCGTCTCAAGATGTCCGTCTGCCAGGTAGTGTTCCAGCGCCCTCTCGTCGCACAGCGCCACCTGCTCATAAAACTCCTGCTTCTCCCCTTCCTGTCCAAAGTCTATGCACTCTCCGCCAAACCTGGCATGGATCTGTTCCATAAGGCTGCCCCGGTCTGTTCCTTCCTGATCCATCTTATTGATAAACAGGAAGGTTGGGATTCTATATCGTTCCAGGAGCCGCCACAGCGTCTCTGTATGTCCCTGAATGCCGTCCGCGCCGCTGATCAATAAGACGGCATAGTCCAGCACCTGGAGCGTACGCTCCATCTCCGCCGAAAAGTCCACATGTCCCGGCGTGTCCAGAAGCGTCACTTCCATGCATCCGGTCGAAAACACAGCCTGCTTGGAAAATATCGTGATTCCTCTCTCCCTCTCCAGTTCAAACGTATCTAAAAAAGCATTTCCATGGTCTACCCTGCCAAGTTTGCGCAGGCCGCCGCACAGATACATCATCCCCTCTGACAACGTAGTCTTTCCTGCATCTACGTGTGCCAGCAAGCCTACGCTAATATGTTTTTGGGTTCTATTTTTTGGTTTCTCTTTTAATGCGTCCATTCAAAGAAAATACCCCTTTCTGTCATCTATAATCCAACCAATTATAGCACAAAAAAGGGGCATTATGGACATATACATTTACTTTTTATCATTCGGGCTAGATGGAAATGTCTGCTTCTTCAATCAGGTCCAGAAAAAGCTGTATCGCGGGATTCGTATTATCAGGATTGGTCACGCAAACATAGGAGTCGGTATATTCGGCATCAAACTTTATAGCATGATAGTGCGGGCTGTCCAGCAGCACCGGATCATACGGATTCGAAATTGTAAGCCCGTTATCAGATAACACCTTGAAATAGGCATTTTCCGATGAAGCGACTTCAACCTGATGAACATCATCAAGGCAGAAACGATTTTTAAAAATCTTGTCAATCTGATAGCCATTTGGCGCTGTAAGGAAAAAAGTCTCGCCGCAAAGATCATAATATTCAAGCGTTTCTTTTTGGGCCAGCCTATGATTCGTAGACATCACAATGAGAGTCTCTACTTCTTTCAACTCCCTGACGGCAAATCCCAGCTCGTCCCAATGCGGAAATTCAAGGCCGATAGCAACATCTATGCTCTCATTCTTAAGTCCCTTGACCTGTTCCCATGAAAATAATTTATTGCTTCGAATCTGTAATGTCGGACAGATTTCGCGAAGCTTGTTAATGATTGGGAAAAACATATATTCGGAATAATATCCGGATTGAAAAGAGATGGATAATACCCCCTCTTTCCCCTCCGAGGCAGTCTTTGCCTTTTCAAGGGTAACGTTTATCTGCGAGATTGCTTCTTTCATTCCCTCATATAATATCTGCCCTGGCTCCGTCAGACGAAGCGGCTTGCTATTCCGATTGAATAGAGAATATCCTAATTCATCTTCCAGCATCTGTACCTGACGGCTTATTGTGGGCTGGGATGTATAGACTTGCCTTGCCGCATGGGTGAAATTGCCGGTTTCAACAACAGCAATAAAGTATTGAAGCTGTAACAACGTCATGGTAGCCTCCCCATAGAAATTGATTGTATATAAATTAACAAAGTGTTTATATACTATAGCATATAAATTGGAGATTTTCAATACATGCTTCCGCTTCCTACTTCCTGCTCCGCAACAGTTTCCCGCCAATTTGAGGCAGGCTTGCAAACAGCCATACGGTAGGTATGGTCATCAGAAGGCCGCCCACATTCAGAAGACCCTTGACTGCATTCACGCCACCTGAAATCACCAGCAGGTATGCCACTATAGAAACCGCTATCCCTATGATTATCTTAATCTTTTTCGGAGGCTCTTCGTCGATCTGCTGTCCATGCACGCAAAGCGTTGCCATAGCAGAAGTATTCGGATCTGCCAACGTTACGAACGACAGGCAGACTGCTATCAAAAACACTAATTGGACAACCTTTCCTCCTGGCATCGAACCAAGAACCTGGTACAAAGCCGTCTGCATGCCAAGTTCTTGAACATTCGCCCAGATATCGATCGTGCCTGTGGCCTGCATCTGTATCGTGGTACTTGCAAATATAGCGATGAATAGACAGCAGAACAAAGATGGCACAAGAATCTCCACCAGTAAAAACTCGCGCACGGTTCTTCCTTTTCCCATTCTTGCAAGAAACATTCCCATGATCGGCGCATAAATGAAGAAAGAGTTCCAAAAGGTAATCGGCCACTCATTTGCCCACTGGTCATATTCAGCCAATGCATTGTTATAGGTGATCTTGCCAAAAAAATTGTCCAGCAGGTTCCCAAAGGATTCCATGCCAAGTTTTCCAATAAACTGTCCGTCTCCGGCAATCACAACATAGATCATCAGGCCGAAAAAACAGAACATGCACACCCTCGATACATAGGTAAGTCCTTTATTGATCCCCGTCAGGCAGGACAGGATAAAGAACGCGCCTACAAAAACAGCAATAGACAGATACATCTTCTCGTTCTGCGGAAGGCCGAAAATAGAGTTAAGCCCTCCGCTAATCTGCAGCATTCCCGCTGCCATTGAATTAGATACCCCGCTTGCCACTGCATAGCCACAGAATATATGCAGAAGTATCGTAAGCCATATTCTATCCTTCCCCGTTACCTCTTCGACAAAGGATCTGAACGAAAGCGGCCTTTTACAATTATAAGCAAGAAGCGCAAAAACTACTGCAGGGATAGCATAGATAAAATACTGGACAAATGACCAGTCAAACATGGTCTGCCCGACTGCGAAAACCGCCGCTTCCCTACTTCGGGCCTCGATTCCAGCTGCCACCGGCGGATGCATATAATGATAGATCGGCTCTCCCATCGCCCAGAATAGAAGGCCGCATCCGATGCCCCCGCAGATCGATATAGAAAACCACTGCCATGTAGAATATTCCGGCTTTGCATCTTCTCCGCCAATCCGTATATCGCCATATCGGAAGATAATATAGCAGATCCCTAAAATAACTGCCAGCACGGCACAAAGGTCAATCCACCAGCCAAAAGCATCTCCCACCAGATAGATCATCTTTGACATGGCCGCGCCAAAGGCATCTGTGAAAAACACACCAAGTATCAGCTCTATGATAAATAAAATTCCTACTACGCCCAGAACCTCTTTATGTATGCTTCCCTTTATATATTGTTTTGTCTTCATTGCTCAATGTCCATCCATTTTCCCCAGTTTTCTTTTCAAAGCAACATGACCAGATATACGACTTTCCATCGATTACCTGGTCATGTCTGACAATTCGCCTGAATTATTTATTCAAGAAGTACTTGCTATCACCGTAAATCTTTGCAGGATTGTTGCCGATTCCTAGTTCATTATACATGTATTCGACAGACTCGCGCAAGCCCTTCAATTCCATCTCGCGTCCTTCTTCAATCGAATAGCCGGAAAGAGGTAATTCAATTTCAAGGTCAATCGTATCCAGGCCTTCCGGAGCTTCTTCTCTTAAAATGTCCATGATGGCTCTACAGTCAACATTACCTGCTCCGATCGCCGTGCCAAGCGAATGTGTTCCGTCCGGATCTGCAAATACTCTGTTATCACAGAAGTGTACGCAATAGCAATATGGCGCCATTTTACGGACACACTCTGCTATGCCTTCCATAACCATCAGAGAATTGATGGTATCGCAGCATGCGCCGATCAACGGATGATTTAACTGTTCAACCAGCCAGATCACCTCATCCGCAAATAAGTCACAATGGTTCTCAATGGCAATCTTCATACCGTATTCCTCAATAAGTGGAAGATTCTTCTTAAACTGATCGTAAATTTCAACCAATTGCTTCATAACGGATGGCGCCAGGCATGAGTGGGAAGATTTCTCCGGATGCTCTACATCTGTGCTGTATTTTACAAGGTTGCATCCTAATTTGTGTGCAATATGCAACGAATTTTCAACATCACAGTTTACGCGGGGATCTGAAGGCGCATTAAAGGAAACGTTCAGCTCCAGTTCAATTCCTGCTTCTTCAGCAATCTTACGGCACTCTGCCAGGTGCTCGTCTGATGTGTCATTCTGGATATCTACCAATGTGATGTGCAGGACATCCAGTCCGACCTCCACTGCGATATCCACGAGATCCTTAAATGTCGCCACCTGTTCAAATGCATGATGCTCGCCATATTCCTGGAAGCCCCAACTCTCTCCAAATCCAGAAAGATGTAAGGTATAGCTATGCATTCCGATTTTAAATTTTCTGTCGTGATTCTTAATCATGTTTTTTCTCCTCGCTTCTTTATAATATTCTGAATAATTATTGCTTTCCAAGTTCCTTGCAGTGTTCAACCGAAACTCTTACGAATTCTTCATACATTGCGTCAAATCCCATAGATTCGATTTTTTCCAGAGCCGTAACCGTAGCTCCGCCCGGTAATCTCAGCGCGGTCTCAAGATCCTTAAGACTGATATCAGAAGAAAGGATCATCTGCGCGCTTCCCTTCATGGTCTGGGCGAACAGACGGATCGCCGTATCCGGATCCAGTCCATATTTTGCCGCCTCTTTTACCATTAAGTTGGAGATATGATAAAAAAATCCAGGCGCTGAACCATTGAATGGAAGAATCTCCGCCATCATGCCATCCGGAATCTCTTCTACAAGGCCGCATAATCTAAGGATTGCCGTAACGTTCTCTACATCCTCATCTGTACAGTTTGCATTTCGTGACACCGCAAATGCGCCTGCCCCTACCTGGGAACTCATATTAGGCATACAGATCACCACCTTGCAGTCCTCTCCAAGATGTTCCGTGTACCAAGGCTGCTCGACGCCAGTCACGACCGTCAGCATCAGCTGTCCCGGCCTGTAGCACGCCTTCAATTCATCAATGATCAGTCCCACAACCTTAGGCGTTACTCCCAGAACCAGCATCTCTGAATTATCAACCAATTCCTTCATATTGTCAAATGTTGCATAGCCTCTGGACGCGTAGTCTTTGCGTACCTCTTCATTGATATCGAAGATGCCGATTTCAGAAGTCTTATACTCTGCATTCAGTTCTGCCCCCCTGTGCATTGCACGAATAATATTTCCTGCTGCAATAAATCCATAACGTAACATAATTTTTTTCCACCTTTCTTTTATTGATTAAATTATAGTTCTAACAAATTGATCTGTAATCCTCACGCACCGTTCCATGTGCTCTCGCGAAGGAGTCCCGACATCAGGAAGCTGATATGCAAGTCCTAATTTTCGGTAGGTATCCGTGCCAAGGCGATGATAAGGCAATAGTTGAAGATGATCCACGCCCGGCAGTTCGCAAAGGAATCTTCCAAGAAGCTCCAATTCCTCTTCGGAATCATTTACTCCAGGAATCAAAGGCCTGCGAATAATTAGTTTCGTGCTGCCTTTTCTTTCTCCTGCTTTGCGGATATTATGAAGGATCACATCATTATTCACCCCGATATACTTTCTATGGGCTTTTTGATCCATTAATTTCAAATCCACAAAAGCAGTATCGGTACAGTCTAAAATAGGCTCTATCTTATCCCAGGCTCCATAGAATGAAGTCTCGATGCAAGTATCAATGCCTTCCCATCTCGCACGGCGTACCAGATTATAGACAAATTCTGACTGCGCTAGAATCTCTCCCCCTGATACGGTCATCCCGCCTCCTGAATGGAAATAAAAGGGAATATCCTTTCGAACTTCTACCAGAACTTCTTCCACAGTCATAATACGGCCATAGGTAATCTTTCCATCCAAAGTCGTCTGAATCTCTTTACGATGACTCTCCGGCGTCGAGCACCACTGGCACCGCAGCGGGCAGCCTTTCATAAATACGACCGTACGAAGTCCGTCTCCGTCAAAAATCGAGCTTTTTTCAATCCGGAGCACAGAGCCTGGCATATCCATATTTTCATAATCTTGATATTGCATTCCATTATCCTTTCAATTAGCCCCAGCACTCAATCTCCGTACGCTGGATAATATCATCCTGGATATCTTTGCCAAGTTCTACGAAGAACGCCGTATATCCCGCAACCCGGACCAGAAGGTCTTTGTGGTCTTCCGGATGTTCCTGCGCGTCCAAAAGAACTTCCGGGTTTATAACATTGTACTGGGTATGGTAGATATCCAGCGTACACTGAGTCTTCAGCATAACCATCATGTTATTCAATCCGCGCTCGCCTTCAAGAAGCTTAGGATCCAGTTTCAAGTTCATCTGCGTGCCCTGCGTAAAACGCGTATGCGGCAGATTGCTGATTGATTTCAGAAGCGCCGTCGCTCCATTGATGTCTGTACCGCCTGTAGCCCCAATGCCATCGGCGAGCGGCATCCATGCCTTACGTCCTGAAGGAAGGGCGCCTACACTCTGCCCAATCGGTACATTTCCGGATACCGGAAGCATGCCTGCGGTCAGTTTGCCGAATGGAGAATCGTATTTCTCTATCTGATCCACAAGATAATTGTAGATTTCTCCAGCGCAGAAGTCAGCCTTCGGATCGTCATTCCCGTATTTTGGCGCCTCCATACACATCTTATGAATGTCGTCATACCCTTCAAAGTTAGCGTCCAATGCCTTGCATAATTCATCCATAGATACTTTCTTTTCATCATAGACAAGGTTTTTAATATCTGCCACAGAATTAATGATGTCCGCCTGGCCGATGATATTGATTCCATTTCCTACATTAAACTCAGCCCCTCCGTTCGCATAATCTTTGCCGACTTTCATACAGTTCGGATAGGTCAGGGAAAGCGCAGGCACCGGACGGTAATTCTCGCTCAGGTAATCGAGATAAGAATTCATAGTTGCCATAGTATGTACAAAATAGTCAATCTGTTTCTTGATCGCCGCCATAAACTCATCAAAGGTCTTGAAATTGCGCGGATCACCGGTTTGAATGGAGACCTGCTTACCCGTCTTGCGGCTTCTGCCATTATTCATGACCATATCTACTACGCCGCCCATGCTGATCTCGCCGATATCCGTATAGGATTTAAGACGGCCTTCCAGATTCGTCTCTACGCAGCCGCATGGAGTCCAGTCCCATGCCTGCGACATCGGAACGCCCTTATTCAGCAGCATCTTGATACCGGCATCATCGTGATAGATGGCTGGCATCGTACGCCCCATGCGAATACACTCGCAGGCTTTTCTCAGGAAAGAATCCGGATTTTTTGAAATACTGTAGCGGACAGTCATGTTTGGCTCTTTCAAAGCCGTATCTTCCGTGGCTTGGATCGTCATATAAGACAGATCGTTTACAGCGTCATTTCCATACTGGTCAATGCCTCCTGCGCAAACCTGGACCGTCATATTATAGCCAGCGGAGAAGGCAGCGCTCTCGCCATCCTGAAACAGTCCCATCTCCGAGATTTTGATCCAGAAGCAATCCAGAAGTTCCTGTGCTTCGTCCTGTGTCAATATGCCGTCTGCAATATCTTTCTCGTAATATTTAATTAAGTACTGATCCATACGCCCCAAGTTGTAGGAAGAGGCATTCTGTTCCATAAAGATACAGAATTCATATGTAAGCATGCTTTGCAGCGCCTCATAGAAATTGCGAGGAGGATTTGCAGGGACATTGCGGTTTACTTCCGCAATCTTAAGCAATTCTGCCTTACGCGTCTCATCCGTCTCTTCTGCCGCCATCTTCTCAGCCAGTTCTGCATGGCGGATGGCAAGAGAAATAATTCCTTCCGCTGAAATGATCAGAGATTTATAGAAAATAATCTGTTTCAGCGCTTCTTCTCCATTCGCGTCATCCAGGGCGGCAAGCTTTTCTTCCGCTTCTTTCTTAATACCGCTGATTCCTTTTTCAAGAAGGGTTCTCCATCCAGGCGTATTCTCTCCATATCCACGGACAAACTTCTTATCCACATACAGCATGCCGCCGTCACGCATTGTCCTTACATCTTCCGGCATCATTGCATTCCAGCGGTCCAGGACGCATTTCCCTCTCCAGTAAGGCGCTACTTCCTCCATGAAAAGCTTCTTATTCTCTTCAGAAAGGTAGAACGGATCGTATTTGCGCGTGCTGATCGTATCCAGTTCTTTCTCAATAACGGAACACGCTGAATCTGGATTCAGGATGCCTGCACGTGGCTTGAACGCCACGCCGCCGACTAGCAGCTCGTTATCCTGGATAAAGATCGGCTTATTCTCATACACCGTCTTCATAGCGGTCGCTTTCTGGATCTGCCATGGCTGTCCTTCTGTGGCTTTAAATCCTTGCGTTACATAATAAGCGTCCAGAATATCCATTTCGACACGGTGAGACATATAATTCTCTCTGAGCGCACGGATTCTCTTCATATAATCTTTTGACATGATATGCTCTCCTTTATAATTCTTCTTTTAATTTACGGCTAAGTTTTCATTGATTTCTGCCGAAGGTACTTCTTTTATGAAAGTCTCTGGCGCAAACAGCTGGCAGACTACTCCGCCAACAAGCAGGATTACAAAGCAAACGCCTAATGTTCCATATACGCCAACGCTTTCTACCAGAATTGGCAATAGGAATGTTCCTGCCGCTGCCCCGATCCGGCTAAATGCGATAACGATGCCGACGCCGGTACCTCTTACACGGGTATCAAATAATTCCGGCGGGTAGGGGTTCTCCATGACAACCGCGATCGACATGGTCAATGCGTAGACGCAGAACGATACTACGGTAATGATGATCGGTCCGCTTTGACCTGCGATCATCACGCCCAGCGCGATCGCTGAGATGTAAAAGGTTGAATAAAGAAAACGCCTTCGCGAGATTCTGTTGCACAGATACGTTCCAATAAACGCTCCGGCCATACAGAAGACATCGTATAGGATGCTGGAGGTATTTGCATCTCCCATGTTCAGCTGGGCAATTAAGATCGGAAGAAAGATGCCCACTCCAAAGTAAGGAAATACCTGGCATGCATAGAAGATGCCGCCTACCAGCGTATTTTTACGGTACTTGGGGCTGAAGAGTTCCATTACGGATACCTTTTCATTCTGTTCTTTCTTATTCTCCGCAATAACGCAATACTCGTCTCCAAGTTTTTTTGCGATCAGCTTATCTGCTTCATCCTCTCGTCCGGCTGCAGCCAGCCATGTTGGCGACTCCGGAACCCCTAGAATCATTCTTGCGACTGTAGCAAATATTCCCGGAATAACGGATGTCGCAAATATGATATGGTAATCTGTAGATAAGTTCCCCATGATCAGCCCCGCAAAGAAGGATGCCACATAGCCAAAGGTCCAGAAAATTATAAACCGGCTCAAGTATATAGGCCCCTCTTTTGGTGGAAACCATTCTGAAATGATCGTGGTCCCTACGGTATAATCTACCGCGATGCAAAGGCCGATACCGACACGCAGGATCATTAATACGCCCACATCTGATGTAAAAAGCTGAATGATTGAAAATGCGGAAAACAATGCCATATCCGCCATTAATAATTTGCTTCTGCCGATTTTATCGGCGATATTGCCTACTACAAGACTTCCCGCAAGTCCGATCAGTGTTCCGGCTCCCAGCAGCCCGACCCAGAAAGTGCTCAGCCCCAATTCATCCTGCGCCTGCGTTACTGCAGTCCCCGCAATGCCCAAAGCATACCCGCATGCAATCTGTCCTAAAATAGTACTGATATACAGCATCATGTGGAATTTTGTAAAGGGGGCTTTTTTGTAATTCTTTTTCATGTTTCCCCTTTCATCCCTTCCTGTTAAATTGTAGTCTTAAGCGTAAAATTCTTAACTATATAGTTTGCCACGCCTCTTTCTGTTAAAATAATAACATTAAATCCGCGCAATTAGAAATATCTAGACTAAATACTGCTATTCATAAATCAAATAATTAACAAACTGCATAAAAAAACTTCGAAAAGCATTACTTTACAAATGCTTTTCGAAGTTTTTCTTTTCATCTATCTGTCTTCCCCGCTTGCTAGT
>ERZ791934.953-NODE-953-length-33145-cov-8.100423_pt1 | contig 33145 bp, 45 predicted proteins | sample MGYA00510125_ERZ791934 | MGnify/ENA primary metagenome ERZ791934 (study PRJEB30046, sample SAMN00993240) | human gut metagenome | study: EMG produced TPA metagenomics assembly of the A metagenome-wide association study of gut microbiota in type 2...
CCCTGTAACGCCCTCCCGCACCGGAAAATCTCCCGCTCGCGGTTACCGTAGTATAACCCTCTTGCGTCAAGCTCTTCTTGTGAGGTATGTACAACTGGAGGCAAATGTTCTCGCCAAGCAGCCTTACGAAACGTTTCCCGCAAGATTGCGTCGTTCTCAGCTTCTATGGCTTCCTGTTTCTGACGCTCTATTTCTCTCAATTGCTCATAATGACGCCGGCATAGTCCGCGACGATAAACGACATTGGTGCTACACTGTTCATTGCATGTGCCTTTCATGTTGTGTCTCTCCTTTCAAGCGCCTTGAAAAGCAAATCCTGTAGGCTATTGACTTGGCTTTCCAATTGGCGTATGCATTCGTTCTGCGGCGGCTCCGCGCCGAGATATTTCATGACGTTGGTTTTTTCAAATACCCATTCCCGCCCGCACTTGATCGCTTTCAACCGGCCTGCGTCGATTTCATTTTTCAGACAGGTATCGCTTTTATCGAGTATGATGCAGGCTGTTTCCATGCCGAAGGTCAGGGGGACGCTATTCCAATTGGTGAATGTGCGGGTTCTGGTCAAGGTGGGTTCACCTCGCTTTCTGTTTACTACTGGGCCATAATGTGGTAATATTGTGCCGAAAGGGCGTGTAAATAATGGGGCTTGGCATATCTGATTGGATTGCATTGGCCGGCATACTCGCATCAACAATTGTCAGTATCGTTTCGGTAGTTATTGCGGTTCTAACATTGAGACAGAACTCAAAAATGATTCATGATAGTACCCGACCATACATTACGATGTACTACACAACAGTCAGCGGCGCATCCTGCCGGGGATATTTTGTGGTCAAAAATTTTGGTCAGACCGGTGCTTATATTACAGATTTTCACTATGATAATGCTTTAAAAAACAATCGTTTACAACCAGAAACAATGAACCGGCAATTGGACTTAATCAAAGGGATGTATCTTGCCCCTCAGCAGAAGCAAGCGATCATGTATTATCCTGAAACGTTACCAGATCATGTCTGTAGATTTGTAATTGAGTACACGGACGGAAAGGATCAGTACACTGAAATTTGCAACATAGATATTAAAAATATTTCAGAAGTTGCAAAGTATAGGAACGCAACAAAGGATAAGGAATTGATTAACATATCCAAATTAATGGAAGAGTATATCGAAAGGCTTATTTAAACCTTTGTCCGAAATGATATCTCTTTTGCAGTTTCATCAAGCAAATACTTTGCTGATTCCACGGTTAGACCCTTTCCGGTTACACATGAGAGTATTTCCTCAATGATGGCGTTTCCTTTGTCGTGGCTCATGGCCGAATCGTCATTGAAAATTACGTCGTGATGCATCATTGTAATTTGGCCCTCCTTTCTCTGTTTTAAGATGCTTGCTGTTCCGCCCATTCCCACAGGATTTGAAGGATAAGGGCGTTTCGCGGTTGCCCCATTTTTTTAGCATGCTCCGTGAGAATTCTTTGCAGTTCATCTGGTGCTCGGACAGTCATAATGTTAGCCATGTTTTCACCTCAATTCTTGTAAAATTATGGTTTAATTTGTTTCCCTTCTGTGGTAGAATTTTGTCGGGAAGGGAGGTGACGTGAATGCGAATTATGCTTTATTGCGACCTATCGACGATGTCCAGCTGTGCCGATGATATCGACAACGAGTTATCGTCTTTTGCCAGTTCATTTTTACGAGTAAACAATTCTCTGTGGTTTTTCGAATGCTCAAATGAATTTAACGGAAGTTTTTTGCCTACGGAAGAAAATATTTTCTATGACCATTTTCAAAAATTCACCAATGAGAACAGCATCATCTACCTTGATGTTGTTCAGAAGAAGTCTTTTTACAATCTGCCTGATAATGTCTCTGAATTTCTTCAAGAGGATTAGACAGCGCTTCATATGCGTCAGTTAATACTCGCATAGCCTGAATGCCGCTTGCGTTCAGGCTATTGTCTTGAGCCAGCAAGCAAATGGCTTGCTTTACTCTTGATGCCTGCTGATCAAAAAAGCATGAATGGACTGTGATATCTCGATTTGGTCTCGACATGTTGTTTTCACCTTCTTTCCCAAATTCTCCTTTTTGCACAAAAATTTATTACTTATGCGTAAACCAAAAATGACCAAATTTTGAATATTGGCGATTATACGCGATAAAAAGGCATAAAATCCAAACGTTATATTAGCGTTTTTGACCGATTGAACAAATACTATATATAGCGATTTGTTTGGAATTGCGTTTTGAAAAGCCACAATATATTGACTTAATCTTAAAATATGATACAATGATCTCAAATTCTAAATATTGGGAGGTGAAAAGATGGGAACTTTGTATAAACCGGGAGAAGACAATAAGCCTAGCGGGACATATACGGAAGTTGGCCCGCGAGGCGGGCAGGTGCACAATCCCCGAACCGTTCATATTGATCCCGGCGATCGGTTACCGCCGACGCAGGAAAACGGTCATAAGTGGGAAAAGAAATAAATTCCGCTGAGAATACGGGGCTTTCGGTAAAACGATGGCCCTATATTCTTATACGTTTGCGCCATAAACAAACAGGCTTCCCTAGAAGGTTAAGTTGAATCCACGCTTCAGCATATTGAATCCCGTTCTCCCAATACTTAGTGATGTAATGATGCATTGCTAAGCTCCTTTCTTTATTTTTGTGTAGCGTTGGGCGGAAATCCGAATAAGGCATCTGCGGATACGCCAAGAGCTCTGCAAAGTGGTACAATATGCTCCGGTCTGATTAATTTACGACCCTTCAGCATATTGTTGAAGTCTTTGGGCGCAAAACCGGCATCTTTTGCGACAAGGGATTGCTGCATCTTCTTGCTGCGCATGATGCGATAGATACGCTCTTGAACCGTTTCATTATCGTTAGTATTAGTCATTTCTTCATCTCCTTTTTACTAATATTTTGAGTACAAATTAAGAATATCACTCAAATATAGAGTTGTCAAGAGCGATTTACTAATTTTTTTAGTTTTCATCTTGACTAATAAAGATTTTACAAGTACAATAAATCCAGAAAGTGGTGATTGCATGAATCGACAGATCTTTGCTGGCAAGCTTAAAGCTGCGCGCTCTGCCGCGGGTCTCACACAGCAAGATGTTGCAAGGCAAATTAAAAGGCCCCAACAGACGATAGGCGCTTGGGAGGTAGGGCGTTCTCAGCCGGATATCAATACATTGGGAGAACTATTGAAACTATATGATGTCTCTGCAAATGATTTTTTTGACTATAAGGGATCGGTTGATGAAAAATTGGTACTGACAGAGTATCAACACATAAAAAAATACCGTGCTCTCGACGAACACGGTAAAGATATAGTGGAGATCGTTTTATCGAAAGAATATGAGCGCTGTACAGCTGCTCCAGCCGGTGAGGATAATATAGTGGCAGTCCCCTTACAGCTATCGGAGCAAACCGCTGCGGCCGGCAGTGGAACCTACTTGGGGCCGGAAGCCTTTCGTATTATTTATGTGCGAGCTGATACCCTCGCGGCGCAAGCTGCGTTTGCAGTTCCTGTATCCGGCGACAGCATGGAGCCGCAGTTTCAGGATGGAGATATCCTTTTGGTTGATAAAGCTCCCGCTGAGGTGGGAGAGATCGGTGTATTCACACTTCAGGGCAATGGATATGTTAAACAATTAGGAGCAGGCAAATTGATCTCTCTGAATCCTCGCTACGAACCCATACCGATGGATGACAGTATTATTTGCAACGGTAAGGTGATTGGGAAGTTGAATCCGGAATGGATTGTTAAACAATAAAAAAGCCGCCCACTGCTGCAACAGCGGACGACTGGGAAAATAGAGAAAACCTGCACGGAATTCTCCAACAAAATTATAGACAAAGCGTCATGTTTTGTCAATTGTTGGAGGAAAAATAGATGGAAGAAAACGAAGTTTTAGATGTAAACGTTTTAATTGATGAGTTGATTGGAATCGAGACTATTACATGGGAACTAATCTTCTTTAATGAGCCTAAAGCAAAAGTTAGAACCTTTAATCTGTATGATGTTAAATTTCAAGGTATCAATTCAACAGTAAAGGAAATATTGGAGTATACAAAAAATTATAAAACTATAGATAAAAAGACAGAGCCTTATACTCCTTATTGTGAAACGCAGCTGATGATTGACTGCTGGACTTATGTGCATGATGAGGACCCTGTTGAGCGCGTTTATAACCTATTTAATGCGGATAGAAGGCCGTTTGATAAATCAGTCCCTAAATTAACCGGTTATTGTTTTAAGGGAAAAGACATGGAAAGCGGTGCAAACTATATTTTACTGAAAAAAGGAGAAGTATCAAAAAATTATCGAACACATTATTTTTCTTTTAATAAAGACGAAATAAGAGAAATAAGGGATAAGCTTTACTCAATCTCAGCATATATTGACTGTATATTTACTGATACATGCTGCTATTTTATCAACGACACAATCCCTAAATTTTTAAATGTAGATACATATACCATGAGAAAAGCCAAGCAAAAAATTAGTTATATGGAGAATAATGGACTTTCGAGTTTTATAGCGGATGTTGAGTCATTTAAAAAAGTCGCATCTATGTCTTCTATGGCAAAGCCATTTTTATCGTTCTCGCAACCTCGGTTTGAAAAATTAAGTAGTTTATCTGCAGAAGACAGAAGAAAGTTTTTTTCTCAGCATACTATTCATTATGATGAAAACGGAAAATGTGATGCCGAAGATCGAAAAGGGCTAGAGACTCTAATTGCTTTTCTTTGCGAGCAAACAGCACGCGATTATTATGAAGATGCCATTTTAGAAGGACACAATTTAAAAAAGATTAAAAAGGAGCCAAGCGCTACTTCTTCAACCTAAGCAAACGTAAATCGTCGGATACATCACAGTACAGAACTTCATGATGTTCGTAATTTTCTAAACGCCTAATTTTGTGTAATTTCGCTATAGCCATTTGATCTTTTGCGATAATAGTTATGCCGCCATCTTTATTTGGAACATATAGATCAACAGTGTAAAACGTATATCCTATAAAGTCAAATATATTATATTTTAAAAGATTGTATTTCGCATATAGGCTTCCCAAAACTCCCCACAATATCAAGAAACATATAAAATCTCTTGTTTGATTGATTTGAAATGCAATAAAAGGAAGAATGAGCGTTAAAACATAATCAATGGATAACCCTTTTTCACGACGAATGTTTTCCACTATGGCTATTTTCTCAAACTTCTTTTGGCCATGAATGAAAAACGTAAAAAAAGAAAGAGAAATTGTCCCAATAAAAAGCAAAATTAAAATATAGAGATTAACTAGAGACGAGAGATTTTTAAAATCGAAGTATCCGATAAAAAAAATAACATACAGTGGCCAATACGACGCATAAAAAGCTAAGAAGCGGATAAAAAACGAATTATTCATAAATATTACCCTTTCAAGAACAAATGTTCTAATAATAAGGATATACTGATAAACGGTTGTTGTCAATAAAAATGGTAAAACATAAAAGATTTTCTGCTCATTGTTATTATAACTTTTTTCAATTTATAAGTAAAATCTAAACTTTTGTGCAAAATGTCCATTGATTACGAGGTGTTTTGCATAAATATACAAAACCGCCCTCCGGCGTTAGCAGCACCAGAGAGCGGCCACCACCAGCAGGGCCAGCGGTACGAATGGGATCGCAACCATTCGGCCATATTGTACCAAAGCCCGGCTGAGAAATCAAGTCCGGGCACTTTTGCGCCCACATGAGTTGGAAGTGATGAAATGCCACGAAAGCAAAATAAGCGCCGCGCAGATGGCCGGATCGCCGTGCAGGTCTATCTTGGTAAGGTAGACGGAAAACGTCGCTATAAAACCGTATACGGTAACACGCAGAAGGAAGCTGACGAGGCTGCCTTGCAGGTTAAGCTCGCTCTGCGCAAGGGGATAGATGTGACTGCGGAGCGGGACACGTTTGGCGACTGGGCACAGCGGTGGCTAGGCTTGAAAAAAGGGAATGTATCCGCTAAGCATTACGCCTCCCTTGAATCTGAAATTAATCACCTGCAGCCGATCGCGCATCTTCCAATCAGCAAAATACGCACATCTGACATACAGGATATTTTGCAGAATTTAAGCATAGAGAACCCCTCCACCGGACGGCCGACGTCAAAAAAGACACTGAACGATATTAAAAACGCAGCTTCAGGCGCTTTTCGGCTTGCAATCATGAATCGGGTGACGGATTTCAACCCGGCAGAATATGCGGAAGTGCCCCAGGGAGCTCCCAGAAGCGGCCGCAGAGCTTTGACAGATGAGGAACAGGGTTGGATTATCGATACGCCGCACAGGGCGCAGACAGCCGCCATGATTATGCTTTTTGCTGGCCTGAGAAGAGGAGAGGTGATTCCTCTTACCTGGTCTGATGTGGATTTAAAAGCGCGAACAATTACGGTAAATAAAGCTGTGGAATTCGTTGGATCCCGTGCGGAGCTGAAGGCACATACAAAAACAGATGCCGGTATGCGGGTGATCGACCTCCCGCAAATTCTGGTTGATTTCCTTGCGCGCAAAAAGAGAGATAATTTCCTCGTCTGTCCGGCAGCATCCGGCGGTATGATGTCAGATACCGCCTGGCGCCGGATGTGGGAAAGCTATCTCTCCGATCTAAATCTAAAATATGGAAATGCGGTTGTTAAACGGAACAAATTTGACCCGCGTGGCAATCTCATGGTGATTGACCGTTTCACCGCGCATAACCTTCGGCACACCTATGCGACGATGCTGTATAAAGCAGGCGTGGACGTACTTACGGCAAAGGAGCAGCTCGGCCACGCCGATATCAAAACTACGCTCAATATCTACACGCATCTAGATCGGGAGTATAAACGCCGCACGATGGATAAGTTGGATCAATATCTGGATGCAAGTCAAATGCAAGTCAGCACTTTTGATAAATAACGTAGATATAAGTCGCGTTAGCAATTTTATGGTGGCTTCCGATTCTGAAGGCCGGGGGTTCGAATCCCTCCGGGCGGGCCACAATAAAACCACGTAGTTATAAGGCTTACAGCCTCTACTACGTGGTTTTCTTTTTGTTAGTTCGGCTATAAAATAGGCTAAATTCGGCCATCTTCGAACAGAAATGCAAGTCAGAATGCAAGTCAGAATCTGCCTGCAATCCTATATTTTTTTCACAATCCCCCTTGACTTATGCGCATTTTATGCGTATAATATAGTTGTAAAGATAACGAGGTGATTGCATGAAGCGCAAGGATTTGATAAAGCTTATGGAAAAGAACGGTTGGTATTTCAAACGGAGAGGAGGAAATCATGATATTTATACTGACGGAAAAAACATCGAACCTGTTTCACGGCAGACCGAAATCAAAGAAAGCGTAGCGCAAGCAATCATTAGGCGGCGGGGGCTGAAATAGCCCCTCGCTCTCGCTGTATCATATAAAGGAGGCATTTCCATGAAAAAAGCATACCCCATTGTTATTACACCAGAAGCATCCGGAGTGTCGGTTTATATTCCTGATTTTGATGCAAACACGCAGGGGGATGACATTGCGCACGGCATTGAGATGGCCCGAGACGCGATCGGGCTGATGGGAATCGATATGGAGGACGATAAGAAACCCCTACCCAATCCGACCCGCGTGGACGCGGTCGATCATAAAAGCGGCGAGATCGTTTCCCTGGTGGATGTAGATTTTGCTGATTACAGGCGTCGAAACGACCTGCGCACTGTGCGTAAAAATTGTACTGTCCCCAGTTGGCTTTGCTATGCGGCAGAAAAGGCTAATATTAATTTTTCCGACGCTTTGCAATCGGCCTTGAAACAGCAGCTACACATAAACCAATAGTCTTAAATGCCGGGCATCACTCCGATACTCGGCATTTTTTCTCCATAAATTTTACTGTGCATATGCGCAAATCCAAAAGATATTGCCCCTCTATGGGATACTGCCATTTAGATCACCTCAATATGCAGTATGCCTCAGAGGGGCTTTTTTACGCGCGTAATAGTGTCCAAAACGCGTCATATTTATGATTTCAATCCACGCACAAATGTGCGACCATTAGATCAATCGCAATCAATCTCTTTGCCTGTCTCCTGGTCGACAAAACTAAGTTTGACATCGTACCCCATTACAACTGCTTAAACAGCGTATCTACGCAGGAAAGGAACAGTATAGAATTGCAAAAAACAAAACGGTTGCACACGAATTGCACACAAAAAACGATCTAAGGCCTTTGCTGCTTCGTTGTGCATCTAGGAACTGAAATGCAAGTCAGAATACAAGTCAAAACAATAGGCCTTCCGGGAAGAAATCCTTGGCGGGTTTTGCGTTGTAAAAAATAACCCCCTGGAACCCTGATGATATGCTCCCTTTATGAGAGATAGTAAAAAAACCTGTAATCATGACGGGGAGCATATCATGTTGGATTCCGGGGATTGTCATTCATATAATTTAATCTAATAGTTTATAGGGCCGCGATAAGTTGCAAAACAAATTTATTTCTCCTAATTAGTTGACAAATTAAATTAAAATTAGTAAAATAGGAGCGTAACAATTTAAGAACTATAGGAGGATTTTGTTGTGAAAGATGATAACAGCGTCGATCTGCTTGAACGAGAGCTGATTACGCCTCAATTGGCATCTTCTTTAGTCGCGGCTTTTAATGCTGCCTACGGTTTAGCACAGTCAACAGCAAATGATGTAAGTTTTTTGGGTGGCGAATTAAAATCTCAGATTTTGCCCCATCTAAGGAACTGGGCCGTTGAATTCGAATTGAACAGACGCTCGCGTCTGGGATTGTTACCGTTTGACAGTTCTTTTGTAGTTAATAAAAAGAAAAATCATAAACACATCGAGCTAATTAACGATCAGTTTGTTCTAACCGTAAGCCAAGTACATAAATGCAACATGGTGCCCCGCGAAGCCATTTTTAGAAATGATCGTTGTCTTGATGGTCAGATTGCACTTGACATGTTTGAGCCTGATGTTTATGATAATTCAAGTGAAAAAATTTATGCTATTCTCACGCATGGGTGGCAAACGCCTGTTCCCTCCTTCATTCTTTGCGGAATACCAAGCCCGAATATGAACTTTTGGGCGCAGCATGTAAACGTTATGGAATTGGCTCAGCGTATAACTGTGGTAGACGATTCGCCTATTACAGATGATATCGCTATGGAATATCGCGAAAAAATGAAGGAGCTTACCAGTGAGGCATAAAGAGATTATCACTTAGGAGGTTGTCCTATTATGCCTAAACGCAAAAATTTTAGGCCAAGAGAAGCATTAGTGCCAGAACGTTTTAAAGAAGCAAGAATGGCACGCGGCATGACTTCAAGTGATCTTGCTGATAAGGTAGGAAGATCCAGACAAGCTATCTCTAAATACGAGCTTGGACTAATTGAGCCTACCGCAGAGGTTATATATAGTTTATCGAATGCACTAGACGTTCCGATTTCTTTTTTTTATAAGCCTTTATCTGCTCCGGATAATAGAGGCACTACGTACTTTAGAAGCCTTAAAACGAATGCAGCGCGAGCAAAAGAAATGCTTTTGACGAAAAGTGAGTGGGCTACCCAGATAGCTCATATTTTATCTGAAGATATCGTGTTTCCTCAATTTGTATTCCCCGCGTTACCAATTCAATTTGATAGTCGCGATGACCTCGCGTTAGATGAAATTGAAGAAATAACCTTATCAATTAGAAGGCAATGGAAGCTGGGTGAAGCGCCTATTTCAAACATGGCTCGTTTGCTTGAATCTCATGGCTTTATTATTGCAGCCACCAAAACAGGCCTAAAAGAGACAGACGCTTGTTCGGCAATGGTAAATGGTCGACCATTTATCTTTCTCGACATGGAGAAAGAATGTGCCGTTCGAACTCGATTCAATTTAGCTCATGAGTTTGGCCATCTGATTTTACATGGAAGTATTAATCAATCCGATTTAGAAAACAAGCAGCTTCTTGAACGTATCGAAAAGGAAGCCAATCAATTCGCATCAAGCTTTCTTCTTCCCCAATCCTCTTTCCTTCTGGATATTTACTCGACCTCATTACAAGCGTTTTTGCCTTTAAAGTCAAAATGGAAGGTATCTATTCAAGCGATGGTATATCGTTGTAAAGAATTAGGGATTTTTAATGAGAATCAAATGATTTATATTCAAAAGCAAATATCAGCTAAGCGTTGGCGTCATAATGAACCGTACGACGACGAGTGGAAGTGTGAGCAGCCGGTAGTTCTGCGAAAAGCTATGCAAATGCTTCTAGACAGAGGAGACTACACAAAAGAGCAATTTTTATCCCTGTTTAGGTTAAACGCAGCCGATGTTGAAGAAATCTGCTCTCTTCCGAAGGGCTTTCTTTCTCCAAACGAAAACTCGCAGGCTAATACTATTTCGGTTGATTTTATAAATAAGGCAAGGGCATAATTTAAATAATGCATTGATGCACATACTCCCCTCAGCGTTTAATAAGTACTGAGGGGAGTTAATCATCTACTTCTTTGCGGGATAGAACTCAACCATAAGCGATTATCGGTCGCCCTGGAGGAGCTTGATGAACTCGGAGGGAGGTATTGTATTGAACTTTAAGGAAATACGTGAAGCAAAAGGATTTTCAAAATATCAAGTAGCTAAAGAAATTGGAATAACATGGCAGCAATATCATAAATATGAGACTGGGGATTCATCTTTAAATCATGCCCCTTACAAGACAGTAAGTAGAATTGCTTCCTATTTCGGGTTGACGACTGATGAACTGATGCAAGAAATTAATAAATCCCCAGAATCTTGATAGATTCTGGGGATCATTCTTTTCTATTCGGTTTTTTCAACCTCCGGCAGCCCAGCCACCGACGTGAGCAGCGACAGAATGCCGGCCAGCAGCGCGGCGCTGCCCACCATGATCCAATTTACGTCACCAATGACAGCGGACGTTCCGATGGTAGCAACCGCCGTCTGCGCGACGGTTTTAATTGCACGGATTCCAGAGGCTTTCAGCCAGTTCTTGATGTAGGGATTCACCGGCGTGTCGTCATCGTCTAAACTGGCTAATTCATAAGTTGCTTCAAAAATTTCGGGCTTGCAAGGATACAGTTCCCCTGCTACGCCCTGGATGATGTAGTCATGCGGGTTGGCCGCATGATCGCCTTCCAGCGTCTTAATGATCATTCGGGTATTGGATGCGCCGGGGTTTTCAATCGTGACCATCCCAGCCGCTAGAGCTTCAGCGAGCCATTCCGGCATTTCGTCGGGATTGCATTCTCCCATCCAGTCCCAAGCATTAACGATAACAGGCTTTTTGCGATATTCCATTGATATACCTCCAATTATTAATTTCTGCCCTCCGCTACTCGACGGAGGGCCTTAACATTTAGACCAGTTGTGACAACAGCCACGTCACAAACGAGATAATTGCAATCGGGACCGATACCAGCATACTTAATCCTCCTCCCTCAGCTCATCGATGCGGTGATGCGCCGATTTTACGCTCTGCTCAACAGCAGTCATCCGCTCTATGAGGTTATTGTGCTTGTTCACCTTAGCCTCCAACTGCTCCAGGCGGTAAGTCGTTAGGCGGTTTGACGCGAGGATGCCAATCAATGATCCGAGCACGGTGCCAGCCGCCGAAAGCAACGCTACCATAACTTCTGGTTCCATTGCCCCCACCGCCCATCACACCCGCGTCAGGGAGGATACCGCCACCCAGGAGGTAATCTCCTTGAGCAGCGCCTCCCGGACGCCTTTATTGACTTGGATTTTGCTGACCGTATGTTTTTTGGGGGCTAACTGGGATGACGGCACCTTACTACCCCGCGCGGAGGTCAAGCCGCCGTATACTGCACCCTTGTTGATCGTGACCTGGCAGCCGACCTCTATGGGTTTTGCTGTGTCACCGGATGCCAGTGTCAGATCGCGCAAGTACACCCAACTGCAGATCCCGCCGTCGCGGCCAAGCAGCGCGCGGTCGCCGCTGATCTCCGACACCTTATGCGTGGTGGATTTGACCCAGCCGGGGATCGTCTGGCCGGTGGCATACTTTGTTCCAATCACTTTGACAGTGCTGCCGACGGTGATTGCGCCGGTGCTGCCGCTTGTGGAGGGCTTTGCGGGGGCCGACTGCGGCTCCTTGTAGTCCACACCCAACGCCGCACAGACGCCCTTTGCAACCGCCTTTGCGTATTTGTCAAAATTAGCGTCAAACGTCTTGTTATCTGCCGCAGAGGTAATAAACCCAAGCTCCAATAGAGCGGACGGCATATCCGTATCCCGGTTCACGCCGTAATCCGTGTAATTCCCCGCCGCGCCTTTCTTCACGCCGCGATTTTTACCAGATACCGCGCACACTGCGCTTAAGATTTTTTGTGCCTTGTCTACAACATGGGCCACAGCCTGGCTATGTACCCAAATTTCATTGCCAACTGCATCCGGTGATGCGGCGTTTCGGTGGATGCTCAAAAAGTAATCGCATTTTGCGCCGTTAGCGATTTTGCACCTTTCATTGATTGATACATCCTTATCTGCCGTGCGGGTTAATACCACGTTGATCCCCTGTGCGGCCAGCAGGTCGCGCACTTTTAAGCCGATCCGCAGGACATCCGCTTTTTCCGTCCGCGCGCCGTTTACGGCTCCCGGATCGCTGCCTCCATGCCCACAGTCTAAGCACACTTTTTTGCTCATGATGATCGCTCCTTAAATTTAAGATAATAGATAAGGCCACGCCGAAGATCGACGTGACCAATATCGCTAATATGATTGCAACCCCGATATAGATATGGGCCGCTGCTGCCTGGTTGTAGATCATGTAACCGCCTCCCAATAGCGCGGCGCTGTGCCTGGTATCGTCATACTGCTGGATGCAGATTGCAGGCATCGGTAGATGTGCCCGTTGTAGCTGTAATAGAGGCCCTCTGTAACCGACATCAGGTGACGGTATGGGATCGGGTTATTGCGGTGCCCCTCTGCCCATTCGAGTGCGCCGATCGCGTCGAAGATCGCCATTGCGGCGGCGTCAACTTCCTCCTGCCGGTCGGAGGTGGGCTTTTCATTCAGCAGCTCTTGTGCTGCCGCCTTTGCAGTCTCGACACCCGTAAAATCCTTATAATCGGGCGGATAGTATCGATCCACCATACTGATGGCCAGCTCCAGCATCTCGGTATCCGCATAGGAAACGTCCGCATCATCTCGTGCTCTTACGCGTAGCAGATAATTACCGCCCACCGGCACCCTCTTGGGCGTAAGCTGCACATCCTCAATGACAATCACGCACGATCACCCCCGCAGTTGTCTTGTAGATCTCCGGCCCGATCGTGCATGTTAATAAGAGATGGTAATATCCCGGCTCATCGACAGATAGCATAATTGTTAGCAAGTTGTCGTCCGACACAATGCAGGAGCCCCGGTTGACAACTCTGCCGTGATCGTCATGCAGCTCCCATGTAGCCGACTGCACCATCACCTGTGCGGCCTGATCACATCCGTAGATACGCACGCGCTGCTGCCTGCGCTCTCCCGGCATATATCTGAGATTTGGACAACCCATCAACATCCCTCCCAATCTGCACAATATCCCGCGTCCCACTGTGCGCTGTATCCCGGCAGCCAGTCCACATAATATCGGTCATCCTGCCACGCAAACCGGATGCCGGTTACGTCCACTGTCATTAATACGGTGGCGTAATACGCGCTGTTGCCCGCGTCATCCCAGGCTCGCAGTGCGACAATGTACATGCCGTCATCAAGATCGGGCGGCACCTTAGCCTCCCAGTAGCCGTCACCGACCGGCATAAACTGCAGGGCATGGTTGTCGGCCATGCCCTCTATGCGCGTAATCATATCAATCCTCCACCTTGACGCGGATGGTAAAAGGCGACCCAACGTGCACACGGTCGGTAACGCCGATGACCTCAACAATGCGCGGCGGGGTGGTGTCCAACACAACATTGCGGGTAATCTCGGCCTCAAGGCCGGTCGCATCGACCACCTTGACCTTGATGACGTTGGCCCCCTCCTGCATGTGGGAGGGATTGGCTTGCAGCGCAAATGCGCCCGTCTGGCCGTCCACTGTAACCGGCCCCTGGTCGTGCCCATTGACGGTGACAGTCAGGGTGACGGATGTCAGCTGATCATCCGACGTGATGCCCGTAATCTGCACCGCCGCCTGGTTGGTTACAAGGCCCTCCGCAGGTGAGGACAAGCTAATGGTCGGGGCTGTGACTGCGATAGTGCAGGTGATTGACGCGGGAATGGCTGCGTTGCCGTCACGGTCGAATACGCCAACAGAGATTGTCGTCTGGCCCTCCGGCAAGGCATCTGGCACGGCGTAAGAGAGATCATAGCCGCCCTCTACTGGTGTCAGAGTAAGCCCCGGCGCGCCCTGTGTGATCTTGCTGCCGCCATTAATACGCAGGTCAAGGGTGGCGGGATCAACTCCGCTATCGTTGTCCCGCAGTTGGGCGGTGATGGTCGGGGTGCAGGTATTGATGCGGCTGTCGTTAGAGGGATAGGTGATGGTAACGGTGGGCTTGGTGCTCTCGTAGGCCTGCAAGCGGAGTTGTGCACCCCACGTCCCGTCCTCTTGATTGACAGTGGCCTCATTTCCTGCGCTATCGGTGGCGATGATCTGCACACCATAGTAGCCGCCCGGCTCATTGGCGCTGGATAAGGCGGGCGCAGTGCTGGAGAGGGTGTAATACCCGTCCTCGGCTAGGGTTAACGGGTAGGTTTGGCCGTTGATGACGGCCTTGACGGTTGCGATTGACATTGGTTAGACCTCCTTACCGATATCCAATGACATGCGTCACGACCCAGCCTGTGGGGATGGCGTCGAACTGCACTTTGGTATAGTCCCCGCCACTGCGGCTGCGGCTTGGCCGGTCATATTAGTTTGTGCAGCCGCACATCCCAGTTGTCAACGGTAGACGAGGTGGATTGCCTCGAGACGCTGATAAATATTTTATAAGTGTTTGACGTTCGGGGAATTTCCTCCGCCGCGCCGCTACCGTCTGGATTGTCTAGTATGACCTTGAAGCGAGCATCGGTGTCTAGTCCTTCTGTCCCCGCTGTTATATGCAGCGGATTTAATCTGGCGCGTATAACAATCCGCTTAGTTGATAGATTGTAACCGCATGATATGCCAATCAGTGCCGCATAGGTAGATCGGTAATAGATGGTACCGTTCGGATTCGGGTTACCGTGTATCAATAGCAGATATACTCCTGTTGTTATTCCTTCGACACCAAAATATATTGAGTTCGTTGAGCTGCCGGTTGCACCGGCAGAGTAATACGGGGCCAGCGGATGATAGGCGCGGTCAAGTGCGGAGGCTGTGCTGTCCGCAACCTGGTGCGCCCGGTATATTCCATCTTCCATATTGTTCATGATGGCGGCGGACACCGGCGTGCCGTCCTGCACGCCATCAATGTGATCCTGCCACTGTTTTTTTTGGTAAGCCATGAATCTGCCTCCTATCTAAAATATGCGGTATCGTCGCCGCAGGAAAAGGTCCCGCAGCGGCGCATCTTAAGCGTTTCGGCGCTCTGGCCCTCATAGTGCTGCATCACTTCAAACGGCGCCTCCCACCGGTTTAGGTCTCGGTAATCGACAACATCCCCGGCCGCCCAGATCTTGCCGCTGTAATCCAGGCCAAATGCCCGGGCAAGCTCTCCGCAGCGGTTTTCGATCAGTTGGAAATTGGCCGCGCTGTAGATGGACTGCACGAAAAACGGCGTGAAGCCATAGCCCCACGCCGTACCGAATATGCGGTTGTATGTGTCCGCGATTGTCTTACAATTGCTTAGAATCCGGTTAAAAGCCAGAGCGTCGTTATTGCTTGCCTGGCCGCCCTGCACCAAATCAAACGTCTCGCCGTCGTCCGTTACATACAGGTCAAGATAGTCCCGGGGCGTCCAGCCCGTTTTAATATGCATCAGCCACCACCTCCCAGATCGAGGACTTGCGCCAGCTGGCGGACGGCGGTGCGCATGTTGAGCGCCCCGTCGTAATCGATCTCCTGCTTGATGATCACGCCGTTTAGAGGGCCGTATTTGCCCTCGACTGTGACCGGGTCACCCACCTGTAAGGACGCATCCCCACGCCAGTTGCAGGCAACATCCGCTTTACCGTAGGCAGTGCGGAGATACCACGACCAGGCGACTTGGTCAAACAGCCCGCTGCGTGGTATTGGGTTGTCAACAGAGAGCCGGTTCAGCTCCTTGTTAACTGCGCCGTCTGTGTCAGAGTATCCGGCTGAGGCGTGCTCCTCAATCTTGCGTCCATAGAGGTTGACCGTGACGTTGTATTCATCAGGATCGGTAAACGCGGCATCTGTTCTGACAGTAATGCGGATTGCATAGGAGGCCGCTGAGACCAGCGATACTTTAAAATCGCTTGCATAGGGGTGCACCACCTCGCAGCGGGTGTATACGACCGGCTCCTCCGTAATCGCCGTGTAAGTGACCGGCACGCCTTTAGCCGTCTGTATGTCCGCCGTAGCCGCGAGGATTTCATCCCCACTGCCAGAGTACCGGTGCCAGGTGTAGTCAATGCCGCCGAGCTCCTCACGGGCCTCAATGGACGGAGGCTCGTAGGACTGATCCAGCGGGATTACGGCAACCGGCGTGCGGGACATGGCAGTCAGCCGGGCGTTGCCATCCGCGTCGACATACAGCAGCTTGTGCAGGTATTGCGATACATACCGCAGGCACTCCAGGCGGCTTGTATCGCGCGAAAAGGCAGTCGGGGCCGATCCCGTAAAATCCGTCGCCGGAATCCACGGGCTGGCGCCCAAACCCAGGACGAAGTCCGCGAGGCTTTGGTTATTCAAGTAATCAAGCGCCCGGACGTTGGGCTTCGCCGCGCCTTGCAGCTTACCAAGAATATCCACGGCATGCAGCTCGCCTGTGCCGCCCTTGCTGGTGGCCTTGGGGCAATAGTAGGTGCCGACTTTGGCATAGACGGGCTTGTGCTGCCCGTCGGATACGCCAATCCAGACCGTGATCGTCTGGTTGGTTTGGATGCTACTGGATACGCCGTTGGGATTGGCGACGTCAAACATGCCCTGCGGATCAGGATAGGTCAGGTTGCATTCGCCCGTCGGGATAGACTGATTCGTCGGGTCGGATTCGGCGATAAGGTTGCAGCTGTATAAGCTATCCCCGGTGGCCTCGAACAGCACGCCATTTGCGATCTCGCGGATGCGGGCTCTATGAAACGGATGGCTCCACTTGCTGACCGTGACCGTAACAGTATCGTAGGCGGCGCGGATGCCGGTGATGTACACAATGGGCTGATCGTTGTTGCGGATGTGCCACTCCTGATGATAGGTCTCGGTCGAGGACGCGCCGTCAATTGTGACGTCAAAGTCTACGGCGTATTCATTAGCCGCTGGATCAAAGCAAATGGTCAAAACGCTGATCGCGCCGCCATTGCGGGTGCAGCTGAGCTTGACAGCATCTGCGGCAAACAAGCCGTCCTGATCGGACAGGGCGTTGGAGAGATAGCCATAGACCTGCCCAGACCAGCCGTTGACGAGCGCCCGGCCGTCGAGGGGCGTGCGGTTGTATTCACCCGATGCGTATAGGCGGTGGGGCGGGGATTTGTCCCATTGGATGGGCATACAAAGGCTGTGCGCGGTGCCGTGGGCGTTGATGTCCGTCGGCCAACCGAGAGGGGCGAGCCGGACGACGAGGTCTGTGCGGCGCTCAGGGGCCGAGCTGTAGGTGTGGTATTCTTGCGGGACGGTGAGCAATGTGATCGCTCCTTCTGCTTTACAAATTTTTGCAAATGTGATATCGTGAGAACTGTAATATTTTGTTGTTTCGTGTGGAGGGCATGGACGAAAAAAGTTATTAAGGAGGAAATATTAAAATTGGGCATCAAGGATATTTTAAAGCAAAATGGTTGCACAACGGCTATGTACGGAGGATCAATTAAGGCTGCGGAAAAAATGCTGCTTCCGGATGAAACGGTTATATCGGCGTTAACATCCATTGTTGCCGAATTACCTTCTGGCCATCAGATTCATCCGAATACTCACATAAAAGACAAAGAATCCGGTGTTGTTGTTCTTACAAATAAACGATTGTTTTTTGTTCAAAGCATCTTAGGACAATGCCACTCCAAAGAAATTCTATTAACGGATATACAGTCAATAGATCAAAAAAACGTGATTGATATCATGATGTCCAGCGTTCTTAGAATTCAGGGAATCACTATATCGTTTGAAATGGATGGAAAGAAAAAGCAATTATCTGCTTTTGCAGAAAAGATCAACAAGGAACGTATTCAAAGCACGGGCGCTAGAGTAAACTCCGCGAATTCTTCTGTCGGGGCCCTTGACGACTTAGAAAAGCTGGCAGATTTTCTGGATAAAGGTATCATCACGGTTGAAGAATTTGAGGCAAAGAAAAAGCAAATATTAGGTCTTTAATGCTTACACGTAGGGCTCCTCAAATCGGGGAGCCCTCCTTTTTTATCGCTCAACGAACGGCCAGGAGATATCCTGATACAAAATCGGGATTTGCGTCACACGGTCCGCGAGCTTAACGGTATAGGTCAAATCCCCGGAATAAAACTGCCCTTCCCTGATCGTGCCTGTGCCCTCGTCGTAGTAGCGCAGGCGGAAGAAGTTCTTTCCAGCCCGCATTGCTTTCAGCTTGCGGAGCTGGGGGAGGGTCATTTCCGACCACTTCGCCGTGATCGACAGCTTTTCGGCCAGCAGCTCCTTGGTCATGTACGCGCCCGGGCCGACGGTGCGCTGCGCGTCCGTGACGATCTGGCTATCCGTGTATTGGATGCTGGACATGTCGGGCGGTTTGGGAAACCGTACACCATCCACAGCATAAATCATAAGCGTCACACCTTTACTTTGATATACCCGGCGCGGTTGCCTTCACGGAAAACAGGCCTTGCGACCACACGCCCAACCTTCTGGGAATCCATGTAGACATCGCCCATAATGACGGCTTTCTTGCCGATGTTGCTGTTGTTGATAGCATTTAGAACAGGGCTGTAGACGTTTCCCAGCTCCTCCCGAACGATCTGGCGGATCAGGCCTTCCGGGGCCTCGAGGTTACGGCCATGTGTCTGGTCGCCGAGGATAGCGGCGAATTGTTGGTTGGGCGGGATGACAGCGCCTTGGGCAAGGCGAGGGATTTGAACGTTTGGAATTGTGGGTATATTGAAACCAAATGTTGTGCCGCCGCCAACCGGAAACCATTCCGGAATGTCAAAGCTGAGCTTGTTGACGCCTCTGATCAACACGTTCAGACCTTTAATAAAGAAATTAATAAAGGATTCAATGATGGAAATCCAGCTATTAACGCTGCTGGTAAATACTTTTTTGATCCAATCAACAGCCATACGAAACGTTTTTTTGATGCCATCCCACATACCGGTGAAAAAATTGGAAACCGGCTCAGTAACGTTCTTATGAAACCAGTCTCCGGCCTTGTTCCAAGCTTCTTTGATTTTGTTCCAACAAGCTATGGCGACCGCCTTTATTTCGTCCCAATGGCGGATACAAACAATGATGATCGCAACCACAGCGGAGATAGCTAACATGATCCAATTTGTCTTTTGAATGCCCTTGCAGATTAAGTCCCATGCTTTTGTGGCTATGTTGACTGCTAACATAACAGCCTTATATCCGAGCCACGCAGCGGTAACGATGCCTATTGTCGTGCCAAGCACTTCAAGGATTGGTTTCCCGTCAGTTTTTAACCACTCCAAAAAGCTATTCGCCGATGAGATTTTGTCGTTTATGCCGCCTAGGGCGCTTTCGGCATCCGGCGCAAACCACTCAACGAGATCGGCGTATGTTTCTGCAATGTATCCAATTATGATCTCAATGATTTCTACAATGTTACCGCCTAAAGTCATTAAGTTATAAAAGACCTCTGATCCGCCATTATTCCAAATATTAAGAATTGCTTGGGTGATACGATCTGCCGCACTTGCGATTTTTTGGAACATTTCTAGCGTCGTGTTGGCAAATGATTGGCCGTGATCTGACGCCCACCATGACGCTATGGTACTACCGATACCTTGTGCCAAAGCGCCTATGTTACCAAGCGCCGATTGAAGGGATGCGATTATGCTCGACCCATAGCCCGACCATGCGGATTTCCACGGCGTGAACATGTTCCCTATCGTGTCGATTGCACGCTGCAAGTCAGGCGATATTGTGACGCCCGCCCCGATCTCACCCTCCAACGCCGGCACCGCTACCGCCGGCATGGAGTCGGCCGCTGCCCCGGTACCCGATGCAGCCCCAGCATCTGCTGTGCTGCGTTCCAGCACATTGAGCTGGTCAAAGCTTGCCAGCGCGCCCTTCGCCTCTTTGCCTGCCTTTTTCGTGGCGCTGGCGAGGGCGTTTTGCCCGTCCGCGGCGGAGTTGGAGGCGTCGGCTACATTTCCCACTGCGGCGGCAGAAGCATTGGCCTGCGCCTGCTGCTTCCCAAAAATCGCCGCCGTGACCGCAGAGAAGGTCTGCGCCCACTGGATGAGTACGCCCATCATCTGGTTTAGAAATTTCAGCGCCGGCGTGAGCACCTGTATTAAGCCCTGGCCGACGATTCCGAGGAATTGCTTCCATTGCTCGGATAGGATGCGGGTCTGATTCGCCCAGCTGTCCTGCGTCTTAACGAAATCCCCGGCGGCCAGCCGCGTCTGGTTCATGACGTACTGATAACGCAGCATGACCTGTTCGGATTGCGTCATCTGCTGCGTGGTTTTGCCGAAGCCGTTCGCGAGGGCATAGGCGTCCAGGTTTGTCTGCGTCATGACGACGCCGATGCGCTTCAAGCTCTCCGTTTCGCCCGTCCAGATGCTTTTGAGCATCGTGTCGGCCTCTTCCTGCGAGGTGTTAAAAAACGACGCAATATCCGCGGTGCGCCCGGCGACTTCCATCGCCATATTCGCCGCGCCCTGCCCGACGAGGCCCATACCGGCGTTCATCGCCATATAGGTTGACGCGGTGCGCTTTGCGGCCAACTCGCTCATACCGAACTGCTGGATGGAGTTTTTTGCCCAGGCGTCAACCTGCGAGGTCATCGCGCCGAAGGCAGTTTCCACGACGTTCTGCACTTCGGTCAGGTCGCTGGCGATATTCAGGGCTTCTTTTCCAAATTTGACCATAGCGGTCACGCCAAAGGCAATGCCCATTGCGCCGCCCAGCTTTTTCAGAGAACCAGCGATTGCGTTCAGGCCTTGGTTAAAGCCGTTGCGGTCGAGTTTTGTATTGATGCGGATACTGCCGTCATATCCTGCTGCCAATGAGCCCACCTCCATAGGCTACTCATCGGCACAGGGGCACTACTTGAGTATTTTCAGATTGCGTTTTACGGGCCTCGGTCTGCTCGTTTGATTTTTTCTGTAAGCTTCGGCCCGTTCTATTCGTTTTTGTGGTTTTCCACCGTTTCGGATAGGCGCCTCTTTCAGCTCTATTTGCGTTAAATAAGCTTGGAATTCAGACGCTGCCTTCGAGATTCTATTTATCAATTCCAACATTGTATAATGCGCTTTGAGGAGGGCGAACCGTAGCTCATCTTTTGGGCTGTTCAGATCGATCACTGCCACTCTCCCCCTTAAAATATTTCACCGCATATGTAATGGTAGAGAGAACAACAACAAGGTTAATCGAGCAGCAAACAATACCAATTAGGCACCAAAAGGCATTTGCCATAAAATCAAACATTTTTCTTTTCCTCCGGCAATTTGATCTCAAAAATTTTTCCGCAGTGTCGTGCTTTGCATTTCACCCAAAGGCCCCGACAGCACGCATCCATAGCGTGTAAGATTGGCTGTTTGTGGCCACAATATGGACACTGTACTTTTTCCAATCGTATCACCCATCAATTCCTTTTAATCCTTTTAATTTTTGCAGGAATTCCTCTTCCTCTTGGCTCTTCGGCTGTGGCAGCGCAACCTTTCGCCGCATGGCTGCATATGCTCGCTTTGTCTCTTTATCCATCTTGGATAGATCTGCGCTGCGAATATCCACCACGCGGGTAAACGCGCATTCGCCGAGGTCGCCCAGCAGGGAGAGGAAGCGGAACCAGTGCATTTCAACCTGGTCAAGCTCGACGCCGTACGCCCGCCTGAAGCCAGAGTAGAGCCGCGCGGCGTCATAGTCAAACGAAAAATACCGGATGCCGTCATCCTCAACGGATACGGCTCCGGCATCTTCTTCGTTCTGTGGGGCCCCCGCTGCGGCATTTAAAAACCACCGCAGCCCGGCGTATGCGATATCCGCCGGCGGAATCCCGTTCCCGTAGAGCAGGCTGAGGGCGATGCCGATCCGCTCATACGGTTCCAGTTCCTCATCCTCCAGCGCCTGTGAAATCTGGATGCCGATGCGGTAATCCGTGCGGATGAGATAGCCCTCATACTCGGTGGGCAGGGCGTCGAGCAGCAGGTTAAACATTGCCCTTGCGCGCCGGATTGTATTTCTTCTGGAGTTTCTTGGCGCGTTCCTTACCGTACTTCTCAAAATACGGCGTAATCTGGGTCAGGAAATCTCCATACAGTTCAACGCCCGGTACGATATCTCCGAACACCTTGCGGCAGGTATTCGCCCCGAAGAGGGCGTCGATCTGCTCCTTGAAATAGGTGTGAAATTCGAGGTTTAGCTGCGCGGTGGCCCGCATCCGCTCGTATTCCGTCAGTTCCGTGTTGTCGTCAAGCGCCTCGGCTCTAGCGCGGTATTCCGGCTCCTTCTCTTGGAAATCGTCGGCCATCGCAAAGAACCGGGTAGGGAGAGACTGATCGGCGAAGTTCAGCGTGATGTATTCGCCCTCGTCGTTTACCTCGATGCGCTTGGCGCCAGTATCAATGCGGATAGAATCAATCTTCTTTTCAGGTGCTCTGGCATTCATGCAAATCCTCCTTACTCCACTGTAACGGATCCATCGGCCGTAAATGTTTGATTTGACGGGTCAAATGTCCCGTGAGTGCGGGGACCGCACCAGTGTAGCGTGCAGGGCAGGTTTACGCCCTTTGTCCCACCGCCGAAGTCGGTCAGTTCTACTACTGCTTTCTGCTCCCAGGCAACATATTTGCTTTCTCCGGTGGTCTTGTACGCCTTGACCACCAGGAAGGTCGCCTGCGCGTCGTCGAGGATCTTCTCTTTTTCCTCTACTTCGTCCAGCCACTGAGAAAATTTGCTGTCTCCCGTGACATAGATCGGATCAAGTTCAGTCGTCTTTTCGTACTGGTCAAGCGTGGTTTCGGCATTCCCGAGGATATCTACTACGGTTTCTACGTTTGCAGACTGGCTGATTCCGGCTTCCTCGATGCCTTTGCCGATGATCTCATAGACAGGTGAACTGCCACCTGGGACCTTGAAGAAAAACATCAGTGTTTTGCGCTGAGCCCTTCCGGCCGCATAGGTTGCTGCCATTATGAACCACTCCTTTCATAGCGTTTTAGATAGTTGATTTTGATCTGAATCTGATATAGCCCTGTCTGGCCGCCCTCGGCCAGCTCGAACAGCATACCGTTCTGGGCAGAGATTTCCTCCGTGTCCGGGTCGTCGCCAAATTTCGGCGTAAGCCCCGCAGCCTGCTGCTCTTCAACCCACTGCTGAAAATCATCGAGGAACGTTGTGTTTTCGAGCCGGATCACATCATCTACCGTCCAGTTCCGGGCATAAAGGGCAAGGTTGTATTGCTTGTATACGGTTCGGTTACCGAGAATATCCTCGTCTGTTCCAGTGATTCGACTGCCGGTTGGCGCAAGGCCATAGTTCCCGGGCGCGCTGTCCGTCCAGTCAATGTGCCGCCCGCCGGTAAAATCTGCAAGGTGCGGACAAGTGTTAAGCCATTCCTGCACGGCGCGTACAATAGACGCCATTTAACCGCCTCCTGCTATTTTTTTCGCCCCCGTGATAATCTCCTTGCCGTGATCCGTTTTCATGCGCTCGAACCACTGCGGGCCGCGCAATGCACCTGTAGCACTGCCCGGCTTGCGGGGAGAGTAGTATTGCTTTTGCGCATAGGGCGCGATATAGCATACTTCTCCGCTTCCGACATCCGTGCCGAGCTGCCCGGATTTCAACAGCATGCTGGTGCGCAATGGGACGTAAGGCGCGGACAGCCGTAAGACCTCGTTGTCTACAAACTTTTGCGCGCGTGTGTACTGCTGATTCTTCCTTGGCGCAAAATCCGGGCTCCAGACAAGTTCACAGGAGGTTCCTTCCTTCGTTTTGATGATCGTTCCCCGAGGGGTTTTGATTTGATCTGCTATTTGGCATACACCTCCCAATGCCTCATGGCCGGGCTTCCGAAGTCATATCTGGCAATGCTCGTAATCGTCAGGACGCCCCCGCGCATCACAAGCTCCCGGATAGGATGATCGTCTGACGGAAAAAACATACAATCCCCGCGTACCAGATAGCCCTTGACGCCAGCTAGATCGGCGGAAGACAACGGCAGGAACACCCGCACGCTGTCCACCGCCGTACTGCCGGTTTTGTTGATATTCTGGCCGCGCGTATCCTCCCAGTGGCAAGCGGGACAGCACACGCGGCGGTAGGTCTTGCCGTCCTCCGTGAGATACAGGGTACAATCCGTGTTGGTCAGCATTTTCATACCCCCGCATAACGCAGCGGGTCCGACCGGGGCAGCCAGAGATCGACGGCCTCCAGCAATTCGGCCTCGTATCGTTCACTGAGTGCCGCCACGTCCTCATAGGTGACGGATTGGCCACCGACAGATTCGGATTTGATCCCCGCTGGATTTGCCGTCTGCGTTTCCTCGTGCCGGCGCATCACTTCAGCTACCGCACATGCCGCCATGCGTACCGCGTCCGTTACGACAGCGCCATTCTTCATGCGGTTATAGGTAAGCCGGTCAAGATACGCATCCGCATGACGGGAGATACGCGGCCAATCGAGAGGCGGAATATTCTCCCCGCCATAGGCCTCCACGTAAAACACATAATCGGCGTACATAAGCGCTCTCCTTTAAGTAGAGACGGGAAGCGTGATGGTTTGCGTAACAGCGGAGGCAGCTACAGTCAATGTTGCATGCTGCGTTGTGTAACCGGATTTGCTGATTTTCGCTGGGTAGTTGCCCGCACGCAAGTTAAATTCTGCTGTTCCGTCCACTCCCGTCTTTTTACGGCTCCCGTTGACGTTGATTGTTGCTCCTTCAATGGCGGCCGGTTCTTCTTGGTTGTCTTTGACTGTCAGCGTGACCTTCTGCGTCGTGTAGGGCGTAGATGCTTCGATGTACGCAAAGGGGACGGTCAAGCGGTTCTCGTCCATCCGGGTAGCGGGATTCGGCAGCGCCCAGCCCATGCGAAATACAACGCGGATTGCGATCATGTCCTGCTGAGCGAGGGAATACAGCACCTGTTTGCTCTCCGGGTCAACGATTGTGGCTTGGTCAAGAATCTTAACGGTAACATCCTGCCTGATCGAATATACGGCCTGGGAGAAATCTCCTGCCACCATCTGCGCGACAGAGGTATCAAAGGAACCATTAAGCGGGAATTGCATGGCAACGCCATCCAACGCATAAGGCGTAGCGCCCTGCATATCTGATTTGAACAGCGGACGGCCATCGCTATCTTTCAGGCCACGTAGCGCAGCGCGTGTCTGCATGGAGGCGATAATCCCAGTCGCCATCCGGCCAGACGATTCGATCTTTGCAAACAGGCCATCTTTGCCCAACAGGCTATCATAGGTGATACCGCCGGAAACGTTGTTACCTGCTTGTCTGGCCAGCGTAATAATATCGTTTTGCCACTCAGAGGGGCGGTTGACGCCAAAGATGGCGGCACTGTCTACACGTTGTCCAATGGCCTCGTTAATACGCGGCGTTACCTCGCCGATGATGTCAAAGCTTGCATCGTCCAATACAGCCTCTGGGATTGGGACAATTACGGCCAATTCCGCCGCAGTGAGGTAGACGTTGTCCCATGCCTGTTGGCTGGTCTGCTTGTGCCCGGTGTCTCCGTTGACCCAGTAGGCCATCGGGAGCATATCGAGCACGGGGATGCGCGTCTGCTTGCTTGTCATATTCGGCAGCTTGCGCGCCATAGAAAGAAATACGGATTGCTTCGGCGCATCCTGGAAGATCGTATTGACAACCTGCTCCTGGATAAGCGCTTCGGCTTCTGTTCTGTTGATAGGCATAAAATTACTCCTTTCCAAATGCCGCCCTCAGAGCGGCGTTCGCACGGTCCTTCCCATTGTCCATGTTTTGAGTAGGACCCTTTGTGCCCCTCGAAAATGGCGGGGGTGTCTCACGCACGGCAGGGAAATCCTTCGCGGCTGCTTCAGCTGCCTCTTTCAGTCCCGTTATCGTGCCATCTTCAGAGACTTTGACGTTCGACAGGTCAATCAGTTTTTCCAGCAGCTTGTGATCGTACCCCTCCAGGGTGTGCATTTCCGCGCCGATCAGGCGCTTGTTTGCCGCCTCCAGGGCGGCGGACTGCTGCTTTGTCTGATTTTGCTGATATGCGCTCAGCCGCGCATTCAGATCGCCCAGTTCTTCGCCGTCCTTTAGGCCGAACACAGTGCGAAGGGCTCCTTCGTAAGCCTTGGCACGCGTGCGGTAATTAGCGGATTCCCCGCGCAGGGCGGTGACATAATCCTCCGAGTAGGTCTTTCCAGCTGCGGGGGGCGTGTTTTTTGCAGGATCCGGATCTCCGCCGGCAGGCTCTGCAAAAAGCTGTAGGTTCATCGGTTTCAGCATCTGGCTGTTCCTCCTTTGCGGTTCTACCGCATATATATAAAGCGCTGCCGCCTGGGCAACGCTTTTTGACTGATTTGATTTTGCGTATAAAAATACCGCCTTGCGATTGCAAAGCGGTTTAGTCGGCCAAGATATCCATAATTTCTTCGCAGATCCGGCCTGTATCGTTCACTTGATTTTTATTCGCAAGGCCGTGAAGGGCGAAGTAGTCGGATACTCTATCTTCAAGTTCCAGCAAAAAATCGTCGGAAAGTTCACTGGTAAGATCTATATTCGGATCGATTTTGCGAAGCAAAGCTGATTGTTCACTGTTGAATTTCATTTTCCTTCTCCTTTCAACCGGTGTTTCAGTTTCTCACTCGTTTTCCAGACGGTGATGAGGCTGCCGTCATCCGGATTGATCTGGACGCGGGCTTTTTCTCCCGTCAACTCAAGGCTTTTGCGACCTTTGCTGTCTACTTTTATTTTACCAATTCGGAGCGGAGATGTCAAAGCATCTCTAATGTCCTTCCCTGACAGCCCACGGGCGACGGCACGTTCTCCAAAGTGTGTTGTCGCGCCTGATACGGTAACGCCTGCCGGCGTTTTCACGCCGTTCAAATCATTGGAGAAGGATCTTATCTTTTTATCAGCGGCTACGGCCTTTTGCGCCTGACTACGGCCAAAACCGCGCGTCTGGACGCGAGTGGAATCGTTTTGAAGCCCTGTTTTTTGCAGGAATTCTTTCAAGGCTGCTTCCTGCTTTTTCAGCCGGACGGAAGCGCCGTTAAAATCTGCACGTAAGGCATTGCGCAGCTCGTCTGTTTCTGCCACCTTGATTCCCTCGTCAAGACCCGCCAGTTCCCGTTTCGTTGCCCGAATCCGGCGCTCCATTTCACGTTGTTTCTGCGTGGCATCGTACAGCGAGATTTTTTTACCGTCCAATTCGACGCTAGCATTATTCATTTGTTCAATCTCACTGCGCGGGTATGCGGATTCCGACAGCCCCTCGAAGAAAGGAAACCAGTCGTGGCGGCAGTTCCAGCCCTTGAACCCCGGCCCTGTGTTATACCCAATGTCTCTAAGGCTTAAATACCCTGTGCGCCCTGACAGGCTGACAAGCTTGCCTTGCCAAGCGGCGTGCGACGGCCGGGCACCCGCATGCGCGGTAATCTCCATCAGATCGCAACCCATGTCCTGTGCGTATGCAAGCCCGATCTGGCCGGTGGTTTGGCCGACCCCGGTGAGCACAGCCCGGCGAACCGCTACGTCCAGCCGGTCTCTATGACCGCTGGGGTAGGACACCCATGCGCCCTCCTGCGCGGCGCTTTGTACCGCGTTGCGGATTGCCGTTGCATAGTCAAACGCGCCGCTTTCAATCTGCATCTCTGCGAGCGTCGCAGCGCGGATATATGCCTGCTGTGCCTGGCTTGCGGTTGTCATTGTAAGATTGCGCAGATGGCCGTTTGTTTTACTCAGCCCTGCGTTCAGCACACCCATAGCCGCAGGGGACATTTTCAGCGGCAATGGGGACTTGCCCGCAGCCTCGTATATTGCTGCGTCGTTTTGTACCGCCTTGATGCCAGCATCCTCAAACAGGGCGCGGATATGGGCTTCGGACGCGTCAGAAATTTTTGCAGCCTCCGTGATAATCTCGTCATACAGCAAGCCGCTGTCCTGCACCCGGAGGATCTGCCAGCGGGCGGTATCCGTGACATCTCCCGTCTTGACGAGCCGCCGGACGATATCGCGGACAATGGCTTGATCCAGCTCGGTGTACAGATCGATCATATCATCCGAGACGTGATCGAGATAAACGGGATCCAGCATTAGGTTTCACCCGCCTCAAAACCAAACGGATTCGAGAGGCTACCACTGCCTTCACCCGCGATCTCCTTCGCCTCCTTCTCGCTGTATCCTTCAAACTTGACCAGATACCGCCACATAGGAAATTTCCCGGATTGTACGTATTGCCAGAACAGTTGTTTATGCGCGGCAGGATCGTTGATAATACTATCATCCCAGTCATACGTTGCCTCGTAGGGACCGGAAGGCGCCAAATGATAGGCGCTAGCTAACTGATCCATCGCATACACCAGATCGTCAATCGCAGCCTCAACGGCACGCTGTACGCTCTTAATCGTGCAGTAAGAGCGCTGCTTGCTGGCTCGTATCTCCTCTGCTGTTTTATCGACCGTCTGAGGATCAGAAAGTGTTCCGTAGGCCAGGCCGCAAGCAAATTCAATGCGCTGCAGAATCGCGTTGAAACCGCGCTTGATGGATTCGTCGCGCAGCGCTGGGGAGAACACTTCGTAGAAATTTGCGTCTTTTGAGTTATGCGCGCGGAATAGGCGCTGCTTCCCTTTCGGCAAAACCTGTTTACCGTCCTGCGCGGTCATTAAATAATCTGCCGCTGCGTCAATAGCGAGTTCTCCGCCCTCAAACTCCCACAGATAGCGCCCATACTGCTCGTCTGCATCCCGTATCAGTTCTTCCGCCCCAGAAAAAACAGAAACTCCAAGAGGAGAATGCCTGTCGATCCGGTTTGCGAATGGCATTTTGAGGTATCCAAAGAGAGGCCGGTCTGTGCCTGAAAAGGATACTTCAGGCGCGATCTGCGCCCATTCCGGTACGGATTGCAGCGATATTTCTTTTCCAAGGTTCATCGTGTTCCCGCTGGAAAACGCCTTGTTTTGAACAATGTGCGTACCGGCGGCGTATTCGTGCCGCTCCAATCGGGTGTAAACGATATCACGCCTAACAATTTGATCGACAAAAATTGCTCCGGTCATCCGGTTAGACGTATCAAAGGAAGTGGGGTAAAAACAATCCCCTTGCACTGCATCAATCACAAGCTTGTTGTCGCATACATAGGGCTTAAAGACTATCCCGCCCAGGGCAGCAGCAAGCTCCACGTTATTTCTCAGCGCGTCCCGGAACGGGCTTAACTGCATATTCAGGTATTCCGCCCGCGCACTCCCGGCAACGGACAGCTTAGCCTCCATCGTTACCATCCGGGCAACTTCGGCGGCGATTCCGGCCGGGAGCCCAATGCATTTTACCCGTTTCCCCGCCCAAGGCGGCTTGCCCTCATATTCGGCGGCCCAGCGCGCAATCGCGCTCTCCATCTTGCCGGAAATGATAACGTCCACGCTATCACTGCCACGATCCTCCCCAAACAAGGAGGTCAGCATCCGGCGCAACCATTTCAGCATCCGCTCAAACACCGGTTAACCACCCCTCTTCCATTCGACCCAGCGGAATTCACGGGCCAGTATTGTGTAGCAGAAATATCGGATATCGTCCATTGCATGGTCGTTTTCCTTGAGCACTGTGTCAGAATTCTTTTTTTCGTCCCATCGGTATAGCCCAAATTCGCGAATAGAATCTTTACACGATTCATGGATTTTTAGCATCCCGGCGCTTAATAAGGACGATGTAACACGGATCCCGTCAAGTACATCGTTGTCGGCTTCCCAAGCCAAAAACCTCCTATGACGCCTGATCGTCTCCAGAAAGCTTGCCGCAGACGGGTCAACAATCACCTTGCGAATGTAGTAGCCCTGGGCGAACGTTTCAAGTGCAGCATAATACTCTTCATCCGTCTTCTGCCGGCTCTCTTTGCGTGAATCGTAGTACCATTCCTTAATTCGGGTGGCACAGTTATTCTGCACACACCAGAGACCCATAGAAAACGGGTTGATCGTGCCATAGTCGATGCTGATATAAAACTGGCCGTCCATGCCATCAGTTGGGCCGTGCAGGATAAACGCGTCCGGATTGTCCGCAAATTGCCGGTATACCCTTCCTTCTGCGACAACCCATTCCCCGCGAATATACCGGTCGTAGAAAACACCAGAATACATGGATTCGTAGCGGTGCTTGATCTCGGCCGGCAGGGAAAGGTTGTCGTCCATCGTGAAGTGCAAATGCAGCGCATTTTTTGCCCGTGATCGCAATATCCATTCTTCGTAAAACCAGTGCGACGGAGTCTCTGGGTTGCAATTGAACCAGAACCTGGAGCCCCCCACCGAGCATCGGGCAAGCGCCTGCTCCACAAAAGAACGCGGCATAAGTGCAACCTCGTCAAACAACACGCCCGCGAGCGTCATGCCTTGGATTAGCGCATAACTGCTTCCGTCCCGTCCGCCAAAAAGAAAATATCGGTTCGTCTGGCCAGCAGCCGTGATTGTTAGAAGGTTCTCGCTGCGCCGCTCCGACAACGAAAACAGTCCCTCTAACCAATGGGGGAGCTGAAGAATCACATTGCGCCGCAGGGATTCAATTGTTTTTCCGCAGATGGCAAAATTCTGCCCGCTGAACTGCGTCATGCTCCAAAGCACGAAGCCGACGGCCATCGATATTGTTTTGCCGGACCGTATAGAGCCGTCGCAGATCAACGCGTCATGGTGCTTGTATTTATCGGAATTCCACCATCTAAGCGTTATCAGTTGCTTTTCACTAAATGGCTCGTAATGCATTTATTCACCATCTTTCGTGCTTTCCTGGATAGCTTGCAGAAGGTTGTTTTCTGGCGTTTCTCCAGCCGGGATTTCAGGGCGGTCCCTCCAGGCTTTCGGCTTCCGGTTCTTCAGCCACATGGCAGCCGCTCCTACATCCGGAGGGACTTCTTTTGTCACAGTTACGATTTTAGTAATCCGGCCGTTTTTCATTTCGGCACGTTTTTCGACATAGCTATATCCCTTAGCCCGTTTAAGCAGCGCGTTTTCGACCTCGATATCTACGATTTCCTTGCCCTTTTTTAAGGCCTCCGAAATCTCCGAAAATTTAGCCTTCCAGGCGTAGAGCGTGGAAGGCGTGATCCCGATGTTATTTGCAATTTGTTCGTCCGTAAGGCCATCTCGCGCCCATGCAGTGAGCAGCGTCAAGCCGTCTTTGGTCAGCCAGTATTGATATTTACCATTCGCCACCTCACCACCTCATTTAAAATTTATATCGGCATAAAGATAGCGAACTGCCTGAGATTGGCAGTCCGCTGATGTAATTTTGGGATCACTATTTACTAGCCATTTGCTGCCTGCGGAATTCGAGCTTTTCGAGCACCATGCATTCCAGCCGGTCAAAAAGCTTCCAGAGCCTTCGCTTAGCTTCATCCTTGGAATTGTACATGGCGCGGATGCGGGAAATGAGGCCCATCGAATTCATCAATTCATACAGTGCTGCAAGGTCGAGCAGCTTTTCTTTACATTCGGAATCTTCCGTTTCTGGCAATGGAACATTGCTTAAAAATCTTAGGACTGCGACAAACATCATCAGCTCCTGATATTCGGGATTATAGTCGCCGTCCTCTGTGAAGGACCCCAGGACAGCATAATCCACAAAGGCGGAAGTTTCCACAAGGCTCAGTTGAGTTTTAAGTTGAACCGGGATTGCTTCTCCTCCCACCTGATAGTTGATGGTTACAACTCCTTGCGTCGGATTGTAGAGTTTCTTCACCTGCTCATATGTTAATTTATCCATAAAAAACGATCTCCTTTGCAATAGTTCCCCGGTATTACCGCCCCGGGGAAGGCGGGAAGAAAGGAGAAAAATGAAAGTGAAAAAGGTTCTTGCAATCATTCCACAGTACTATTTTACACCCCTTTTCCGAGAAAAAGGTATCATCTTTTCTTAAATTTCTCGTAATTCTTCTGCTAAGTAAATTAAAAAGCGTTTTCTGTACCGTTTCATGGTGATGATTGAGAAGGGAAGATCAATGAATTGCATCTGTCTATGCCTGAAAAGGTTTTGTTTAATAAACTCACGTTCATCATCGCTGTCGCAACGCATCCACGCCTGCTCCACCGCCCGAATTTTCCGGTCGTTCTCCCGCTGCCTTTGGAGGATCTTCTCGACCTTTCGGGCAGTAGGGTCCCCCGTTCCGCTTCCCCGCGGCTGGCCGTCTGGCGCATGCGTTTCGTGGATGATCTCCTCTTCAATCTCTTTCTGTCGCTGCAGCATACGGTAGTATCCCTTCGCTGTGGCAACGCACCGGGAGTAGACATCCGGGTCAAGCTTTATGTTCTCGGCATCCTTGACGGTCAAACCCACCCCTCCTCACACAACGTTTAAACGGACACAGCCCGCCATCCAACAGCCAGACACACCACTCATCCGGGCACTGCGACTTTGCCGGCGGCGGTTTAAGGCTGAGCAGGCGTTGGACGGCGCGGAGCTTGCCGGGGTCAATTTTGGGCATGGTTGTTCTCCTTTCTTGACGGAAACCGCATGAAGGTCATCCAGTGTGTGCTGCTTTTGCGGCCTGAGATGTGCCCGAAGAGCGGCTTTTGACCGATTGCATCAATGACTTGACTGGTGGGTATCTGCACCTCTGACCACTTAAATATCAACGTGCCGTAGTCATCCAGTACCCTCATGCACTCATTGAACCCTGCGTGCAAATCTTCCTGCCAAGTGCTATCCAACCGTCCGTATTTGACCCTCATGTAGGCCCGGTCGG
>ERZ791934.955-NODE-955-length-33094-cov-13.621266_pt1 | contig 33094 bp, 34 predicted proteins | sample MGYA00510125_ERZ791934 | MGnify/ENA primary metagenome ERZ791934 (study PRJEB30046, sample SAMN00993240) | human gut metagenome | study: EMG produced TPA metagenomics assembly of the A metagenome-wide association study of gut microbiota in type 2...
CGTTGAACGCCCTCAAAGCATTGCGCGGCGCACCCATCAGCATGGGCCGGGGTGAAATTCCCGTGGAGCTGCGGCCAGCAGCCATCCGTTTTCTGCCTCTTTTATGGTTTTAATGAAATGGCATGAAAGGGGCTTTATCATGCAGAAAAATCAATCTGAAAATAAATATGCCCCGCCTATGCGGAGCAAAAAGAAGATCGGCAACACGACCTTTATCGTCAATTCTTTCTTTCCTCAAAAGGGAAATCAAACGATCGCCTCCAAACTGGAGAACTTGATAAAAGCCGATGTCCAGAAAGAAACTGTGACTTGAAATCCTCCTAACAGGCAGACAGGAAAAAGAAAGCGCGGTATAATGAAGTTGGACTTCAATATCGTGTTTGACTGCCAGATGGGAGGTATTTATGTATTATCAGTCAAACACCGCTGCCGCGCTTCAATTCCCTTACACAGCTATGAGTTCCGAAGAACTTACTGCTCTGTATTGTCGCTTATCCCGTGACGATGAATTGCAGGGTGACAGCAATAGCATTGTAAACCAGAAAAAAATCCTGGAAAAGTATGCCCGTGAGCATGGATATAGCAATTTCAAATTCTATGTTGATGACGGCATCTCAGGTACGACCTTCAACCGCCCAGGCTTTCAGCAGATGATTGCAGATATTGAGGCAGGTCTTGTCAAGCGTGTTATCATTAAGGATATGTCGCGTTTCGGACGTGATTATCTGCAAGTCGGCATGTATACGGAGATCATGTTTCCCGAACATGATATTCACTTTATTGCGGTGAATGATGGTGTAGACAGTACCCAGGGCGACAACGAGTTTACGCCCTTCCGCAATATCATCAATGAATGGTACGCCAAAGACACCAGCAAAAAAATCCGTGCCGTTATGAAAGTGAAAGGCAATGCAGGGGAACATTTGACTGTCTTGCCTCCGTATGGATACATAAAATCGTCTGATGACAAAAAGCAATGGGTGAAGGATGAAGAAGCCGCCCAGGTAGTTTATGAAATTGGTCTCTATATCATGGACGGTTTGGGACCCTCGCAGATCGCAAGAAAACTGACGGAAAGAAAAATCCTTACTCCGGCTGCTTACTATGCGAGTAAAGGCAGGACAACCAATGTCACAAAGAAAGGTTCTCCTTACGCTTGGGATTCTTCTACGATTGCCGACATCATGGATCGCTGGCGTGAATACCTGGGGCACACGGTTAATTTCAAAACCCGCAAAAAATCCTACAAGAGCAAAAAGACCCTTCTCAATCCAGAAACCGAGTGGAAGATTTTTGAGAATACCCATGAAGCCATCTGGACGGAGGCGATTGCCGATGCAGCAAGGCTTGCAAGGCAGACGCGGCGCCGACCCACAAAGATGGGAGAAATGGGGATGTTCTCCGGCATGATGTTCTGCGCCGACTGCGGCTCCATCATGTATCAATGCAGGGCAACCAATTTCCGGCGCGATCAGGAATATTACCTGTGTTCGGGCTATCGGAAAAGCCGTGACGTATGCGGGCAGACACATTCCATACGAACTGTTATCCTGGAGGAATTGGTTCTGCAAAATCTGCGTGAGATCGTTTCCTTTGCATCACAGCGCAAAGACGATTTTGTAAAGATGGTTATGGATGCGGATATGCGCCAACGTAACCGAGGTTTGTCAAAGCGGAAGAAAACATTAGCTGATGCTGAAAAGCGGATCGCAGAACTGGACACCATTTTCAAGCGGCTCTATGAAGATACCATTTCGGGAAAACTTTCTGACGAGCGTTTTCAAAAGCTCTCTACCGACTATGAGAAAGAGCAGCATCAGCTTCAAGATGTAGCGATTGCCCTTCGGGATGAAATCGAGGTAGACGAACGCAAAAGCGCCAATGTGGAAAGGTTTCTCTCCGTTGTAGAACGGTATACGGAAATCCCCGAATTGACCCCATGTATCTTGCATGAATTTATCGAGAAGATTGTTGTTCATGCAGCCAGCGATCCGAAGGGCAAGAACCGCACCCAGGAAATTGACATCTACTATAAGGGCATTGGAGCCCTGGAAGTATCCAAAGTCACTTCATCAAGGCAAGAATGAGAAAAACGGCATAGCCGAAGCTATACCGTTTCTCTCTTGCCCCACGATGTTTTCTTATCGGGAGGCACCTTTGGGTCCGTGCTTTTTTCTGTCTGTACTGCTTATAGCTGGGATTTATAGGTATTGGCGGTTTTCCTTGCTGACGGTACACGGTTTCTGCCATATGGTAAAAGGCGGGCATAAAAAATGCCCTAAAGACCTGCCGGTGCGGAAGGGCATAAAAAAACCGTCCCAATGGGACGGTTTTATCAGTTTTTGGCTTTAAAATATGTGGCAAAGTAAAATACTGCCGCTATCAGTACCATGGTAGCTCCTGCCGCCGTATCTGCGTAAAAGGATATAATAAGTCCGGCAATACCGCAGAACATGGATATGACGGTGGAGAAAATAAGATACTGTCTGGAATTTTTAGAAATGTTTCTTGCGGCCGCCGCAGGAAGGATAAGCAGAGAATTTATGGTAAGAATACCTATCTGCTTTATGGACAGCATTACCGCCGCAGCCAGTATTACTACAAATATATTTTCCACAAGGGCGTTTTTAACACCTCGGCTTGAAGAAAGGGAGGGATTGACGCTCAAAAGAAGAAGTTTGTTATATATGAAATACCATATAACATAAACGACTACGAGCACCACAGCCAGCACCTTTATATAGGAAGGTGAGACTGTAAGTATGTCGCCTATAAGATAGGTGGAATATTTGGCAAATCCTCCGCTTTTGGAAAGTATGACTATGCCAAGGGCTATGGAAGCCGATGAAAACACGCTGATTACCGTATCCGAAGATGCTTTTGTACTGCTCTTTACCTTTCTTATGCCAAGACCGAAAAGAACACCGAAAAACAGCATACATATAATGGGATTTCCTATGCCGAGGATAACCCCTATGGCTATGCCTGTCAGGGCGCTGTGTCCGAGGGCATCGGAAAAGAATGCCATTTTGTTATTGACGGCCATGGTGCCCAGCATACCGAAAAGGGGCGTAAGAAGGATAACGGCCAAAAGGGCGTTTTTCATAAAATCAAACTGAGCAAAAGTAAAGGGCAGGATGGTTTCAATTATGTTATATATCAAGGTCATCGTTTCCCGCCTCCTTTAATGTGTAGCCGAATATATCCACAAATGCCTTTGTTTTATATACCTCATCGGGTGAACCCTGGGCTATTACCGTTTTATCCATAAGCACTATCCTGTCGGCGTAGCTTTTTATAAGGCTCAAATCATGGGATACGAGAAGTATGGCCATATGGTACTTATGTCTGAGCTCGGATACCTTTTTATAGAACATATCCAGACCGTTTATATCCACTCCCGATACGGGTTCGTCCAGTATGAGCAGGTCAGGCAGGGGGTCTATGGCCATGGCAAGGAGCACCCTCTGGAGTTCTCCTCCCGAAAGGTCGCCTATGGGTCTGTCGATTATATGGGATATGCTGAAATCCTCAAGTCTTTCAAGGATTTTTGCGCGCATCTGTTTTTTATGTCCCAGCCATACGGGTCTGGAAGTTACGGCCGCCGCCATAAAATCCAAAACGGATACGGGTGAGCTTTTGTCAAAGGCAAGCTGCTGGGGAACATACCCCGTTGTCAGCTTTTTGATTTTTCCGTCTTCGTGGTCAAGATAAGTTATTTTTCCTGTATGGGGACGCTCACCAAGGAGGGCCTTTATAAGAGTTGTCTTTCCTGAGCCGTTTTTGCCTATAAGAGCAGTTAATTCTCCGCAGTGAAATTCCATATTTACATCATGTATTATTGGCTCCTGGCCGTCATATACTGCCAGATTTTCTATATTTACACGGCACAGGCCGCAGTTATTATGGGCGCTCATTGATTTACACTTCCTTTTAATATATGGGCATTTTCGTTAAGTGCCTCTGCATAGCTTTTAGGAGAAAAGTCTCCCGTAAGTACAGGGTCAAGGACTACGACCTTGGCGTCTGTTTCTCTGGCTACAGTATCGGCGATGGCCTTAGAGGCATCATCGGCGGCTATGAGCAGAGAAATATTTTCTTCCTTTACGGTTGTTATTATTTCAGCCATTTCCTTTGCCGACGGTGTCTGATTTTCGTCCATCTCAACACAGAGCCTTACATCAAGACCGTATGAAAGATGAAGGTAGGCAAAAGCTTCATTAAATATACATACTTTCATACCGTTTCCGTCAAAGGTTTCTATGTCATTAAGGCTTTCTATAAAGCTGTCGGCATTTTTTCTGAATTCGTCTGCCTTATCCGGGCACACTTCGCTGAGGGCTTCGCATATATTTTCGGCCTGTACGGCGGCGTTTTGGGGAAGTATCCAAAAATGCGAATTTTCCTCGTGGTTATGGGAGTGCTCGTCCTCTCCTTCTTCCTCGTGGTCATGGCCGTCGTTTTCAAGGGAAACGGTGCCCTTTGAAGTATCAACTATATTTAACTGAGGGAAAAGCTCCAGGGCGTTATCGAGAAAACTTTCCATACCGCCGCCGTTTATAAGGAATATATCGGTGGTGTCAAGCTTTTTCATATCGCCTGTCGAAAGCTGATAGTCATGGAGACAGCCCGTCTGAGGTTGGGCCATATTTTGCAGATTTATGCCCTCGGTATCTCCGATAACGTTTTCAGCTAATATATATATAGGATAAAATGATGCCGTAACATTGATTTCAGAGTCCCCGGTCTTTTGGGCTTCTCCGCAGGCGGCCATAAGGACTGACGAAAGCATTACGGCTATAACAAATAAAAATTTTTTCATTTATAAAACCTCTGTTTGATATAAATGCAAATGATTTGCGTTTGACAAGGGATATTATAAATGAATAAAAGCTTTAATGTCAATGTTTTTGTTGCGGAGTCAATGTTTCTGTGATATATTCATAAAATATAAATTATTGAAAGGGAGTGCTTTTTGTGAGATACAGATATGAAACAAAGGGAACATGTTCAAAACTTATTGAGTTTACGGTTGAAGACGGCGTTGTAAAAGACGTAAAATACACAGGCGGATGCAGCGGCAACCTTCAGGGCATAGCAAAGCTCGTTGACGGAATGAAGGTTGAGGATGTTATCGAAAAGCTTAAGGGCATTGGCTGCGGAATGAAATCCACAAGCTGTCCCGACCAGCTTTCAAGGGCTCTTTCAGAGGTAATCGCTAAAGAAAAATAATTTTAAAGCGGTTATTTCCTTTAAGTATGCATAATAGAACAAAAATATGATTAAAATTGTTGACAAAGCACCCTGCGTGTGCTAACATCGATATGATTGGCATAGGTATGCTTAATTTAGTATGCCCTTTTGCCGGCTAATTTAATAACAGGAGGTGGAAGTTGTGAGAACAAGAATTACCTTAGCATGTACAGAATGCAAACAGAGAAACTACAGTACTACAAAGGACAAGAAGGTTCAGCCTGACAGAATCGAAATGAAGAAGTACTGCAAATTCTGCAAAACACACACACTCCATAAAGAAACAAAATAAGATCCGAAGGGAGTGAAACCGATGGAAGAACTTAAAAACACAAACCCAAATGAAAAAAACGAAGTAAAAAAAGAGTCTTCTAAGAAAGCTAAACCCGCAAATGAAAAAAAGGGTCTTTCAGCGAAACTTGCTGACTGCAGGGCAGAGGCTAAAAAGATCATCTGGCCTAATCGTGAGACAGTAAGAAAGAATACTATTACAGTTATTTTTACATCTCTGATAATCGGTGCTATTATTTTTGGAATGGATACTGTATATACGACAGTTATGAACTTAGTTATTGGCCTTATGGCTTGATTGAAGAAGGATGATTGCTATGTCAGAAGAAATGAATAAATCAGCGGAATCTGAAAGCAGATGGTATGTAGTTCATACCTATTCCGGCTATGAAAACAAAGTAAAAGCCAATATAGAAAAGATCGTTGAAAACCGCGGTATGCAGGACCAGATCCACGAAGTGAGCGTTCCGGTACAGGACGTTGTCGAGGTTAAAAACGGACAGAAAAAAACTGTTCAGAGAAAAATCTTCCCCGGTTATGTCCTTATCAAAATGTTTATGAACGAGGATACTTGGTACGTTGTAAGAAATACAAGGGGCGTTACAAGCTTTGTAGGCCCTGAGAGCAAACCCGTTCCCCTTACTCCTGAAGAAGTAAGAATGATGGGAATTGAGACGGTTGCTGAAAACTTTGATATGGAAGTCGGAGATACGGTTAAGGTTGCCTACGGCGCATTTGCCGATTCTGTCGGAAAAATCAAAGAAATCAATGATCAGAAAAAGACTGCTACAGTCATTCTTTCAATATTCGGACGTGAGACACCAGTTGAGTTCGAATATAATCAGATTATTAAGATGTAATGTTGTTCGTTTTTTAAGCGCGCTGGGAATAACGGTCCTTATCGCGCGTGGGAGGGTGTATGAACCCCGTTAATTACCACATTTATAGGAGGTGCCGAAATGGCAAAGAAAGTAACAGGTTATATTAAATTACAGATTCCGGCAGCTAAGGCTACGCCGGCTCCCCCCGTTGGCCCCGCTCTTGGTCAGCACGGTGTAAACATCATGGGATTCTGCAAGGAATTCAATGAAAAAACAGCTTCACAGGCAGGTCTTATCATTCCTGTAGTTATCACTGTATATCAGGACAGAAGCTTTACATTTATCACAAAGACTCCCCCTGCAGCAGTTCTTCTTAAGAAGGCTTGCAAGATCGAGTCTGGTTCAGGTGTACCCAACAAAACTAAAGTAGCTAAGATTTCCAAAGATGAAGTTATGAAAATCGCGGAAATGAAAATGCCCGATCTTAACGCTGCTAACCTTGATTCCGCATACAGCATGATCTGCGGTACAGCAAGAAGCATGGGTATCGTCGTAGAGGAATAAGGAGGGTACAGTAATGAAAAGAGGAAAGAAATATACAGAAAAAGCGAAACTCGTAGAGAGAGCTACGCTTTATGATACAGAAGAAGCTATCAAGCTTGTTCAGGAAACATCAGTTGCAAAATTTGATGAGACAGTTGAAGCTCATATTCGTTTGGGCGTTGACAGCAGACATGCTGATCAGCAGGTTCGTGGTGCAGTTGTTCTTCCCCACGGTACAGGTAAAACAGTTCGTGTTTTAGTATTTGCTAAAGGTGATAAAGCTGAGGAAGCTTTAGCAGCCGGAGCTGATTTTGTTGGCGCAGAAGATCTTATCCCTAAAATTCAGGGTGAAAACTGGTTCGGTTTCGACGTTGCAGTTGCTACACCTGATATGATGGGCGTTGTTGGTCGTCTTGGTCGTGTACTTGGTCCCAAAGGCTTAATGCCCAACCCTAAGGCCGGTACAGTAACAATGGACGTTACAAAGGCTATCAAAGATATCAAAGCTGGTAAGATTGAATACCGTCTTGACAAAACAAACATTATCCATGTTCCGGTAGGAAAAGTTTCATTCGGTTCTGAAAAGTTACTCGAAAACTTCCAGACTCTTATGAGTGCTATTATTAAGGCAAAACCGGCAACATCAAAGGGTCAGTATCTCAAGAGTGTTGTTATCTCTTCAACAATGGGCCCTGGAATCAAAATCAACCCTGCAAAACTTTCTGAGTAATAGTTGACACAGGACGATTTTTGATATATAATCAAACAGTTGAATATTGCCGCAGACAGCAGGTGCGTAAGCGTAAAGGACATTGTCCTGCCAGCCGAGGAGACTTATATCAAGAGAACTTGAGCCCCTTGTCTGTGCGACAAAGGGGCTTTTCTTATATGAGACCTGCCATTGTTAACAGCAATGGGCAAAATGGCAATTTAATAATTTTCCTATTCAAGGAGGTGTTAAAATGGCAAAGGTTGAAGCAAAACAGGCCGTTGTTAACGAAATTAAAGAAAAACTTGACAAGGCTGTATCAATTGTACTTGTAGATGCTAGAGGTCTTACTGTAGCTGAGGATACAGGCTTAAGAAAGCAGCTTAGAGAAGCAGGTGTTGATTACAAAGTTTACAAAAACACAATGATCAACTTCGCAGTAAAAGGTACTCAGTTTGAAGGCGTTAGCCAGTATCTTGAAGGACCTACAGCAGTTGTTTTCGCATACGATGAAGCTACAAAGGGAGCAAGCATCGTAAAGAAGGTATCAGAGACTTCAAAGAATCTTGAATTTAAGGCAGGCGTTGTAGAAGGTATCGTTTATGACGCAGAAGGTATCAAGGCTATCGCTGACATCCCTTCAAGAGAAGTACTTATTTCCAAGTTACTTGGCAGCTTCCAGAGCCCCATTTCTTCTTTCGCAAGAGTTATTTCTCAGGTTGCAGAAAAGAAGGGCGAAGGCGCAGAAGCAGCAGCTGAATAAGAATTTTACACATCGTTTTAATAATATCGGAGGTGCTATAAAATGGCAAAATTAACAATCGAAGAAATCCTTGCAGCTATTGATGAACTTACAGTTATCGAACTTAACGACCTCGTTAAGGCAGCAGAAGAAAAATATGGCGTATCAGCAGCAGCTGGTGTTGCAGTAGTAGCAGCTGGCCCTGCAGCAGGTGCAGCTGAAGAAAAGACAGACTTCAACGTTGAACTTACAGAAGTAGGCGCTGAAAAGATCAAAGTTATCAAGGTTGTTAGAGAAGTAACAGGTCTTGGTCTTAAAGAAGCTAAAGAGCTCGTAGACGGCGCTCCCAAGGTTCTTAAAGAAGGCGTAGCTAAAGAAGATGCTGAAGCTATGAAAGCTAAACTTGAAGAAGTTGGCGCTAAAGTTACACTTAAGTAATTATTGCTTAAAAAAGAGATCCATTTGGATCTCTTTTTTGTTATAATAAAAATAATTTGTGCTTTTATAGTTTGGAATTAAATTCAAAAGTATAATTCAAACATGAAAAATTAATACATAATCTGATAATACTGAACTATATTTACTAGAAAAATATAAAATGTTTTTTGAAAATATTGACAATAATTACATTTTTAGTTATGATTGTGTTGTAAACAGGTTTTAATTAAAAAAGGAGTGATAATATGAAAAAAGTTATTAGTTGTTTGTTGGTTGCAATACTTAGTACTACTTTTGGAGTCAATGCCTTTGCCTATAGTGTCCCTTACAGTGTATCTATTGGTGTCGATTTTGATAGGGCTGGAATTGATACCTCAAATGATGCAGAATTGTTTTCGAGTGATATGGAGGATATAGGATTTGAACCAATATTTATTGATGACTTAAGATATGCAGACTGGGATGATGTTTGGGGGGATGACGACATATATTTATTAGAAGCGGATGTTATTATGTTGGCAGGACATGGAAATGCTGATGGAGTTTATTTTAATTATTTAGATAGAGGAGGAAGGTTTGCAACTGGTGTTTGCTCGGGAAACTCACAATATGTTGATTTTAATGGTGAGGAATATCATTTAGCTGGGCTAAATGAATATGACAATGAGGATACTGTGTTAGCTGCTTTTGTTGCATGCAATACAGCAAAAGGTTCATACAGCCTTACTGAATTAGCAAATCTAAATGGAATAAATTATACATTAGGATGGAAAGAGACAATTCAAGATGGTGACGCTGAACTTTGGCTTGATTATTTTGGAAGATATCTAGCTGAGGATTATAATATTACTGATGCTATTGCCAAAGCTAATAGCAGATCAGTATATGAAGATGAAGATACAATAACAGCAACGCAAGGTTATGTGGAAGATGTCGAGGCGCTTAACATGGTTCTTAGAGATTATGTTGATGAGTATGAAGGGTATAGAGCATCATCAATTGAGGCGGACAGTAGTGGATCTGAAGCAAGTAGAACTTCATCTACTGATAATGATGATAGTATAGATATAGTTGTAGAAGAAGATATAGTTTATAGGAATGAAAGTGATTTGGACAATATATATGAATATATAACAGAAAATTTTGACGAGAATTTTGATAGCAATAAATTCAAAATAAAAACAGACATTAATAATATTACATTAAATAATGAAAATGTATATACAGCAGTTAGTTTAAGGTTAAAGTATGGTGATTTTGTAAGCGAAAATGGATATTATGTAACAATATTAAATGATAAATTGGATAAAATATTTATTGAAGGTGATCCTAAAGTTTCAAATTTAGGTGTAGCAGAATATAGTATGAATATAACAGACGTAGATGAAGATGTATTAAAAAATATGGCAATAGAAGAAATTGATTTAGAAGATTCAGAAGAAATTATAAACCAAAGAGTTCTTAAAAAATTTGACACTGAACCATACTATGTAGTAATAACTGAAATTAATGACGTAAATAGTGACATATCAAGAGGAGAGAGCTTTGAATACAGGATATAGAATAATACCAGTAGTTTTGTCATTGTGCCTGAATGCTACCGTGACTGCCTTTGGAGCCGAGGGTGTAGTAAAGCTGAACGGAAGGACAATAACATCCCAGACCGTCAATGATAATGGCAGGATACTTGTGCCCTTCAGGGGTGTCTTTGAGGCTCTCGGATTCAGGGTGGAATGGGATAATGGCAGGATATTGGCTGAAAATAATGAAATGTCCATGGAACTTAAGGCAGGTTCCGACATGATCATAACTTCAGATAAAAACATGAACAGCCATACATTCGAGTGCGGGACCGATGTAAAAATAATCGATAACAGAGCCTATGTACCCTTGAGGGCCGTGGCAGAGGTTGCTGGCTTTGAGGTAGAATGGAACGACAACAGTAAGACCGTGGATATTTACGGAAGCACTGATATACCAGAGTTGAAACGGGATGAAACAGAAGTGATGCTAGACTATCCTGTGGCATATTCCTTTGAGGATAAGGACTTAAAATATATAGAAAACTTTATAATAAAAAATATCGATGATAAATTTGATATCAAAAACTTTGATGTAAAGGAAAACTCATTGACGGAGGTAAATGGCAAGGTGGTCTTTGGAGTGCTTTCGCTGAACTATGTTAAAAATGGATTCGTTACGGACTGGGGTTATGACTTTTATGTACAAAATGGGCTGTCATCTAAGCTGGTCATCATGGGAGACCCAATAGATCCTGATGTTACAGAATCTCCAGATATGGCAGAGTATACGGATGCTGAGCTTAAAGACATGGCGCTGAGTGAGATCGAGCTCCAGAAAAATGAGGAGATAACGGAACAGAGGGTTTTGCACAGATATAGGGACGGAAAGTATATTTGTGCGGTAGTTACCGAGATAACCAATAAATCCTCGGGTATCAGCAGGGGAGAATATTTCGAGCTGGTGCTGTGAAAAAATGGCGGAAAGCATACTGCTTTCCGCCATTTTATTTTATTCATCTGAAAATATTTATAAAGCCCATGTCCCCTGAATATAAATAATGACGGCATAGTATATAAATAAGAATGGATATTTGTTATTAATTTATATCTGTATAGGAAAGACAAATGTTTCTTATGGTTGGAATTTTGTTGGATTTATATAGTATTTTGAACTATGTTAACCGAAAATTAAGTATTTTTAAAGATATATAAAATATTTTAAGGGATTAAAAAAATAGTTTGATGATGTTTGTTTGTTTTTTATCATTATGATACAAAAATGTTAGTGCAAAGTACGGTCAGAGCGATTTAGAATTAACTTGACGAAACGAGCCGCAGATTGCTATAATTACAAAAAGCTGAAATTGTATATGACATTCAGAGTATGAAAGTTAAGTCTCATGCTCTGAATGGCGTATATAAAGAGACTAACGTTAATACGTTTTTTGCATGGCTTTCTTAAAAAGCCATGTTTTTTCTTTAGAAACGCTAAAATACATTATTACTATTACTATATTTTTAAGGAGGCTTTTTTCAATGGAAAGAGTTTATAATTTTTCTGCAGGACCGTCAATGTTACCGCTTGAAGTACTTGAGAAAGTACAGAGAGAGCTTGTCTGTTGCGGCGACTCAGGCATGTCGGTAATGGAGATGAGTCATCGATCTAAGCCTTTCGAGAAAATAATTCAGGGCGCTGAGGCTACTCTCCGTGAACTTATGAACATTCCTGACAATTATAAGGTGCTTTTTTTACAGGGCGGCGGCTCAACACAGTTTGCAATGATTCCCTTAAACCTTATGAACAAAAACAATAAATGCGATATCGTAATTACAGGCCAGTGGGCTAAGAAAGCAAAACAGGAAGCTGAGCGTTACGGAAAAGTAAATGTTGTAGCATCATCAGAGGATAAGACATTCAGCTATATCCCTGAACTTGATAAGAGCAAATTCGATCCCGAAGCGGATTATTTCTACATTACATACAACAACACAATTTACGGCACAAGATACACAGAACTTCCTGACACAGGAAACGTTCCCCTTGTAACAGATATTTCTTCTATCATTCTTTCAGAAGAAATCGATGTAAGCAAGTTCGGTCTTCTTTTTGCCGGAGCTCAGAAAAACGTAGGACCCGCAGGTGTTACAGTAGTTATCGTTCGTGATGACCTTATCGGCAATGCCATGGACATCACACCTACAATGCTCAACTACAAGACACATGCAGACAATGATTCACTTTACAATACTCCTCCCACATTCGCTATTTATGTGGCCGGACTTGTATTTGAGTGGGTTAAAGAAAGAGGCGGCGTAAAGGCTATCCAGGAAATCAACGAAAAGAAGGCTTCTATCCTTTACAACTTCCTTGACGAAAGTGATTTCTTCAAGGGAACAGTAGTGCCTAAGGACCGTTCACTTATGAATGCTCCCTTCGTTCTTCCTACAGAGGAACTTAACGCTAAATTTATCAAAGAAGCTGCAGCTGCAGGTTTTGTTAACCTTAAGGGCCACAGAACAGTTGGCGGTATGAGAGCAAGTATGTATAACGCTATGCCTATCGAAGGCGTTCAGAAGCTCGTTGACTTTATGAAGAAGTTTGAAATGGAAAATAAATAATTCGGAGGTTGTTTTGTATGTATAATGTATTAACACTTAATTCGATTTCGGAAGTTGGTTTAAATAAACTTAATCCTAAAAAATATGTGATTGGCAATGAAATTGCTGATCCCGACGGTATTATTTTAAGAAGCTATGATATGCACCAGATGGAGCTTCCCGAAACTCTTGCAGCAGTTGCAAGAGCAGGTGCAGGTACAAATAATATTCCCATTGATAAATGCTCAGAAAAGGGTATCGTAGTATTCAATACACCCGGAGCAAATGCCAATGCAGTTAAAGAGCTTGTTCTTACAGGTATCTTCCTTTCATCAAGAAAGATTGTTGCCGGTATCGAATGGGCAAAGGAACTCAAGGGAAAAGAAAACGTTGATAAACTTGTAGAAAAAGGCAAGGGACAGTTCACAGGTCCCGAAATTATGGGCAAAAAGCTTGGCGTTATCGGTCTTGGAGCCATTGGTGTACTTGTTGCCAACGCTGCAATCAGCCTTGGTATGGAAGTATACGGATACGATCCTTTCCTTTCAGTTGACGCTGCTTGGAGCCTTTCAAGCAAGGTAAAAAGAGCAGGCACAAGAGAAGAACTTGTTGCTGAATGCGACTATATAACAATCCATGTTCCCCTTAACGACAACACAAGAGGAATGTACAATAAAGAACTTTTTGAAATCACAAAGCCCGGCGCAAGACTTCTTAACTTTGCGAGAGGCGGAATCGTTGATACAGCAGCTTTAAAAGAAGCTATCGACAAGGGAATCATCACAGAGTACATAACAGACTTCCCCGATGCTGAAGTTATCGAGCTTGACAACGTAATCTGCATCCCTCATCTTGGAGCTTCAACACCTGAAAGTGAAGAAAACTGCGCAGAGATGGCAGCTCTTGAGCTTAAACAGTATCTTGAATACGGAAATATCAAGAATTCAGTTAACTTCCCCGCTTGCAGCATTCCTTACACAGGAAAAGCAAGACTTGCTATACTTCACAGAAACATAAAAGGTATGGTAGGTGCCGTTGCAAACGCAATTTCCGATGAAGGACTTAACATCGATAACATGGTAAACAACAATAAGGGTGAGTATGCATACACACTTATCGACCTTGATACATTCGATGGAAAACAGGATGACATCGCAGCTAAGCTTGCAAAGGTTGAAGGCATACTTAAAGTAAGAATCGTAAAAGTTGCTTAAGAGAGGGCTGAAAATATGGCTGTAATAAGACAGTTTAAGGCCATAAGGCCTACTCCTGAAATGGCTGAGAAGGTTGCGGCTCTTCCCTATGACGTTGTAAACAGTGAGGAAGCGGCTGAAATGGTCATTGGAAATCCCTATTCATTTCTTCATGTGGATAAGGCTGAAATAGACCTTCCTGCGGGAACAGATATATATTCTCCCGAAGTTTATGAAAAAGCAAAGTCCAATCTTGAAAAAATGATAACTGACGGAGTGCTTGTCCAGGATGAAAAGCCTATGCTTTATGTATATGAGCTTACAATGGACGGCAGAAGCCAGACAGGACTTGTTGCCTGCACATCAATAGATGAATATATGCAGGGAATAATAAAGAAGCATGAGCTTACAAGGGAAGATAAGGAACAGGACAGAATACGCCACGTTGATATATGCAACGCCAATACAGGCCCCATTTTCCTGGCCTATAGAACCGTTGATGAAATATCTGAAATTGTTGATAATGTAAAGAAAAATGCTCCTGTATATGATTTTACGGCTGAGGACGGAATCATTCACAAAGCATGGATAATAGATGACGAAGAGACAATTAACAGACTTGTAAAGCTGTTTAAAGATGTTCCTAATCTCTATATTGCCGACGGACATCATAGAAATGCTTCAGCTGCCAAGGTTGGCTTAAAACGCAGAAATGAAAATCCCAACTATACAGGTGATGAGGAATTCAACTATTATCTTGCTGTTATATTCCCTTCTGACCAGCTCAAAATTCTTGACTATAACAGAGTAGTTAAGGACCTTAATGGTCTTTCGGAAGAGGAATTTATCAAAAAACTTTCAGAAAAATTTGACATAGTCGAAACTGAAGGCAGAGCAAAACCTGATAAAGCATACGATTTCGGAATGTATATGGACGGAAAATGGTATATGCTTACAGCTAAGGACGAGATAAAGTCAAAGGACGCTGTAAAAGGTCTTGACGTATCAATCCTTCAGGATAATGTGCTTATTCCAATTCTTGGCATAGGCGATATAAGAACAGATAAGAGAATAGATTTCGTCGGAGGAATAAGAGGTCTTGGCGAGCTTGAAAAACGCGTTGACAGCGGAGAGATGAAGGTTGCATTTGCAATGTATCCCACATCCATCGAGCAGCTTATGACAATTGCCGATGAAAATAAAATAATGCCGCCTAAATCAACTTGGTTTGAGCCAAAATTAAGAAGCGGACTCTTTATTCATTCTTTAGATTAAAAATTGAGAATAAGACAAATAATAGTGATGTGCCTTATGGCACATCACTTTTTATTTTGGAGGTGCTGGCAATGAACAGATTTGTTGACGGTATGCTTATCGGAGGAATGGCTGTAGCAGCCGGAGCATATTTTGCGGTTAAAAATAAGGATAAGGGCCGTAAACTTATGCAGAACGGAAAAGACGTTCTCAATAAGGCTGAAGACTATATCGATATGGCCGAAAAGAAAATGTTCTAAGAATTCAATTTGGAACGGACGCATTATGCGTCCGTTTTAAATTGGCATTATAGGGGCAATAAACCGTGATTTGTCTTTACTTTTGGGCTTGCAGCGGTTAATATAAATAAGGACAGATGATAAATTTATTTGGAGGTAACAAAATGGAAGTAAGAACAAGATTTGCACCCAGCCCCACAGGTTATATGCATATCGGAAATTTAAGAACAGCACTTTACGAATATCTTATCGCTAAATCAAAGGGCGGAAAGTTTATTCTTAGAATCGAAGATACCGACCAGGAAAGAAAAGTGGAAGGTTCCGTTGATGTAATATATAAGACACTTGCAATGACAGGCCTTAAGCATGATGAAGGTCCCGATGTAGGCGGAGAATACGGCCCCTATGTTCAGAGCGAAAGAATGGGTATGTATATGAAATATGCCCTTGAGCTTGTTGAAAAGGGAAAGGCTTATTACTGCTTCTGTACAAAGGAAAGACTTGATTCCCTCAAGGAAAACAATGAGCAGGGAGATGCCTTTGCAAGATATGACAGACACTGTCTTGGTCTTTCAAAGGAAGAAATAGAGAAAAACCTCGCTGAAGGAAAACCCTTCGTTATCCGTCAGCTTATGCCCAGAGAGGGAACAACTACATTTAACGATGTGGTTTACGGCTCAATAACAGTTGATAATAACGAGCTTGACGACCAGATACTTATTAAATCAGACGGTTTCCCCACATACAATTTCGCAAACGTAATCGATGACCATACAATGAACATCACTCACGTTGTAAGAGGTAGCGAGTATCTTTCATCAACACCTAAATACAATCTTCTTTATGATGCATTTGGATGGGACGCGCCTGAATATATCCACCTTCCTCCAGTAATGAGAGACGCTCAGCACAAGCTTTCAAAGCGCCACGGAGACAAGTCCTTTGAGGACCTTGTAAATGAAGGATATCTTGTGGACGCCATCGTAAACTATATAGCCCTTCTTGGCTGGAGCCCTTCCGACAACCAGGAAATATTCACAATGGACGAGCTTATTGAGAAGTTTGATGTTGCCGGCATAAGCAAATCACCTTCAATATTCGATATAAAGAAGCTCACATGGATGAACGGCGAATATATGAAAGCCATGGACTTTGATAAATACTGGGAGCTTGCTGAGCCCAGATTAAAAGAAGCAATTAAGACAGAAGGAATTGACCTTAAGTTTGTGGGAGAACTTCTTAAAACAAGACTTGAGACACTCAATGACATACCTTCTCTTGTTGACTTCATAGATGAGCTTCCTGAGTATTCAACAGAGCTCTACATCCATAAGAAGATGAAGACAACGGAAGAAATTTCCCTTGAGAGCCTTAAGGCTGTTCTTCCTGTGCTTGAGGCACATACAGAATGGACAAATGACAGCCTTTATGAAAGACTTATGGCCCTCGCTAAGGAGAAAGAACTTAAAAACGGACAGATACTCTGGCCCGTAAGAACAGCTCTTTCAGGAAAACCTTCATCACCCGGTGGAGCAACAGAGCTTGCAGTAATACTCGGAAAAGAAGAAACATTAAAGAGAATAGAAAAAGGCATAGAGCTTCTTCAGAATAAACTTCAGTAAAAAATAACGGATACGAAAGGCGGGATAATATGAAAACTCAGAATAAAGACCGTTCAAGACTCATAGCGGCTGCAATGCAGAAGATACCCTGTGATTTGACCATAAAAAATATAAGGCTTGTTAACGTACTTACGGGTGAAATATATCCCGCTGAAGTCGATATAATTGACGGTACCGTTGTCAGGGTAAGGGAAGAAGGAGAAACAACTGCTCTTGAGAGCAAATCCGTTTATGACGGAGAAGGAAATTTCCTTATTCCCGGATACATTGATACCCATATCCATATAGAATCATCAATGATGATACCCGAAAACTTTGGCAGGGCTGTCGTAACATGGGGTACAACTACCGTATGTACTGACCCCCATGAAATCGGCAATGTTATGGGTACTGACGGCATAAAGTTTATGCTTGAAAACGGCAGAAAGACAGCCGTAAGGCATTATGTACTGGCGCCCTCATGTGTTCCCGCCGTTCCGGAACTTGAAAGCTCGGGTGCGGAATTTACAGCCGAGGAAATAGGCCAAATACTTGATATGGATGACGTTATCGGCATAGCCGAGATAATGGACTTTGTCGGAATTTATAACGATAACGACAGAATGCACAAAATAGTAGACGAAGGAATCAAGAGAGATGTTTTCCTTCAGGGCCATTCTCCCAGAGTAAGCGGAAAGGAACTGGCTGCTTACATAATCGGAGGTCCCAAATCCGACCACGAAGGCACGGATGCCAAAGAAATACGAGAAAAACTCAGAAACGGAATGCATGTAAATCTGCGCTCCAGTTCAATAATAGATGCACTGCAGGGACAGGTAGACGGTATCAGCGGACAGCTCTGGCATGACAATGTGTCCATATGCTCCGATGATATCCACGCCAAAGACCTGCTCACATCGGGAAATATAAATTCAGTCATAAGAAAGCTTGTCAAGAAGGGAGTAAACCCCGTTGAAGCCATAAAGATGGGCACCCTTAACGCGGCAAAGGAATATAAGTTTGATGACCTTGGCGCCATAGCTCCCGGATATGCGGCTGATATGCAGATAGTTGAAAGCCTCGACGGCGAGAAGCCCAAAGCTGTATTCATCGGAGGGCAGCTGGTGGCCGAAAACGGAAAATATGTTGCCGACGACGACTATACACCCGTTGAAAAGCCTGCAAATACTGTAAATATGCCCCAGATAAACGGCCCCGAGGACTTTATACTTAAGGCACCCGAAAACTGTGGAGAAAAGACAAACATAAGAATACTTACAAGGGAAGGCGGAAACGCTGCCATAAAACAGGGCAAGGTTGTTGAACTTCCCATAAAGGACGGAGCGATATCCCTTGAGGGAGAAGAAGGAATGCAGTTTGTATGCGTAGCCAACAGATACGGTTCAGGCAGCAAAAATGTGGCCGTTATGGACTGCTTTGACCTTAAATACGGCGCAATGGCAACTACGGTTTCCCATGACAGCCATAACTTCACTGTTTTTTATAAAGACATTGAAAGCGCATGGGCCTGTGCCGAATATATGAAGAAAAACGGCGGCGGAATGTGTGCGGCTAAGGACGGAAAGGTAATAGGAGCCCTTAACCTGCCCGTTGCGGGACTTATGAGCCTTAAGGACTGCGAGAGCCTGAGTGCGGAAATAGAGGATATGGAGAATGTGCTTAAAGGTATGTGCGGCGAAGATTTTTCACTGCTTATGCTGGTAGTGTTCTCACTTCCCGTTCTGCCCGGACTTACGCTTACGGATAAGGGAATGATAGACGGTCTTACTCAGACTTTTGTAGATATGTTTTAAAACTTGACGGCGTTTATAGACCTAAAAGCCAGGTGTTTAAACGCCGTTTATTACTTTTATCTTAAATACTTTTCGCGATGTTGACATAAAAGGCAATGAATTGTAAAATAAGAGGATAAAATGAATTATAGTGGATCATTATGTAGTTAAGCAGATGTTGACACAGTTATATTACCGGAGGGATAATAAAAACATGGACGATAACATGAATAACAGAGAAAATGAGAACGAGAACGTTGAGAGTTCTTTTGGTTCAAGTGAGTACTATAAGAAACTTTATAATGATTTCCCTGAAGATGTTGCCGAAATGCTTATCGGTACACATCCCCTTATGAAAAAGGAAGTCAGTGAAGAACTTACACACAGCATCAAAATCAAATCTGCGAGAGAAAAGAACCGCAGAGCCGTAAGTGAGAGCCTTGAAAATGAGGAAGAAACAGCTGAAAACAGCGCGGCAGTAAATGATGCTGAACCCGTATCAGCTTCAAAGGACCCCGTTGAAAGAAACGAAGAACCTGAAGGAGAGGCTGGAATTGATGATTATGTAGGAGATATAACAAACTTTACAAAAGGTCTTGTTACACCTTCTTCAAAAAGACAGAGAGCAGAGAGCGCTCCTGCTAAGGAAGAAAAAGATGATGCTCCTAAGAGCGAGGATGACATCACAGCTGAGAAAGTAGCTAGAATGCTTGGCGGCGTAGATGTTGAACCTGTTGACGAAGACGAATATGACGACTTTGAAGAGCCTGAATATGAAGAAAAGCCCAAAAAGAAAGTAAAGAAAGAAGAAAAACAGCCTAGAAAGAAAAAACAGCGCAGAAATATCGAGGAGAAAGACCTTGAGCTTTCAAATATCGATAAGCAGGCAAGCCTTAATGAGCTTTTCAGAGAAGACGACGACTACTATGAAGAAAAACATTCAGGAAACAGCGTTGTCAGAATAGTTATAGTAGTTGCAGCTATAGTTGTTCTTGCATTCTTTATCTATAAGGTAGCTTCTCTTTCAGGACAGGTATCAAAACTTAACGAGCAGGTAGAATCATACAAGACAATGGAAACAGAGTATGAACAGCTCAAGCTTGACAACCTCAGCCTTACAGAGCAGGTAGAAAACCTTCAGGCACAGCTTGGCGGCGGTACAACAGAAGGTACTGACACTACAGAAACTACAACAAACAATACAACAACAGGAAGATCTTCAACAGGCTCCTCAACAAATACAGGAAGCTCTTCTACTACAGCATCATCAAACAGCGGTGCAAGAACATATACTGTTCAGGCAGGAGATACTTACTGGGGAATTGCAACAAAGATGTATGGCAACGGTTCATACTATGAAAAGATTCTCAGCGCTAACGGACTTACTGAAAAAGACACAATCAGAGAGGGTATGACACTTACTATACCCGCAGCGTGATTCGGAGGGGTATAATGTACCTTGATTTGGAAGGCAAAACTCTGGCTGAGCTTCGTGAAGAAGCAAAAAAACTCGGCATAAAGAGAGTCAGCGGAGTTAAAAAAGACGAATTAGTTAAAAACATAAAAATCGCGATTCACGAGATAAATGTTTCGGAAGCGGCAGAAAAGGCTCAGGAAAAAATTCCTGAGCCTCCTGTTCCCGAAGGCGATGAAAGCGAAGGCATACTCGAAATAATGGCTGACGGATACGGATTTTTACGTACCGAAAATTTCGAGCAGGGAGACAATGATATTTACATATCCCAGTCACAGATAAGACGTTTCAATCTGAGGACGGGAGACAACGTAAAGGGAATAACAAGACAGGCCAGGGAAGGCGAAAGGTACGGAGCGCTCCTTTATGTTAAAAGCGTAAACGGAGACAATCCGCAGAAGGCCGTCGGAAGACCTGTATTTGAAAACCTCACTCCCATTTATCCGTCTGAAAAGCTTAGGCTTGAAACATCGCCGGACGAAATAAGCGGAAGGATAATCGACCTGGTGGCACCCATAGGAAAGGGCCAGAGAGGAATGATTGTGGCTCCTCCCAAGGTCGGAAAAACTATCCTTCTTACAAAGATGGCAAATGCCATAACAAAAAATCACAGTGAGGTAAGCCTTATAATGCTCCTCATTGATGAAAGACCCGAAGAAGTTACGGACATACAGCGTTCCATAGAGGGAGAAAATGTGGATATTGTTTATTCCACATTTGATGAAAAACCCGAACACCATAAACTCGTTGCGGAAATGGTTCTTGAAAGAGCCAAGAGAATGGTGGAGCAGGGAAAGGATTTGGTAATACTCCTTGACAGCATAACAAGGCTTTCAAGGGCATACAACCTGATAATCCCTCCCAGCGGAAGGACACTTTCCGGAGGTCTTGACCCTTCGGCCCTCTATTTCCCCAAGAAGTTTTTCGGTGCGGCAAGAAATATCGAAAACGGCGGAAGCCTGACGGTCCTTGCCACAGCGCTTATAGATACGGGAAGCAAGATGGACGAAGTAATATTCGAGGAATTTAAGGGCACAGGCAATATGGAGCTGGTGCTGGACAGAAAGCTTTCCGAAAGAAGAATATTCCCTGCCATTGACGTTAATAAGAGCGGTACAAGAAGGGAAGAACTTCTTCTTACAAAGGAAGAGCTTGAGGCTATGTACTCCATGAGGAAGATGTCCGGAAATTCAAATGCAGCCGAGACAACACCCTTTGTCATCGACCTTATGAAAAAAACAAAGGACAACAATGCTTTTGTGGAAAGAATTTTGCAGATGGAGAAAAATATTGCTAAATAGTATCTTGCAAGAAGCAAAAGTATATGATATAATCTGTTTGTTGTCTGTAAATAGACCTAAAAGTGCGTACTATTGATCAACAAATATATAAAATGAGGTGAAAAAAATGAAGAAAGGTATCCATCCCGATTACAAACAGGTAACGGTTAGATGTCACTGTGGAAATGAGTTCGTAACAGGCTCAACAAAAGATGAAATCACAGTCGAAGTTTGCTCAAAGTGCCATCCGTTCTATACAGGAAGCCAGAAGCTTTTGCTTGAAAGCGGCGGTCGTGTTGAGAAGTTCAACAAGAAATATGGCAGAAAGTAATTTTAAAATTAAGGGGAGGCGTATTGATGCCGCCCCTTTTTGCGTATTAAGGAAGTGTTTTGATGAGTAAAACTTATTACGGCGGACAGGCTGTTATTGAAGGCGTTATGATGAAGGGAAAAAACATCTACGCCACGGCTGTGCGTACGCCCGAAGGAGATATTGCTGTCGATAAAAAGGATAATATTACCATTCTGGGTAAATATAAACTTTTCACTTACCCGATATTCAGAGGAATGTCGGCTTTTTTGGATTCGCTCATAATCGGAACAAAAATCCTTATGCAGAGCGCCCTTATCGCCGGTGAGGAAATAGAAGAGGAACCTTCGGAATTTGAAAAAAAGCTCAGAAATAAATATGGGGACAAGCTTAATGACTATATGATGTATTTCAGTGTGTTTGTTTCGGTAATAATAGCTCTGCTTCTGTTTTTTATGCTGCCCGTATGGCTCGGAAGCTTTTTCAACCAGTATTTAACGGGAACATATATGCTTGGCATAATCGAAGGACTTCTGAGGATAGCGATTTTTCTTATATATATGTATCTTATATCCAGAATGAAGGATATCCAGCGTGTTTTCCAGTACCATGGTGCGGAGCATAAGACTATCAACTGCTATGAAGCTGGCGACGCACTTACACCCGAAAATGTAAGAAAACATACAAGAATGCATAGAAGATGCGGAACAAGTTTTATGCTTATAGTTATGGTCGTAAGTATGATAGTTTTTGTATTTGTGCGTACCGATGACATAGTTTTAAGAATGATAAGCAGAATAGTTCTCGTGCCTTTTATTTCCGGAATCAGCTATGAGATAATAAAGTGGGCAGGAAGAAGCGACTCCGTTATCGTAAGGATAATAAGTGCTCCTGGTATGTGCCTTCAGAGACTGACAACGGCTGAGCCCGATGACGATGAGATAGAGTGTGCCATAGCGGCCCTTGTTACGGTACTTAAAGAGGAAGAACCTGAGGCTGTTCCCTCATATTCCGGCAATTGGAGATATATAGCTTCGGAGGCCTGAAATGAAAATCAGAGAATGTGTTAAATACGGGGCCGATGTTTTAAAAAACGCCGGCCTTGAAGAATATAGATTTGAATCCGAATATCTTCTTGCGGAGAGCCTCGGCATAGAGAGGATAACGGTTATAACCGACGGTGAGCGTGAGCTTGATAAAGCTCAGGAAGAAAAATTTTTGAATATGGTCTCAAGACGCTCAAAAAGAGAACCTGCCGCATATATTACAGGGCACAGGGAATTTATGGGCCTTGATTTTCAGGTGCAGGAAGGCATACTCATACCCCGTCCGGATACTGAGGTGCTTGTGGAGGAAATAATAGAGACCGTTAAAAACAAAAATTTAAAAACATCCGTTGAAGTAGGCCTTGGCAGCGGATGTATTTCCGTAAGTCTTGCTAAATATACCGCTCTTAAATGTTTTGGTACGGATATAAGCGATACGGCTGTGGCGGTTTCCAAAAAGAATGCCCAAAACAACGGAGTGGAAAATAAAACGGAATTTTATCTCGGAGATGTGTTTAAGGGTCTTCCGAATGGTAAATATGATATTATAGTATCAAATCCGCCCTATATAAGAAAAAAGGATATGGCTGAACTTATGGATGACGTAAAGAACTATGAACCGTATACAGCCTTGTGCGGCGGAGACGACGGACTGGATTTTTACAGAAGAATAACCGAGGACGGTTATGAAATACTAAATGACGGCGGATATATATTTTATGAGATAGGATATGATGAAGCCGAAGAAGTATCAGAGATACTGAAAGAAAAAGGTTTTTGTGAAATAAGGGTGGTAAAAGATCTAAGCGGCCTTGACCGTGTTGTTTTGGCGCGCAAGGGGGATTTAAATGTTTGATAAACTTGCGGAGTTTGTAAACAGGCATGAGGAACTGTCTCTGCTTATAAACGATCCTGACATCATTTCAAATCAGGAAAAGTGGAGAGGCCTTATGAAGGAGTACAGCGAAATAACTCCCATAGCCGAAAAATATAAGGAATATAAAGAAACTAAAAAAGCAGTTGAGGAAGCTCTTGACATGCTGGAGGAAAACCTGGATGATGAATTCAGAGCGCTGGTAAAGGAAGAGCTTTCTGAGAATAAGGAAAAAATACTGCAGATAGAGGAAGAGCTTAAAGTACTGCTCATACCCAAGGACCCCAATGACGATAAAAACGTAATTATGGAGATAAGAGGCGGAGCCGGCGGAGATGAGGCGGCTCTTTTTGCAGGCAGCCTTTTCAGAATGTATACGAAGTATGCGGAGAAAAAGGGCTGGAAGACTGAGCTTATAAGCACCAGTGAAAGCGACCTGGGCGGATTTAAGGAAGTATGCTTTATGATATCCGGCCATGGAGCCTACAGCCGTTTGAAATATGAAAGCGGAGTGCACAGGGTCCAGAGGGTTCCCGAAACCGAATCGGGAGGAAGAATACATACTTCAACGGTAACGGTGGCCGTACTGCCCGAAGCCGATGAGGTAGATGTAGAGCTGGATATGAATGACGTCAGAATTGATGTTTTCAGAGCATCGGGAAACGGCGGCCAGTGCGTAAATACGACGGATTCAGCCGTCAGAGTGACCCACATACCTACGGGTATAGTAGTATCCTGCCAGGACGAAAAAAGCCAGCTGAAAAATAAAAATAAGGCTCTTAAGGTTCTTTATTCAAGAATTTATGATATGGAGCTCAAAAAGCATAACGAGGAAATAGCAGGCGAAAGAAAGGCTCAGGTCGGTACCGGAAACAGAAACGAGAGAATAAGAACATATAATTTCCCTCAGGGAAGGGTTACTGACCATAGAGTTAATTTGACGCTTTATAAAATTGACAATATAATGGAAGGAGATATCGATGAAATAGTCGATACTCTGTCCGCAGCCGAGAGAGCTGAAAAACTGAAGGGCGAAGAATAATTTAAGACATACCCCGGCGGCATATAATTTATTATATATGTGTTTGCCGGGAGATAATATATGAAGAAACTTAATTCAATACTGTGTGACATAGTTAACGGAGCAGTCGGAGGCGCCTTTATAGCCGCAGGCTCCATGGCGGCCATAGATTATATGGAGAGAGGACCGTCGAAAGCCCTGCTGCTTGCCGTTTTAGGCATAGTATTGTGTATTGTTTTTGAGTACGCCCTTAAGTCCCGCGCCGCCGTATGCGCTGTGTCTTTGGGACTGTTTTTATTAGGCTTTTTCTCAAATTCGGAAATAATCAAATGTTTGGCATCAGGATTTGTCATATATGCGGGATGCGCTTTGGCTTTGCCGGAAAAGAATGTTTTTACCGATGCGGTTACGGCAGCATCGGCTTCCGTAGGATTTATGGCTGTGCTGATTGCGATGTTGTAGTAATGGGGAGGCATAAAATGAATAGTTTTATTTCAAAAGAAGCTGTAAAAAGCGCCGTAGTAGACAGTCTTAGAAACTTATTCAGAAAGACCGTCGACAACGCTACAGATGTGGAAATATACGAAGCGGCGGTTTATGCACTTAGAACTGTATTTACGGAAAAATGGATTAAAACACACGATGAATATAAAGAAAAAGATGTAAAGATGGTTTATTATCTTTCCATGGAATTTTTGATGGGAAGATTTTTCGGCAACAGTGTTATGAACCTGCTTATGTATGACACTGTAAAGGAAGCCCTTGAGGAGCTTGGCCTTGATTATAATACCCTTGAAAATACGGAGCAGGACCCCGGTCTTGGAAACGGAGGCCTCGGAAGACTTGCGGCATGTTTCCTTGATTCGCTCTCAACTATGGAGTATCCCGCATACGGCTGCGGTATAAGATATCATTACGGAATTTTTGAACAGCAGATAGATAACGGATATCAGGTGGAAAGACCCGATAACTGGCTGGCTAACGGCGACTTCTGGTCAATAAAGAGAAGCGAGTACGAAGTTGAGGTAAAATTCGGAGGAGACGTCCGTACCGAATTAAAGGAAAACGGCGAGCTCAAATTTATACAGGAAAATTATTCATCCGTAATTGCTGTACCCTATGACTATCCGGTAATAGGATACGGAAACAACACGGTAAATACACTGCGTCTTTGGGAGGCACGTCCCAAAAACTTCTTTGACCTCCAGTCATTCAACGCAGGAAATTACGCAAAAGCCCTTGAGGAGCAGAATATAGCCAACACCATAACAGAGGTGCTATATCCTGCCGATGAACATATACAGGGCAAGGAGCTTCGTCTCCGCCAGCAGTACTTCTTTATTTCAGCTACGGTCCAGAGGGTAATCGACAGATTCAAGAAGGACCACAGCGACTTTAAGCTCCTGCCTGAAAAGGTAGCTTTCCAGCTTAATGACACCCATCCGAGCATAGCCGTGGCTGAGCTTATGAGAGTGCTTGTTGATGAAAATGACGTTCCCTGGGATGAAGCTTGGGAAATCACCACAAAGGTATGCGCATACACTAACCATACCATAATGTCAGAGGCCCTTGAAAAATGGCCCATAGAGCTTTTCAGCCGTCTTCTTCCCAGAATATATATGATAATCGAGGAAATAAACAGACGTTTCTGCATAGAGCTTGTTCAGAAATACGGAAACAACCCCTCAAAAATACACGATATGTCCATTATCGCAGACGGACAGATTAAAATGGCATACCTTGCCATCGTAGGAAGCCATTCCGTAAACGGTGTTGCCAGACTTCATACGGAAATACTCAAAAATCAGGAGCTTAAAAACTTCTATGAGTTTTATCCCAAGAAGTTCAATAACAAGACAAACGGCATAACACAGAGAAGATGGCTTCTCCATGCAAACCGTCCTTTAGCCGAACTTATAAGCAGTACCATCGGCGATAAATGGATAACTGACCTTGATGAACTCAATAAACTGCTTCCTTATGCCGATGACAGTGATTTTAGAGGAAAGTTTATGGCAATCAAGAGAGAAAACAAAAAGGCCCTTGCTAAGTATATCAAAGAAACCAACGGAATAGACGTTGACCCTGAGTCAATATATGATATACAGGTAAAGAGACTTCACGAATATAAACGCCAGCTGCTCAATGTTTTCCATATAATTGACCTTTACTTCAGAATAAAAGCAAATCCTTCTATGGAAATTACGCCCAGAACATTTATTTTCGGAGCTAAGGCTGCTGCCGGATATAAGAGAGCTAAGGACATAATCAAGCTTATAAATTCGGTGGCCGACGTTGTAAATAATGACCCTGATGTGGCAGGCAGAATAAAGGTAGTATTTATGGCAAACTACTGCGTATCCCTTGCCGAGAAGCTTATACCCGCCGCCGATGTCAGCGAACAGATTTCTACAGCCGGTAAAGAAGCTTCAGGAACAGGAAATATGAAGTTTATGCTCAACGGAGCCGTTACAATAGGTACTATGGACGGTGCCAATGTGGAAATATATGAGGAAGTCGGAGCGGATAATATAATCATATTCGGCTTATCTTCAGAAGAAACCGCAAGAATGAGCAGAGAACACAGTTATAATCCCTGGGATGTATACCACAGTGATGAAAGAGTAAAAAGAATTATGGAATCACTGGTAGACGGAACATTCTCACCTTCAAACCCTGACATTTTCAGAGATATATACTATTCTCTCCTCGGAAACGACAGAAGCGACGAATATTTCGTACTGAAGGATTTTGCATCCTATGTGGAAGCCCAGGAAAGACTTGAGAAAATGTATAAGGATAAGGAAGCCTGGGCTAAGATGGCGGTTATCAATACTGCAAAGAGCGGCAAATTCTCCAGCGACAGAACAATAAAAGAATATGCCGAAGAGATATGGAATTTAAAACCTCTGCACATTGAATTATAAGCACTATGACAAGATGTGGTGCATATAATTAACATATAATATATCGGGAGCCGGTTTATGTATAGTTTTGGCAGGGATTTTGATGAAGGAATGGAAGTAGACCATATATTCAGAGAATATATCGATCGGAAAAACGATGATGACTTCGCGGACAGAGCCTGTGAGGCTCTGTCCCGTGACAGTCTTGACGTACAGAAGGGTGTTTTTGATACGGTCAGCAGAAAGCTTATGCCCTTTGTTATGGCGGCTGTGAACGGTATAGAGGCCGCAGGACTGCTTGATATCGATAATGCTTCGGATGAAAGGCTCATCAGAGCAGCGTCTATAGACGCCTGCGATGCAGCCCTTGGTTTTTACGGACAGTTTGAAGAATATAAAAGCCTTATGAGGGCCTTTGGTTCCAGAAGATTCCTTATGGAAAAGATATGCTCCGAAATGATAGCTGTTGAATTTTTAAACAGAATAAACTGCGTATGATTAAGCACCTTTAGCTCAATGGATAGAGCGTTCGGCTCCGGACCGAAAGGCTGCGGGTTCGATTCCCGCAAGGCGCAGAGTAATGCCGTGAATCCTGATTCACGGCATTTTTTTTGAAATAATTTAGCCGGATGATTTAAAAAATTTAGTTATATGGAATAAAATTTATTGAATTTTAATCTGCCTTTAATTTATATAAATACAGATTTGCGCATAGTATTGGAAGTACCAAATAATCATTTATTATGAATAAAATTACTGCCTTTAACGTATTTATCAGAAATATTAGCACACAATTAACAATTTATACATTGACTTGTTTTTACTGAAACTTTATAATTAATATATTAACTATGAAATAAACCGGAAAAAGAAACAGATTTTAGAAAGGCAGGCGATAAAAATGGCGGTAAAAGAAAATGTATTGGATTTTACATCAAGGTATGGTGATATATGCAGAAAAGCAGATTATATAGACCAATCTCTGTTTGACGAATATGGTGTTCAGAGGGGTCTTCGTGATAAAAACGGTAACGGTGTCCTTACCGGATTAACAAATATATCCAGAATTGAAGCGTTTAAAAAGGAAAACGGTAAAAAGATACCTTGCGACGGACGCCTTTGGTATAGAGGATATGATGTTATTGACCTGGTAAAGGGCTTTTATCATAAGAGATATGGCTTTGAAGAGGCTGCATATCTGCTTATATTCGGTGAACTTCCTAATGAAAGCCAGCTTGCCGAATTTAAGAGTGTCCTGGGAGCAAGCAGGACCCTCCCTACAAACTTTGTGAGAGACGTAATAATGAAGGCGCCCAGCAAAGATATCATGAACTCAATGACTAAGAGTGTACTTACTCTTGCGGCTTATGATAAAAACATAGGCGACCAGTCCATTGAAAATGTTCTTAGACAGTCCCTGGGACTTATAAGCACATTCCCTATGCTGGCCGTTTATGGATATCAGGCCTATAACCACTATGACCGTGAGGACAGTATGTATATCCACCGTCCTGACGAAAAGCTTTCCACAGCGGAAAATATACTGCTTATGCTTAGACCTGACAGAAACTACACAAAACTTGAAGCCAGCGTACTTGATATAGCCCTTGTGCTTCATATGGAGCACGGCGGCGGTAACAACTCAACATTTACTACCCGTGTAGTTACTTCTGCAGGAAGTGATACATATTCGGTAATCGCAGCTGCTCTTTCATCCCTTAAGGGACCTAAACACGGCGGCGCCAACATTAAGGTGGTTGAAATGTTTAAAGACATAAAGGAAAATGTCAAGGACCTCAAGGACGAAGACGAAATGAGACATTATCTCGGAAGACTTCTTGATAAAGATGCTTTTGATAAAAAAGGTCTTATTTATGGTATGGGACATGCGGTATACTCTCTCTCAGACCCCAGAGCGGAAGTTTTCAAGGGATTTGTTCAGAAACTTGCTACTGCTAAAGGCAGAGAAGAAGATTTCCAGCTGTATTCAATGGTTGAAAGACTGGCACCTCAGGTTATTGCCGATAAACGCCGTATATATAAAGGTGTAAGTATGAATGTGGACTTCTACAGCGGATTTGTTTACAGTATGCTTGACATACCCCTTGAGTTATATACACCTATATTTGCCATTGCACGTATAGTAGGCTGGAGTGCCCACCGTATAGAAGAGCTTATAAATATGGATAAGATAATACGTCCCGCATACGACAGCGTTATGCAGGAAAGAGAATATGTTCCTCTTGAAGAAAGATAAAAAAGGTGATGACGTAGAATGAATACAAAGTATTCACCGCTCGAAAAAGAGTGGAGCGATTTGCTAAAGAAAGAGGATAAATTTTTAAATTCAAGAATAAAGGCCAATGTTCCTTTTATAAATGAGAAGCTTGACCCTAAAATTCCCGAGAAACTCAGGGATACCCTTAATACCGCTTTTAATAAAGCCTTTGAGATAATATTTGAAAAGGGCGTCGGTATTATAGAGAAAACTTATAATAAGGAAAAGTATGAACTTGATTACAAGGTAAACGAGTATGCCCTCGGTCTGAAAAACGACAGAAAGAGGCTTAAGAAATTCGGGAAAAGAGCAGGAGTGGCAAAGAAGGTCAATATGGCCGTATCCTGCGCATCCGGAATAGGCCTTGGAGCTTTGGGCATAGGAATACCCGATATCCCGATTTTTACGGCTTCGGTATTTAAAAGCATATATGAGACTGCATTGAGCTTTGGATACGGATATGAAAGCCTTCAGGAAAGACTGTTTATACTGAAAATAATAGAAGTTTCCATGAAGCAGGGCGTGGATTTTGCCGAAGACAATACGGAGTTTAATAAAATCATCGACGGCAGACAGTCCATTGAAGAAGAATTGGAAACACAGAAAAAGAGGACTGCCCAGGCAATGACTGATGCAATGATATATATGAAGTTTTTGCAGGGAATGTTTATTATTGGAGCAGTCGGAGGAGCATGGGACGTTGTATATATGAACAGGATAACCGATTATGCTATCCTTAAATATAAGAGAAGATTCTTAGTGGATAAATTCGGAGCCCATGTTAAAGCAGATTAAAAAGCGTACGCATTAAGCGTACGCTTTTTTTAAATCAATATTTTTCGTAATGAACTCTTTCAGGTTTGAATCTGTCTTCAAAGCCTTTTTCCTTTGCAGGATAGCCAAGGATAATCATATTGAAGGCGATTACATCATCGGGAAGAGAGAAAAGATTTTTGATATATTCCATTCTGTCTTCAAAGGGAGCAATAGCCATCCAAGTTGCGCCAAGGCCAAGCTCAACGGCTTCAAGAAGGATGTTTTCGCTGGCTGCGGAAAGGTCCTGGGGCCATAAGCAGTCTGTAACGAAATATTTTTTATTTGCAAGGCCTACAATGGCGAGAGTGCCGTTTTTCATAGCCATAGCATACTGGTGGGCGTTAGCAAGTTTTTCAAGAGTTTCCTTGTCCTGAACAACGATGAATTCCCAGGGCTGTTCATTTGTGCCTGAAGGAGCCTGCATAGCTGCTCTTAAAAGAAGCTCGATTTTTTCTTTTTCAACGGGTTTATCTTCAAATTTTCTTATACTGCGGCGTGCGTTTATCGCATCCATTACATTCATTTTAAAAGCCTCCTTATGAATATATACGAATAACATTTAATATTATAGAACAACTGCAAGAAGCAAGTCAACCACCATTAATAAATAATTTTATATACAGGAATAAATAAAAATTTAATATAAATTTTATATCTAATTTTCGATTATCCGCATAAACACTATACTTTCAAGTATTTTGAAGTATAGAAAAAACTCATTTTACCACGAATTTACCACGATTGAATGAGCCTTGATATGACCTATAAAATAACACCCAAAAGACATCATTACACCTAAATGGTGTCTTTTTAAAAAGCAGTCAATCCTAAGACTAACTGCTTTGTGTGTATGGATATGAAATTGTCAAACTGGGATTTACTTATATCTATTCCTATAAAAGTGTCAATATATATCCGTCTATCAGAGCAATTAGCAGATACATAATAAAGGCTCTGATAAACGCTTCTATATGCTTTTTCGGATTTTGATACAATTCCTTTTCTGGCATTTTTCTTAAACGAACACGCTTTGTATTCCGCCACCATAAAAGGTCTACAATAAATAAGTCAAAGATATTCAATCCCTGTCCTATAATACTTAAACAAAGAAAATTATGTGTGAAGCCATTTTCTTTGATAAACAACCCTAATATAAATAGTACGAACAGAAATAACAGAAAATTAAATTAATTATAATTAACAATACTTCTGATTAGTTACTATTAAATTTAATCTGTTGGTTCTTTTTGGTAGCGAAGAAGTCTTGTTTCCAATGTTCCAGTGTGGAGTTCGAAAAGATGATTATCATAGTCATAAAAATATATTGAATTCCCCTCTCCTATAACCCTTTTTCTCCCAGCTTTTATCTCTAAACCAAGGTTTTCTATTCTCTTAAGGTACATTTCATAATCCGATTCATCTATTTTAAATGCTATATGATTATAGCTTTTTTCCATTTCCTCTCCTTCCATAACTGCAATCCAAAGGTCGTTTATCAAGAAAAATTTTTCTTTGGATATAGAAAACTTTTTGTCTTCGCTTGAATAAATTTCTTTGGCTTCAAAAATTTCTTTAAAAAATTTTGTGGCTTTATCTAGGTCTTTGACAATAAAAGTAATATGACTAATTCCATATATCAACTTTCCCACCCCCAAAATATAAATAGTCTCTACTTCACATAATTCTACTGTTGTTCACTAACTTATTTTCTATTATATCTCAAAATCAAAAGATTTACCTCTGATTTAATGTTATGAGTTTTACTCAATTCTTATTGTGTCAAACTCATTTTTTTGTAATATGTAACTATTTTTTAAATTAAATGTAACCACTTTATTGCTTTCCTTAAATTTTCCTTGATATTCTGCAATACTCTTTATTCGATTTTGCACTTCATCTGGATAAGATGAATAGCTTTTTAAATTTTTGTTATCTGTACCTGTTCCCCAAAAACATATTAGAAAAAACGCGATACATAAAATTACGGTTTCGATTATTATAATCATTCTGTTTCACTCCAAATTCTAATTTGTCCGTTTCTTCATATCCACATTATATCATTTTCATATCTGCACCACAATAAAATTTTAT